>JACCDT010125413.1_pt1 | contig 19699 bp, 15 predicted proteins | sample 7446291 | NCBI WGS metagenome assembly JACCDT01 (sample SAMN15323446, study PRJNA562643) | freshwater metagenome | isolation source: river surface water | place: USA:Blue River Watershed | collected 2017-08-17 | reverse complement strand
GCCCGTCGGGTTCGTCGAGCGACGAGCGCCAGCAGGCGAAGTTCCGCTTCATGGACGTGTTCATGCCGCACCTGTTGCAGCTGGAGCAATCCGGCCGCGAGGTCGTGATCTGCGGCGACTGGAACATCGCGCACGAGGAAATCGACCTGAAGAACTGGAAGAGCAACCAGAAGAATTCCGGCTTCCTGCCGGAGGAACGCGCTTGGATGACGCAGCTGTTCGGCGAAGGTGGCTGGCGCGATGTGTACCGCCTGCTGCACCCGGATACCACCGGCGAGGCCTACACCTGGTGGAGCAATCGCGGACAGGCGTGGGCCAACAACGTCGGGTGGCGCATCGACTATCACGTCGCCACCCCGGGCGTGGCGGCGACCGCAAAGTCAGCGGCGGTCTACAAGGACGAACGCTTCTCCGACCACGCGCCGCTGACCATCACCTACGACTTCCCTGCCTGATCAGGCTTTGACCGCCAGCGGTGCCCATGCGGCGCGGTGGTCTTGCGCATAGCGCGCGAAGGCGATCGGATCACGCCCCAGCACGCGGCGCACGCCATCCGTGACCGGCGCGTTGTAGCCGGCCGCGAGGAAGCCCATGATCAGCACGAGGAAGTCCGCATAAGCGGCGGGCAGTCCCGCACCCAGCAGCGCCGCGCGCATCGCCTCCGGCGTGATGGCTTCATAGCCGATGCTCACGCCGGCCGCCTTCGACAACTCGGCCACCGCCTCGGCCACCGACAGCGCGGCCGGGCCGGTGAGGTCGATCGCTTCCATGTCAAAGCCCGGCTCCGCCAGCAGGCGGGCCGCCACTGCGCCGATGTCGCGCGTATCGATGAAGCTGGCCTTAGCGTCGCCCACCGGCAGGTGCACCTTGCCGCTGGCGAGGATGCCCGGCAGCCACGCCTGATTGAAGTTCTGCATGAACCAGTTCGGGCGCAGGATGTTGTAGTTCAGGCCCGACGCTTCCAGCGCCAGCTCCGCGAGGCGCAGCGGTGCCTGCGGGTTGGCATTGGCCCCGAAGGCTGTCATCAGCACGACCTTCTCGAGGCCGGAACGTTTGGCCTGTTCCACCAGCGGTATGACCAGTTCGTGCTGGTTCGCATGCCCGGGCGGCACCAACACGAAGGCACGGCTGACGCCGTTGAAGGCGTCGGCGATGCCGGCGCCGCTGACGACATCGGCACGCACCCATTCGACACCTGCCGAAGAGGCAGCCGCCGCACGGCTGCTGACGGCCCGCACGGGGACGCCGCGCTGCACGAGTTCATGGATGACGGCACTGCCGACGGTGCCGGTGGCGCCAATGACGAGAGTAGTGGACATGAGGATGCTCCTTCCGAGGGCAATGTTGGCGATGGGTCTCGATGCCTCGCCGGTTGTTGACAGGGCTTGCGCCGGGTTACGATGCGCTGCATGACAATACGGTCATGACGAGACAGAATTGTCCGACACCGGCAGGACTTGCCCAAGGTCGGCAGGGATCAATTGATGGTCAAAATCAGACAAGAACACGATGCCTTGAGCGAGGCCATCGAGCCGGTGCCTTTCCAGAACCCGGACCGGCCGGGCCTCGGCATCGAAGTGCTGTCGCTGGAAGAATTGCGCGCCAAGCTGCCGGCTCGCCATCGCCGCATCCGTTCGCGGCCGGACTTTCATCAGTTGATGCTGATCGAATCAGGCGCGACGGTGCATGACATTGATTTCGTGCGCCACACCTGCCGGGCCGGTGACGCCTTGCTGCTGCGGCCGGGTCAGGTGCAGCAATTCATCCGCGATGCCGGCGCGACTGGCTGGGTCGTGTTGTTCACGTCAGAGTTCGTGCCGCCGGAGGCGGCGCTGGAACATGCGCTGGGCCACGGGGCGGCGGAGGCCGTACGGCTGCCGGCGGCGCAGCGGCGCGTGGCCGGCACGACGGTCTCGGCACTGGCTGCGGCCTACCGCGCCCTGCGCGCCGGCGATGGGATGGCCATACAGGCGACACGCCACCTGCTGCTCGCGCTCTTGCTGCAGCTGGCGGCCGCACGCGAAGGGATACAGGTGCAACCGGCGCCGGCCGGCATGTTGCGCGTCTATCGTCGCTTCCTGCACGCGCTCGAAACGGGCTACTTGCAGTCGCGGCAGGTAGCGAGCTATGCGGCGGCCATCGGTTGCTCGACGCGCACGCTGGCACGGGTTTGCGAAGCGCTGGGCGGCGCCTCGCCCAAGGCACTGCTCGAGCGACGCGTACTGCTGGAAGCCAAGCGCCTGCTCGCGCACTCGGCGCTGGGAGTGTCGCAGATCAGCACCACGCTGGGCTACAGTGAACCGACCAACTTCGTGAAGGCCTTCCGCCGCGCCGAGGGAATGACGCCGCTTCAGTTCCGGCAGCAGCTGCAGCACTGAGGCATGCTGCAAGCGGGCAGGGGGACAGGCTGTGACGCGCGGCCGGCGCACTGCGCGGGTGCGCAGATGTGCGGCGCTCAGCCGAAGAACCAGTAGCAGACGCCGATGGATGCCAGCACGCCGGCGAGGTCGGCCAGCAAGGCGCAACCGACCGCATGCCGTGCGCGTTGAATGCCGACCGCGCCGAAATAGACGGCCAGCACATAGAAGGTCGTTTCGGTGCTGCCTTGCACGGTGGCCGCGACCAGCGCCGGAAAACTGTCGACGCCGTGCGTGTTCATGGTCTCGATCAGCATCGCGCGCGCGGCGCTGCCCGAGAAAGGCTTGACCAGCGCCGTCGGCAGCGCGTCAACAAAGCGCGTATCCCAGCCCAGCGCATCAATCCCGTGGCGCAGCCCCTGCAGCAGCAGGTCGAGCGCGCCCGACGCGCGCAGCACGCCGACGGCGCACAGCATCGCCACCAGATAGGGCAGCAGGCTCTTGGCGACCTCGAAGCCCTCGCGCGCGCCCTCGACAAAGGCTTCATAGACCGGCACCCGACGCCACGCGCCGGCCATCAGGAAGAGCAAGATCAATCCGAACAGCACCGCATTGCCGAGCACCGACGACAGCGCCGCAATGGCGGCCGTGCTCATCGTCGACAGCAGTGCGATGAAGCCGCCCAGCAGCAGTGCCGTGCCGAGCAGCCAGCCGGTGACGACCGGGTCGCGCAGCTTGAGCCGCTGCATGAAGGCCACAGCCAGGAAGCCGGCCAGCGTCGAGGCCGAGGTCGCCAGCAGGATGGGCAGGAACACCAGCGTCGGATCCGGCGCGCCCTGCTGCGCGCGGTACATGAAGATCGACACCGGCAGCAGCGTCAGCGAGGATGCATTCAGCACCAGGAACAGGATCTGCGCATTGCTGGCGACGTCGGGTTCGGGGTTGAGCGACTGCAGCTCGCGCATGGCCTTCAGGCCGATCGGCGTGGCTGCATTGTCGAGGCCAAGCGCATTGGCGGTGAAATTGAGCGTGATCAGCCCGAGCGCCGGATGGCCGCGCGGCACGCCCGGCATCAGGCGCGCAAACAGCGGCGCCAGCCAGCGCGCCAGCGCCTCGACCAGCAGCGCACGCTCGGCGATGCGCAAAAAGCCCAGCCACAGTGTCAGCGTGCCGAACAGCAGCACCATCACTTCGACCGACAGCTTGGCCATAGCGAACAGGCTGTCGACCATGGCCTGAAACACGGCGACATCGCCCTGCACGAGGGCGCGCCAGGCAGCGCTCACGGCAGCAACCGCAAAAAAACCGGCCCACAGCGCGTTCAGCATCGGGAGGAAAAATGACAGGAAGGTTTCATCGGCCGACAGTGTAGCTTGTGCGGCAGGCAGCGCTGCACAGAATGATGCTTGCTGGCACAATGCGCGACGATTCCGGAGGCCTGCCCATGAGACCTGACCGCCTGCTTGCCCCTGTCCTGATGACTTTCGTCGCCTGCTTGTCCCTGTCCGGCTGCAGCATGGTGAATGCGCTGCTGCCGTCACCCGCTGTGCCGGCGGCGGTACCCGAGGCCTGGGTGGCTCCGCTGCCAGGCGAAGCTGCGCTGGCACACGAGGGCAAGCTCGCGTCGCTGGCCGAATGGTGGCAGCAGCAGCAAGACCCGCTGCTGGTCGCGCTGATCGACGCGGCACAGGAGGTCAACGGCAGCATCAGCAGCGCCCGCGCGCGCATCGCGCAGGCGAATGCCGAGCGCGTGGCCGCCGGTGCGGCATTGCAGCCGAGTGTGGATGCGAGCCTCAGTGCGCAGCGCCGCAGTGCATTCCCGCCTTTCCCGGGCGGTAATGTGTATCAGGGCGCGGTACAGGCCAGCTGGGAGATCGACTTGTTCGGCGCGAACCGGATGGCGCGCGATGCTGCGCAACAGCGGCTCGCCGGGGTCGAGGCCGGCTGGCACGACGCACGCGTGTCGGTCGCGGCCGAAGTCGCGAACCAGTATTACGCATGGCGCAGCTGCCGCCGGCTGCTGGCGATTGCCGAAGCCGATGCCGCATCACGTGCCGAGACTGCACGGCTGACCGAGCTGGCGGCGAACGCCGGCTTCCAGTCGCCGGCGAATGCGGCGCTGTCGCGTGCCACCGCCGCCGAAGGGCGCAGCCGCGTCACGCAGCAGCGCGCGGCCTGCGACATCGACGTCAAGATTCTGGTGATGCTGACCGGGCTGCCGGAAACTGCGCTGCGCGCACGCCTCGATGAGCGCCACGCACAACCGGATGCATTGCCGATGCCGGTGGCACTACCCGCATTGCCGGCCGAGACGCTCGCGCAGCGCCCCGATGTGTATGCCGCCGCGCAGCAGGTGGCCGCGGCCAGCAACGAGGTCGGCGCGACCTACGCGCAACGCTACCCGCGGCTGACGCTGGCCGGGAATATCGGCCGCAATCGCTTCGAGAGCGGCGGCAGCGCAATTAATCTGGACAGCTGGACCATCGGCCCGGTGGCGCTGACGCTGCCGGTGTTCGACGGCGGCCGTCGTCGAGCCAACATTGAGGCCGCCAGCGCGCGCTATGACGAGGCAGCCAGCAACTACCGCGCGGTCGTACGCCGCGCAGTGCGCGAAGTCGAGGAAGCACTGGTCAGCCTCGACAGCAGCGCGGCACGCGGCAACGATGCGCAGATCGCTATCGACGGCTTCAAGGCGTCGTTCGCCGCCGTGCAGCAACGCTATGACAATGGCATGGCCAGCCTGTTCGAGCTGGAAGACGCGCGCCGCAGCAAGCTCGCCGCCGAGACGGCGCTGGTCGGCCTGCAGAGCGAGGGCATCGCCGCATGGATTGCGCTGTACCGCGCGGCTGGCGGCGGCTGGCGCGCCGTCGGCAACTGAACCACATCTCCGAACCTTCGTCTGGGAAGCCCCTTCATGACCCCGCCCAAACTCAGCCGTCCCGCCATCGCCGCCATCGCTACCGTCGGCATCGTACTGGCCGCCAGCTGGCTGCTGCCGCATGCGAGCACCGCCGCGACCGACCAGCCCGCCCCGAAAGGCGCTGGCGCGCCGGCGACATCAGCGGCATCCGCCAAGCCGGTGCTGACCGTGACCACTGCGCGGCCGCAGCTCACGCAGTTGCCACAGCTGCTGTCAGCCAACGGCGACATCGCCGCCTGGCAGGAAGCGAGCATCGGTAGCGAGGCGCACGGACTGCGGCTGACCGAGGTACTGGTCAACGTTGGCGACAGTGTGCGCGCCGGCCAGTTGCTGGCGCGCTTTTCGGATGACACCGTGCAGGCCGACCTTGCGCAGTCGAAGGCTGCGCTGATGGAGGCGCAAGCCACGCTGGCCGAGGCCGCGTCGAACGCGGAACGCGCGCGCACTTTGGCCAACACCGGCGCGCTGAGCACCCAGCAGATCAACCAGTACCAGACCGCCGAGCAGACCGCGAAAGCGCGCGTGGCCGCTGCCGAGGCCGCACTGGCTGCGCAGAAATTGCGGCTGAAGTTCACTCAACTGCTGGCACCCGACGATGGCGTGATCTCGGCACGCAGCGCCACGGTCGGCGCCGTGGTCGCCAACGGCACCGAGCTGTTCCGGATGATCCGAAAAGGCCGGCTCGAGTGGCGGGCCGAGGTGATGGCGTCGGAACTGGCGCGCATCCGCGCCGGCACGCCAGTGACGCTGCAGGCCGCGAATGGCACCCGGCTGACCGGCAAGGTGCGCATGATCGGTCCGACCGTGAACCCGCAGAACCGCGCGGCGCTGGTGTATGTGGACCTGGCGCCAGCTGCGGCCGGCGAGGCCCCCGCCAAGGCCGGCATGTTTGCGCGCGGCGAGTTCGCACTGGGCAGCGGCAACGGCGTGACGGTGCCGCAGCAGGCCGTCGTGGTGCGCGATGGCTTCAGCTATGTGTTCCGGATGAACCCGGATGGCCGCGTGTCGCAGCAGAAGGTGAAGACCGGCCGTTACCTGAAAGACCGGGTCGAGATCACCGACGGCATCACGCTCGAATCGGACCTGGTGGTGGCCGGCGCCGGCTTTCTGAATGACGGCGACCTGGTGCGCGTGGCGACAGCCAGGCCGGCCGGCGCGAAATAAGGAGCGATCGTGAATTTTTCCGCGCTGTCGATCCGCAACCCGGTACCGGCGATCCTGCTGTTCGCGCTCCTGACTCTGGCCGGCCTGCTGGCTTTCCGCTCGAATGCGGTACAGGACTTCCCCGACATCGAGCTGCCGATCGTGAACGTGGTCGCGTCGCTGCCGGGCGCAGCGCCTGCACAGCTCGAGACCGAGGTCGCGCGCAAGATCGAAGATTCGGTGGCCAGCCTGCAGGGCGTGAAGAACATCTACGCCAAAGTGCTCGACGGCCAGGTGACGATCACGGTCGAGTTCATTCTCGAAAAGAATTTGTCGGATGCGGTCAACGACGTGCGCGATGCAGTTGCGCGCGTGCGCGCCGACCTGCCCGCTGACGTACGCGACCCGTCGGTGACCAAGGTGTCAACCGCCGGCCGGCCTATCCTGACCTTCAGCGTGACGGCCGCTGCGGAAGGCCCGGCGGCGGCAGGCAGCGCGCCCGACCTGCAGGAGATTTCCTGGTTCATCGACAACACGGCGACCAAGCGGCTGCTGGCGGTCAAGGGCGTGGGTGCGGTCAAGCGTATCGGCGGCGTGACGCGCGAGGTGCGCATCGAGCTCGACGCCGAGCGCATGGCCGCGCTGCAGGTGACAGCGATCGACGTGTCGCGCCGGCTGCGTCAGGTGCAGCAGGAAGCGCCCGGCGGGCGCGGCGATGTGTCAGGCGCCGAGCAAGCGGTGCGTACGATCGCGACCGTCAAGACTGCCGGCGAACTGGCGCTGCTCGAGATACCGCTGGCCGATGGCCGCCGCGTGCGGCTCGAACAGGTAGCGCAGGTCAGCGACACCGTCGCCGAGCCGCGCGCGGAGGCGACGCAGGACGGCAAGCCGGTGGTCGGCTTCGAAATCGCGCGCACCAAGGGCTATGGCGAAGTGATGGTGGCCAACGGCGTGCGCGAAGCGGTGAATGAATTGCAGCAGGCGCATCCGCAGCTGGCCATCACGCAGGTGATCGACAACGCCGCGCCGATCGAGGAGAACTACGAAGGTTCGATGGCGTTGCTGTACGAGGGCGCGCTGCTGGCGGTGCTGGTGGTGCTGTGGTTCCTGCGCGACTGGCGAGCGACGCTGGTCGCGGCCTCGGCCTTGCCGCTGTCGGTGATACCGACCTTCCTTGCGCTGTCCTGGTTCGGCTACACGATCAATACCGTGACACTGCTGTCGCTGGCGCTGGTGGTCGGCGTGCTGGTCGATGATGCGATCGTCGAAATCGAGAACATCGCGCGCCACCGGCAAATGGGCAAGACGCCGATGCAGGCGGCGCTGGAAGCGGCCGACGAGATCGGCATGGCGGTGATTGCGACCACCTTTGCGCTGGTCGCGGTATTCCTGCCGACGGCCTTCATGGGTGGCGTGCCAGGGCTGTTCTTCAAGCAGTTCGGCTGGACTGCGGCGATTGCGGTGCTGTCGTCGCTGGTGGTGGCGCGACTGCTGACGCCGATGATGTCGGCCTACCTGCTGAAGCCGAAGCGCCACACGCATACGGCAGACAGCTGGCTGATGCGCAACTACCTGCACGTGATGCGCTGGTGCCTGCGGCACCGCATCGTGACGGCGATCGGCTCGGGGCTGTTCTTCGTTGGCTCGCTGATGCTGGTGCCACTGCTGCCGACCGGCTTCGTGCCGCCGGCCGACCGCGGCCAGACCCAGATCACGGTCGAGCTGCCGCCGGGCAGCACGCTGGCCGAGACGCGCGCGGCGGCCGAGCAGGCGCGGCTGGCGGCAATGTCGGTCAAGGGCATTGAAAGCGTCTTCAACTCGGTCGGCGGCGGCTCCAGCGGCGACGCGTTTGCGCCGGGCGCGGCAGCCGAAGCGCGTCGCGCAGTGCTGACGCTGAATGTCATCCATCGCAACGAGCGCAAGGAATCGCTGCAGCAGATTGAGACGCAATTGCGCGACCAGCTGTCGGGCATCGCCGGCGCACGCTTCACGGTCGGCCCGCCCGATACCGGCGTGAAGATGCAGCTGGTGTTGCGCAGCGAGGACCCGGTCGCGCTGAATGAAGCGGCGCGTACGGCGGAGCGCGAGCTGCGCACGCTGCAGGGCATCGGCAACGTGAACTCCAGCGCATCGCTGGTGCGTCCCGAGATCATCGTGCGGCCAGATCCGGCACGCGCCGCCGACCTCGGCGTGACCACCACCAGCATCGCCGAGACGGTGCGCGTGGCGACCGCCGGCGACTATGACGTGAACCTGCCGAAGCTGAACTTGTCGGAGCGGCAGGTGCCGATCCGCGTGAAATTGCCTGATGCGGTGCGCGCGGACTTGTCGTCGATCGAGCGGCTGCTGGTCCCGGGCCGCAACGGCCCGGTGATGCTGGGCACCGTGGCGACGGTGGCGATGGACAGCGGCCCGGCACAGATCGACCGACTCAACCGCAGCCGCAACGTGACACTGGAAGTGGAGCTGGGCAGCCGCTCGCTCGGCGAGGTGAATGACGAAGCGCGTGCACTGCCGTCATTGAAGAACCTGCCGCCATCGGTGAAGATTGCCGAGCTGGGCGATGCGCAGGAGATGCAGGCGCTGTTTGCCAGCTTCGGCATCGCGATGCTGATCGGTGTGCTCTGCATCTATGGCGTGCTGGTGCTGCTGTTCCATGACTTCATGCAGCCGCTGACGATCCTCGCCGCGCTGCCGCTGTCGATCGGCGGCGCGTTCGTCGGGCTGCTGGTCGCGCACAAGGCGCTGTCGATGCCGTCAATGATCGGCTTGATCATGCTGATGGGCATCGTGACGAAGAATTCGATCCTGCTGGTGGATTACGCAATCCTCGCGCGCCGTGCCGGCATGAGCCGCTTCGAGGCGCTGGTCGATGCCTGCCACAAGCGCAGCCGGCCGATCGTGATGACGACGATCGCGATGGGCGCCGGCATGCTGCCGCTGGCGCTAGGCTTCGGCGCCGACCCGAGCTTCCGCTCGCCGATGGCGGTGGCCGTGATCGGCGGGCTGATCACGTCGACGCTGCTGTCGCTACTGGTGGTGCCGGCGGTCTACACCTTCATCGATGATGCACAGGGCTGGCTCAAGCGCATGAACCGCAAGTTGCGTGGGCAGCCGGCCGAGTCGGGCTCAGCCGCCTGAAGGCACGCCGGCGGGCTTCGCATTCCACGGTGCAATCTTCGGCAGCAGCAGCATGCCGGGGATCGCCAGTGCGAAGCAGATCAGGAAGAACGTGAACCAGCCGGTCTGCGCAACGATGTAGCCTGTGATCGCGTTGAAGAAAGTGCGCGGCACGGCGGCCAGGCTGGTGAACAATGCAAACTGCGTCGCCGTGTAGCGCTGGTCGGTCGTGGTGGCTATGTAGCCGGTAAAGGCGGCGGTGCCGAGACCGACGGCAAATGCTTCGAGGCCGATCACGAGGCCGAGCAGCAAGGTATCCGGCTCGGTGCCAGGCGCCATCCCGACACCGGTCTGCGCGAGCAGCGCAAAACCGAGGATGGCCACGGCCTGCAGCACGCCAAAGATCCACAGACCGCGGTTGACGCCGGTCTTCTCCAGCCAGACCGCACCAAGGATGCCACCCGCAAGGCTGGCCCACAGCCCGGCATTCTTTGCGACCAGCCCGATCTGGGTGCGCGTGTAGCCCAGCTCCATGTAGAACGGTGTGGCCAGCGCAGTCGCCATCGAGTCGCCGAGCTTGTACAGGAAGATGAACGCGAGGATCAGCGCCGCATGCGACCAGCCACTACGATGAATGAATTCACGGAAGGGCTCGACCACCGCCTCGCGCAGCGTGCGCGGCGGCGTGCCGTAGATGTGCGGCTCAGCGATCAGTAGCGTGGTGATCATGCCGGGCAGCATGAACAAGCCCGTGATGCCGAACACCATCTGCCAGCTCATGAAGTCGGACAAAATCAGCGACAGCGAGCCCGGCACCAGCGTCGACAATTTGTAGGCATTGACGAATAGCGCCGTGCCCGAGCCCTGCTCGTGCTCGCTCAATAGTTCGCGTCGATACGCATCGATCACGATGTCCTGGCTGGCCGACAGGAAGGCCACCAGCCCGGCCAGCACGACGATCGCTGTCAGCTCATCTTGCGGCGAATAGAAGCCGAAGCTGCCGATGGCCGCCAGCAGCGCGAGCTGCGTGACGAACATCCAGCCGCGACGGCGGCCCAGCAGCGGGAAATGGAAGCGGTCCATCAGCGGCGACCAGACGAACTTCCAGGTGTACGGGAAGCCGACCAGCGCAAACAGGCCAATGGATTTCAGGTCCACCTGCTCAGCCTTCAGCCAGGCTGACAAGAGGTTGTACAGCATGAAGAGCGGCAGGCCGGACGTGAAGCCCAGCATCACGCAGGTCAGCATCTTGCGATTGAAGTAGTGACGCCAGCCGGTGGCGGGCGCGGCCTTCGGCGTGTCAACAGTATCGGCAGTGTCGGTGTTCATCCGGTGAGCTTGCGCCGGGCCTCAGCGTTTGCGCAGCCGGAACACGGCGAGACTTCCGCGCCAGTTCGGCAGGAACGAAACCGGATCGCCATTGTCGTTCAACGCCACGCACTCGATGACTTCGAGCCCGACCTCGGCGGCCAGCTCTTCGAAGTCGCGGATGGTCGCGCAACGCAGGTTGGGTGTGTCGTACCACGCATAGGGCAGGCTTTCGGACACCGGCATGCGGCCAGTCAGCAACGACAACCGGTGTGGCCAGTGCGCGAAATTGGGGAAGGACACGATGGCCTCACGGCCGACGCGCGCGATGTCGCGCAGCACGCCTTCGACATTCTTCATCATTTGCAGCGCCGACAGGCAGAGCACGGTGTCGAACGCGTCGTCGGCGAACATCGCCAGGCCGCCTTCGAGGTCTTGCTGGATCACCGACACGCCGCGCTGTACGCAGCGCGGGATCTTGGCATCGTCGATCTCGACGCCATAGCCGCTGCAATACTTATCGAGCTGCAAATATTCGAGCATCGCGCCATCGCCGCAGCCAAGGTCGAGCACGCGCGAACCAGGGGCGACCCAGTGGGCAATGAAGGCGAGGTCGGCGCGCAGGCCGGCAATGCGCTCGGCGATCATGCGGCCTCCTTGCCGGCGGCGGCACCGGGGCCGACAAAGGCGGCGGCGCTGCCGAGCTGCTGCCAGACCTTGTCGTAGTACGAATGCACGACATTCATGTAGCGCGGATCATCCAGCAGGAAGGCGTCATGCCCGTGCGGCGCGTCGATTTCGGCATAGGTGACGCGACGGTCGTTCTTGACCAGCGCCTGCACCATCTCGCGGCTGCGCTCGGGCGCGAAGCGCCAGTCGGTGGAGAAGGACACGAGGAGGAATTCAGCCTGGGTCTTGGCCAGCGCCGCGGCTAGGTCGCCGCCGTAGGCGCGGGCCGGGTCAAAATAGTCGAGTGCCTTGGTGATCAGCAGGTAGGTATTGGCATCGAAGTATTCGGAGAACTTGTCGCCCTGGTAGCGCAGGTAAGATTCGATCTCGAAGTCGACGCCAAAGCCGAACTGGTAATCGGCATTGCGCATGTCACGGCCGAATTTCTCGGCCATGTCGTCATCCGACAAGTAAGTGATGTGGCCGATCATGCGCGCCACGCGCAAGCCGCGCTTGGGCACCACGCCATGCGCATAGAAATCGCCGGCATGGAAATCGGGGTCGGTCAGGATGGCCTGGCGCGCGACGTCATTGAAGGCAATGTTCTGCGCCGACAGCTTCGGGGTCGATGCAATCACGAGGCAGTGGCCGACACGGTCCGGGTACAGCATGCTCCAGGCCAGCGCCTGCATGCCGCCCAGCGAACCGCCCATCACGGCGGCAAATTTGCGGATGCCGAGCGCATCGGCCAGCCGCGACTGTGCATGCACCCAGTCTTCCACGGTCACGACCGGGAAGGAAGCGCCATACGGCTTGCCGGTGGCGGGATTGGTGTGCATTGGCCCGGTGGAGCCGAAACAGGAGCCGAGGTTGTTGACGCCGATGACGAAGAAACGGTCGGTATCGAGCGCCTTGCCGGGGCCGACCATGTTGTCCCACCAGCCGACGCTCTTGGGCTGGCCCTCGTAGGTACCGGCGACATGGTGCGAGGCATTGAGCGCATGGCAGACCAGCACGGCGTTGGAGCGGTCGGCGTTCAGCGTGCCATAGGTCTCGTACACCAGCGTGTAGTCGCGCAGCTCGGCACCGCTCTGCAACGGCAGCGGCTGCGCGAAGTGCATGGACTGGGGGCTGACGACGCCGATGGATTTCATGTCTGGATAAATCGCCAATAAAAAAGCCCGAAGCACAGGCTGTGTCGGGCTGGATTCGTTAACGATTCGAGCTCGCTTTCAAAGAGCTCTGAACAATCAGAACCCTCAATCGCTGGCAGCACTGGAACTGCGGCCTGAGCTCGATCGGGGTGAAACCCGCGTTGCACAGCTGCGCTGGCTTGCCATGAAACGCAGATGATTCCGCTGTCCCACTTAGCCGTATTTGTTCGGGAGGTGTCCCTGCGCCCGCAAGCTAAGGTCAAATCGGCGCATGGACGAAGGATAACGAAAGCGCTGCCCAGCGTCAAACAGGCACGGATCCTCGCGAGGCCGGCGCGTGCGCTCAGAGCAGCCTGAGACGCTCGACGCCCTCGGCGATCGCCGCCGGCTCGTAGGCTTTCAGGATCTTGCGCACCGCGGGTTCGAGCGCGGTGATGTCGCTGTTCAGCACTTCCTGCTTCACGGCCAGCAGCTGCGCCGGGTGCATCGAGAATTCGCGCAGGCCCATGCCCAGCAGCAGGCGGGTCAGCTTGGTGTCACCGGCAATCTCGCCACAGACGGCCACGGGCACATCGGCCTTCGCACCGGCCGAGATCGTCATCGCCAACAATTGCAGCACGGCCGGATGCAGCGGGTTATACAGGTGGGCGACTTCATGATCGACACGGTCGATGGCCAGCGTGTACTGGATCAGGTCGTTGGTGCCGATGGACAGGAAATCGAGGCGCTTGATGAACAGCGGCAGTGTCAGGGCGGCCGCCGGGATTTCGATCATGGCGCCGACCTGAATGTCGGCATCGAATTTTTTCTTCGCATCGCGCAGTTGCTGCTTGGCCTGCTCGATCATGGCCAGGCTCTGGTCGATCTCGAAGGCATGCGAGAGCATCGGGATCAGCAGCTTGATCGGGCCATAGGCCGATGCGCGCAGGATCGCGCGCAGCTGGGTCAGGAACATCTGCGGCTCAGCCAGGCAGTAGCGGATCGCGCGCAGGCCGAGCGCCGGGTTGAGCGCGGTCTCTTCATTCTTGTCGAGCGGCTTGTCGGCGCCGACATCGAGCGTGCGTATCGTTACCGGCCGGCCCTTCATCGCGACCACGGCCTTGCGATAGGACTCGAACTGTTCATCCTCGGACGGCAACTTGGCGCCCTGACCGGTGCGCCCCATGAACAGAAACTCGGAGCGGAACAGGCCGACGCCGACCGCCCCCAGCTCGAGCGCGCCCGGACAATCTTCCGGCAGCTCGATATTGGCCAGCAGATGAATGAAGGTGCCGTCTCGCGTGACGGCCGGCGTCTTTTTCAGTTTGCCGAGCTTCTTGCGCTCGCGCAGGATCTTGGCCTGCAGCTCGCGATACTGCTCGAGCACCAGTGGCGCCGGGTCGACGATGACGATGCCGGCGTCGCCGTCGATGATGATCCAGTCATCCTCGGCGATCAGGGTCGACGCATTGCCCATGCCGACGGCGGCTGGTATGTCGAGACTGCGCGCCACGATCGCGGTATGCGAGTTCTGGCCGCCCAGGTCCGTGACAAAACCGACGAAGGTGCGCTCGCGGAACTGCAGCATGTCGGCCGGCGAGATGTCGTGGGCGACGATAACCATCTGCGGTGCGATGTCGTCCGGATCGGTGCTGGCTGGCAGTGTGACGGCCGAGCCGGTCAGCACCTTCAGCACGCGCTCGCCAACCTGGCGGATGTCGTTCTTGCGCTCGCGCAGGTACGCATCTTCGATCTCGTCGAATTGCGCGGACAACTCGTCGATCTGGGTCAGCAGCGCCCATTCGGCGTTGTAGTGCCGGCTGCGGATGATCCGCATCGGGTCTTCGGCGATGATGGGATCGGCCAGGATCAGCGCATGCACATCGATGAACGCGGCCAGTTCACTGGGCGCATCCGGCGGCAGGTCGCGCCGCACGGCTTGCAGTTCTTCATTGACCGCGGCAATCGCTTCCGACAGCCGGCGCACTTCGGCTTCGACCTTTTCTTCCGGCACCAGATAATGCTTGACCTCGCGCGCCGCTGCCTTCAGCAGATGCGCGCGGCCGATCGCGATGCCACGCGATACAGGGATGCCATGCAGGGAGAAGGAGGCCATGTCCGGGTGCTGCGCTTTCCTGACGCTTATTCGCTTTCGCCGAAGCGCGCGTTGATCAGATCCACCAGGGCGTCGAAGCACTCCTGCTCGTCCGGGCCTTCGGTCTCGAGCACGACGACGCTGCCCTTGCCGGCGGCAAGCATCATCACGCCCATGATGGATTTGGCATTCACGCGGCGCTGGTTGCGGGTCATCCAGACCTCGCACGGGTACTTGGCGGCCAGCTGGGTAAGCTTGGCCGAAGCGCGTGCATGCAGCCCCAGCTTGTTGATGATTTCGATTTCCCTGCTGATCATGGATGAATGGTCTTTATGTTGATGGGGACTGTTCGGGACGCTATTCGTTGGGCGGCACGTGATGGGTGGAGCGTCGTCAGTTCGGCGACAGGCGCACGCGGTTGTCGACGCGGCAAGCGCCATTCTGCGCGCCGGCCAGCGCCATCTCTATCATCACGTCCAGCGTATTGTGCCGATAGGTGAGTGCGCGCAATAGCATCGGCAGGCTGATGCCGGCGATGACTTCCACTTCGCCCGGCTGGCTCAGCTGCAAGGTGCAGTTGGACGGCGTGCCGCCCATCACGTCGGTAATCACCAGGACGCCGGTGCCATCATTGAGGCGCGCGATCGCTTCCTGCGCCAGCTTCCTGACCTCGTCGGGATTCTGGTCGGCGATCACATCCAGCGCTTCGACACGCTCGGGCACGCCGCGGAACACATGGGTTGCGGCCTCGATGAAGGCGCGTCCCAGCGGCGCGTGCGTCAGAAGAAGGATGCCAACCATGGTGTGCTTGCCGTGTGCTTGCGGTGTAGTTGCCGTAATCCTGCCGCATGTCCGCCGCGCTTGCGGCGCTGGCAGCACGCAGGAACTTACTGCTGCTTTTCCAATGCGTCGATGAACATGCCGGCCACGTTGAAACCCGTTTGCTGCCGAATCTCCTGGAAGCAGGTCGGGCTGGTCACGTTGATCTCGGTCAGGTAGTTGCCGATCACGTCCAATCCTACCAGCAAGAGGCCGCGTTTCAGCAATTCCGGCGCCAGTGCCTCGCCAATCTCGCGCTCACGGTCTGAAACGGGCATCGCGACTCCCTTGCCCCCAGCCGCCAGGTTGCCGCGCACTTCGCCGTCTTGCGGAATGCGCGCCAGGCAGTAGGGCACGACCTGGCCGCCGATCAGCAGCACGCGACGGTCGCCATGGACAATCTCCGGAATGTAGCGCTGGACCATGATGGTGCGGCGACCATCGTCGGTCAGCGTCTCGACGATGGAACCGAGGTTCATGCCCTCTTGGGTCACGCGGAAGATGCCGGCGCCGCCCATGCCATCGAGCGGCTTCAGGATGATGTCCCGGTGCTCGGCATGGAAGGCACGCACATGCGACGCATCGCTGGTGACGAGGGTCGGCGCAATGAATGGCGTGAAGCCGGTGATGGCCAGCTTTTCATTGTGACTGCGGATTGCGCCGGGCCGGTTCCAAACGCGCGCACCGTCGGCCTCGGCCCGCTCCAGCAGGTAGGTCGCGTAGATGTACTCCATGTTGAACGGCGGGTCGGTACGCTCGATGACGGCGTCGAACTCGGCCAGCGAGCGCAGCGACGTGTCCTCGACCTGATACCAAAGGCCGGCCTGCCCGGTCAGCACGATGCGCGACACGGTCGCCATCACGCGACGGCCGTCGAAGATCATGTCGCGATGGCCGAATGCATACAGCTCGTGGCCGCGCGCGTCCGCCTCCCGCATCATCGCGTAGGTGGAATCCTTCGCGATCTTGAAGCCGGACAGCGGGTCGGCCGCGAAAGCGATCTTCATCAGTAGACTTCCGGGTTGGGGTCGGTCTTCTCGATCTCGAGCGAGGCCGCCAGCAACGCCAGTCGTGCCACCACGCCGTACATGTAGAAACGGTTCGGCGCGGCCGTGCCCGGCTTGGCGGCGAGATCGGGCAGCGCATGCTGCTGCGCGAAGGCCAGCGGCACGAAGTGCGCGCCCGGCGAGTTCAGGTTTTCGTCGACGCCGCGCTCGGCATGCACGCGATAGAAACCACCAACGACGTAGCGGTCCATCATGTAGACCACCGGCTCGGCGACGGACTCGTTGATGTGCTCGAAAGTGTGCACGCCTTCCTGGATGATGACGTCCGATACTTCCAGGCCTTCCTTCACCACCGACATCTTGTTGCGCTGCTTGCGGTTCAGGTCCTTGACCTCGCTGGCGTCACGCACGGTCATGATGCCCATGCCATAGGTACCGGCATCGGCCTTGACGATCACGAATGGCGTTTCCTTGATGCCGTATTCCTTGTACTTCTTGCGAATCTTGGCCAGCACGGTATCGACGCTGGAAGCGAGGCAATCTTCGCCGGTGCGTTCATGGAAATTGATGCCGCTGCACTTGGCGAAATACGGGTTCACCATCCAGGGGTCAATATCGATCAGCTTTGCGAATTTCTTTGCCACTTCGTCGTAGGCTGCGAAGTGATTGGTCTTGCGACGCACAGCCCAGCCTGCATGCAAAGGCGGCAGCAAGGTTTGCTCATGCAGGTTTTCGAGAACCGACGGAATGCCGGCCGACAGGTCGTTGTTGAGCAGGACGGTGCAGGGGTCGAAATTCTTCAGGCCGACGCGACGACCATTGGCCGAACGCTCGAGCGGCTCCAGCGTCAGTTGCGTGCCATCCGGCAGCTCCAGCGTGGTCGGCTCCTTGATGTCGTCGGCGAGGGTGCCAAGACGAACATTGAGGCCAGTCTGACGAAAGATCTGCATCAGCCTTGCGACGTTCTGCAGGTAAAAGGTATTGCGCGTGTGCTTCTCCGGGATCAGCAGCAGGTTGCGCGCGTCCGGACAATACTTGTCGATGGCAGCCATCGCGGCCTGCACGGCCAGCGGCAGCATTTCCGGGGCGAGATTGTTGAAACCCCCGGGGAACAGGTTGGTGTCGACCGGCGCCAGCTTGAAGCCGGAATTGCGCAAGTCCACCGAGCAGTAAAACGGCGGCGTGTGTTCCTGCCATTCCAGGCGGAACCAGCGTTCGATCGCCGGGGTGGCGTCGAGGATTTTCTTTTCCAGCTCGAGCAGCGGGCCGTTCAGTGCAGTGACCAGATGGGGAACCATGGGAAGCCTTGTGGATATTCGATAGTGCACGACATGCAGGGGCATCGATTCTAACGGAATCGGCCATTTCGCCCGCGGGTGCGCGGTGAAAGGCTGCAAATGGTGACAAGCTTGCAGAATTAAAGACTTGCCAATAAAAAAAGCCCCCGGAATTCGGGGGCTTTTCGTGGCCCGGTGCGACCGGGCCATCACTGCCGGGGAGATCAGGAGTGATACGCGGTTTCGCCATGGCTGGAGATGTCCAGGCCTTCGCGCTCTTCCTCTTCGCTGACACGCAGGCCGACGATCATGTCCACCAGCTTGTAGGCGATGTAGGCCACCACGCCCGACCAGATCACCGTGGTGATCACGGCCTGGAACTGGATCCACACTTGGGAGGCGATCGAGTAGTCCGGGGCGACGGCATTGGCGACATAGTCATAGATGCCGGTGCCACCGAGGGAGGGCGATGCGAACACGCCGGTCAGCAACGCACCCAGGATACCGCCCACGCCGTGCACGCCGAACACGTCCAGCGAGTCGTCAGCACCGATCATGCGCTTGAGGCCATTGACGCCCCACAGGCAGACCACGCCAGCCAGCAGGCCGATCACGAGGCCACCCATCAGGCCGACGAAACCGGCGGCCGGGGTGATGGCCACCAGGCCGGCCACGGCGCCCGATGCGGCACCCAGCATCGACGGCTTGCCTTTCATGACCCATTCAGCGAAGGTCCACGACACCACAGCACCTGCGGTTGCCAGCAGCGTGTTGCCGAAGGCCAGTGCCGCCGAGCCATTGGCTTCGAGTGCGGAGCCGGCGTTGAAGCCGAACCAGCCCACCCACAGCAGCGAGGCACCGACCATGGTCAGGGTCAGCGAGTGCGGCGCCATCGATTCGCGACCGAGGCCGACACGCTTGCCGATGACGAAGGCGCCCACCAGGCCGGCGATCGCGGCGTTGATGTGAACGACGGTGCCACCAGCGAAGTCTAGCGCGCCCTTCTGGAACAGCCATCCCGAGGCAGCGGTAGCTTTTTCAAGCGTGGCCGCATCCGTGATCGCATCAGGACCCGGCCAGAACCAGACCATGTGCGCGATCGGCACGTACGAGAAGGTGAACCAGAGCACCATGAACAGCATCACGGCCGAGAACTTGATGCGCTCGGCGAAGGCGCCGACGATCAGGCCGCAGGTGATGGCGGCGAAGGTCGCCTGGAAGCAGGCGAATATCAGCTCAGGAATGTAGACCCCCTTGCTGAAGGTCGCGCCCGCCGATTCCACGGTCATGCCCTTCATGAACAGGCGATCCAGGCCGCCGAAGAATGCGCCACCCTCGGTGAATGCCAGCGAATAACCGTAAATGAACCACAGCACCACGATGAGGCTGAAAATCATCATGACCTGCACCAGCACCGACAACATGTTCTTCGAGCGGACCAGGCCGCCGTAGAACAGTGCCAGACCCGGGATCGACATCATGATGACCAACAGGGTCGCCACGATCATCCATGCGGTGTCGCCCTTGTTCGGCACCGGTGCAGCGGCCGGGGCCGCAGCATCGGCAGCCGGGGCTGCATCAGTGGCTGCCGCCGCCGGAGCGGCAGCGGGCGCAGCTGCAGGAGCGGTTGCCGCAGGGGCGGCCGCTGCCGGCGCCGCATCTTCTGCCGATGCGACGGGTGTCATGCCGATTGCGAACAGCAGCAAGCCGGCGCTCGCAAGGCGAGTGAACCATTTTTTCATGTTGAATCCCCTTAGAGTGCTTCTTTGCCGGTTTCGCCCGTACGGATACGGATGACTTGCTGCACGTCGTACACGAAGATCTTGCCATCACCAATTTTGCCGGTGCGAG
>JACCDT010248063.1_pt1 | contig 19703 bp, 15 predicted proteins | sample 7446291 | NCBI WGS metagenome assembly JACCDT01 (sample SAMN15323446, study PRJNA562643) | freshwater metagenome | isolation source: river surface water | place: USA:Blue River Watershed | collected 2017-08-17 | reverse complement strand
TATCACAAGATGCGTGAAAAATTTCCGCATACTGGGTCACAAATGATTTGTAATGCTATTTACTCCGTTTGCCGAGCAGCCAGAATCATTTTGCAGCATCCCAAAAGCCCATGGAATATTGAAGTGAATCCCCAGGCATTGTTACCCCGGTTGCATTTTCTTCCTCAGTCGCCTGTTTTTTTTGATCGTCACACACTCAACCTCAAGGGGAATCGCCTCTCAATGTATACATTAGACGGTCGAATTCGTTTTGATTTAAGTCTGACTGAAGAGCAAAGAACGGCATTTCATCATGAAAAGCTAAAGGAAGTATTGCTCGTTAATAATGCAGGTATATTTAGCTTACATTTTCATTTCGGTGATGAGGATGCAAAAGTGAGTACCTCAGAAAATACGATTATTCCGGATAATGTTGCAGTGATTCCTCCTCAGCAGTCATCATCAACTCATCAAATGGCGGTGGCATAATGGCCTTAGCAAACCCTCAAATAATGAACCAAAAATCTATAATTCGTGAAGAGTTGGGAAAACTAACCCATTACTTTAAACACACCATTTTCTTTAGTTTCTTTACGAATTTATTAGTCCTGGCGCCGACATGGTACATGTTAGAAGTCTATGATCGTGTCGTGTATAGCCAAAATCATAAAACACTCCTAATGCTCACGATCATGGTGATCGTCATGTATGTCATCTTGGAATTTCTGGAATGGATTCGTTCAAGAATTATGCATGAAGCATCAGCAAAATTTGACCAATCGCTCAATGAGCGCGTCTTTAACAGTATTTTTCAAGCAAAGCTTAGACAAATCCCAGGAGGAACGGCGCAAGCAATTAATGATTTAAAAACAATTCAGGATGCGATTGCCTCTCCCGCATTAATGGGTCTAATCGATCTTCCATTTGCACTCCTGACCTTGATACTTATTTTTGCAATTAACGTGACCATGGGATGGTTTGCGGTACTAGGAGCGGTCATTCTTGGAGTGATTGCCTTCATTAATCATCGTCACGTACAGCCACCTTTGACGCTTGCAAATCGACATGCCATTCAGGCACAAAATTATGCAAGTAGTGCCATTCGAAATGCCCAGGTCATCGAGGCAATGGGGATGCTACATCGCATTCATCAAAAGTGGATAGAGAAGCAACAAGCCTTCCTAAAAATGCAGGGGTTAGCTTCTGACCGTGCAGGGGTTAACAGTGCGCTTTCAAAAATGGTGCAAGTCATGCAAGGTTCAATCCTCCTGGGCCTAGGTTGTTGGCTTACCCTAAAAGGAGAGCTTGGTATGGGAGGCTCTATGATGATTGTGGGCTCTATTTTAGGGGGGCGTGTATTAACCCCCTTCATTACCATCGTGATGCAATGGCGTGTGTTGGGTAATGCGCAAGATGCTGTACAAAGGTTGGATCAATTTTTAAAAGTATTCCCAGAGTCTCAGCCAGCAATGCCTCTGCCTGCACCAGAGGGGCATCTGAGTGTTGAGGGTGCTGTTGCAGCACCTCCTAATAGTCAAGTAGCCATTCTTAAGGGCATCACATTTCGATTGCCAGCTGCACAATCACTAGCGATTGTTGGCCCATCGGCTTGCGGTAAGACCACCCTGGCACGTTTGATCACAGGTATTTGGCCTGCCATCAACGGTAAAGTCCGCTTGGATGGAGCCGATATCTATGCGTGGAAAAAAGAGGAGCTTGGCCCTTATGTCGGCTATCTGCCTCAAGATGTCGAACTCTTTGATGGCACTATTGCAGAAAATATCGCACGTTTTAGCGATGTCGATATGGTAAAAGTTAAAGAAGCGGCTCAAATCGTTGGATTGGATGGCTTTATCAACAGTCTCCCGCAAGGTTTCGATACCCAGGTAGGAGACGAGGGGGCTTTCCTCTCGGGCGGGCAGAGACAGAGGGTTGCGCTTGCGAGAGCGATTTATGGTAACCCCAAATTTGTTGTTCTGGATGAGCCTAATTCGAGTTTGGATGAAGAGGGCGATCTGGCTTTAATGAGAACATTGCAATATCTAAAATCTCAAGGCACAACACTGATTGTCATTACCCACCGTACGCAGATTCTTGGATTGATGGACTACATGATGGTGATGGTAGATGGACAAATTAAACAATTCGGACCGCGTGACGAAGTTTTAAAAGCGCTACAACAGCAAAATGTACCAAAAGCTTCAACAACAGAGGCATAAATAATGAGAACTAATCTGAATCAGTTTTGGGGAAGAAGTGAGCTCACTCAAACTCTTGTAACATTTAAGCGAGAGTTTCTTTGGGTGGGTCTATTTAGCCTGCTGGCAAACTTGTTAATGCTGAGCCCCACGCTTTATATGCTGCAAGTATATGATCGCGTCCTTTTGAGTCAAAGTGAACTCACTCTACTATTTTTAACGCTCATTATCATCGTGTTTTTCGCGGTGATGGCTTTTGCAGAGTGGTTAAGATCAAGACTCTTAGTTCGAGCAGGAATGAAACTCGATCAAGAGCTTAATACAAGAATATTTAATGCAAGTTTTGAAGCCTATTTGCGTCGTAGCCAGCAAAACCCTACCGAGGCTTTTACGAATTTGACTAACTTACGTCAATTTTTAACTGGTAATGGGATTATTGCTTTTTTTGATGCACCTTGGACTCCCATCTATATTCTTGTGACTTTTATGCTGCATCCTTTATTAGGTTGCTTATCCATATTGTTTGCTGGAATTCAGCTATGGTTAGCTTTTTGGGCGCATCGCAATTCTCACGATGCGATGAATGCGCAGACACAAGCAGAGAGTAAAAGCCGTGCTTACTTACAAAGTAAACTAAAAAATGCTGAGCCAGTGGAAGCCATGGGCATGTTAAAAAACTTGCGTGCTCGTTGGCTGAGATTGCATCAAGAACAACAACAAAAAATCGAGGAGGCTTCAAACCGACAACATAGGCAACAGGCCATCGTTAAATTTATTCGCTACTCTATGCAAAGCTTAACCCTCGGCGCAGCAGCCCTACTCGTTGTTCAAGGGGAGCTCACGGGTGGCGCTATGATTGCTGCTAATGTGTTGATGTCTAGAGCCTTGCAGCCTCTTGATCTGATTGTTGGATCTTGGCGTGGATTAATTCAGGCGAAAGAGGCTTTTGAGGGTCTTGAGTCAATTCTGAAAACTTATCCAGAACAGGATCGTTCTGCCCAGTATCCTGTTCCTAAAGGGAATGTGACGCTCAAAAAATTGATTGCTTATAAAGCTGACAAAGAATCACAAATCCTTAAAAACTTAAATGCCGACTTCAAGGCGGGTCAAGTGACAGCCATTATTGGGCCATCAGGTTCTGGTAAATCGACACTTGCAAGATGTCTTGTTGGAATCTGGCCTGATACAGGAGGCTCTGTGTTACTTGATAAAACCCCTATCGAACACTGGGATCGCATTCAGTTAGGGCCCAATATTGGTTATCTTCCTCAAGATATTGAGTTATTTGATGGTACCGTGGCAGAAAATATTGCACGTTTTTATGAGGTGGACTCGGATTTAGTCATTGAGGCGGCAAAAAAGGCTGGGATTCACGAGATGATCCTACGCTTTCCAAAAGGCTACGACACCCCCATAGGTGACGGAGGCAGTCAACTCTCAGGGGGTCAGCGGCAACGTTTGGGTCTAGCGCGAGCGATGTATGGTAACCCGCAGTTAATTGTATTAGATGAACCGAATGCAAATCTTGATGATTTGGGCGAGCGAGCCTTAGTGGCGGCTATTCAAGATTTGAAGTCTCGTGGTAAGACAGTATTTTTAATTACGCACCGCTTAAATATATTGGGTGTTGCAGATCATTTATTAGTGATGCGTGATGGCAAGATTGATCACTATGGATTGCGTGATGATGTGCTTGGGGAGTTACAAAAGAAAGCGCAAAAAACCGTTCCAATTAATAGTAAAGTCCAGCCTGCTTAAGGAAAATGAAAGAGAATACTAATATGAAAATTTATGACCAAATGAAAGAATTTTTGCGTTTCAAAAGAGAGCCTAAAAAAACGCTCGAAGATATTGAAAATGATAATTCCCCTTTAGAAGTGGACACAAACTCTCCGATAAGATTGGGGATGAAGGTATTGGGAATCGGATTTGGTGGATTCTTACTGTGGGCAGCATTTGCACCCCTTGATGAGGGTGTCCCTAGCTCAGGTTCGGTCAGCATAGATACCAAGCGTAAGGTTATTCAGCATTTAAGCGGCGGAATCATTAAAGAAGTTCATGTGAAAGAGGGCCAGCAAGTAAATGCTGGTGATGTCCTTGTCACGATTGATAACACGATGACGAAGGCTCGTTATGAGGAAATTCGTCAACGGTATATCGGAGATCGCGCCCTTGAAAATCGACTGCAGGCTGAGCAGGCAGGGCAAAAATTGATCAGCTTTCACGAGGATTTGATCAAGTTAAAAGATGATCCACTCGTTCAGCAGCACATGCGCAATCAAGAAATGCTGTTGCTGTCTAGAAGGGGGTCGTTAAGTGCTGAACTTCAAGGCATTGAAGAAGCTATCAACGGGCAGCAAGCGCAAATTGATGGTCTTGGACTCATCATTGAGAGTCGAAATGCGCAACTTAACTTGCTTAATGAGCAACTCTCGGGCATTCGAGATTTGGTTCAAGAGGGCTATGCACCGAAAAGTCAGCAAAGAGATCTTGAGCTCCGTGCTGCTCAAGTAAGAGGAGATATTGCCGAAGCACAATCTAGTTTTTTCAGAGCGAAAAGATCAATCCTAGAATTACGTCAACGTGCACTACAACGTAAAGAGGAGTATCGAAAAGATGTTGATACGCAAATGGCACAGGTTAAACTTGAGGTCGATGCTAATGGTGATAAATTAAGAGCCTTGTCGGATGAGTTTGATCGCACTGAGATCAAATCGCCCGTCTCAGGACAGGTGGTTGGACTCCAATTTCAAACGATTGGAGCTATTATTCAACCTGGTCAGAAGATTATGGATATTGTGCCGATGAATGAGGGTTTATTGCTCGAAGTTAAGGTGGCGCCACATTTAATTGATCGTATTCATAGTGGCCAAAAGGCTGATGTTCGGTTCTCCAGTTTCGCCAACACACCGCAGTTAGCAGTCGAGGGTCTTGTGGACTCTGTTTCAAAAGATCTTCTAACCGAGCCGGGTGCCAATCCTGCGCAACCAGGAATGAGTTATTATCTAGCACGTGTGGCTTTAACTGCTGATGGTATGAAAAAACTGGGTAATCGTAAGTTACAGCCAGGGATGCCAGTTCAAGTTGTAATTAAGACGGGCGAACGCTCATTACTCACCTATCTCTTGCATCCATTTATGAAGCGCTTAGCTGCCTCATTGAAGGAAGAATAATGAATAATTTATCAAAGATTTGTCTTGCTGTATTAGTTGCTTTCCCCATATTGGCTTCTGCGGAGAATGCAACCTTACTTCAGGTTTATCAAAAAGCGACAGCCTACGATGCTACATTAAGGGCGGCCAAACAGGATAATCAAGCACAGCAACAAGAGATGGATAAGTCATTAGCCAATTTCTTGCCTCAAGCAAGACTATCAATGTATGAAGGTCGCGGGGTAACCGATAGCGAGAGTCCGGGTGCGTTCGGGAATACGATCAAGCGACACAATGTTTATGATAGTAAGAACTATAGTTTGTCTATTCGACAATCTGTTTTTAGTTTATCCAATTTTGCAGATTACGCCCAGACCAAGGCAGAAATTGCCAGAAGTGATGCCATGCTGCAAAGAGAGCAAATTGGTCTAATGGGACGAGTGGTGGGGGCCTATCTCGATGTATTGTTAGCCACTGAAAACTTGAAATACTCTGAAGCACAAAAAACAAGCGTGCAATCACAATTAAAGCAGGCTGAAAAAAGATTCAAAGCAGGAATTGGCACGATCACTGAAATTAATGAAGCAAAAGCAAATCTCGAGACTGTGATCGCACAGGGATTGGAGTGGGGCAATGGTCTAGAGTACAACAAAAGAGTTCTAGAGAATATTTCTGGGATCTACCTAGACGCATTTTTTACCCTCGATCCAGAAAAACTCACCTTTGAGCCACCTACGCCAACAAAAATCGAAGAATGGATTGATCTTGGGATGAGCAAGAACCCTGATATTCAGGCGGCAAGTCAGGATGTCGAAGCAATGCATCAAGAAATTCGAAAGAATTTCTCAGGTCATCTCCCAACACTAGATTTAGTTGCAGCAAGATCAAAAACTGAAAGTGATAATAATTTCACCATCGGACAAAAATTTGAAACAGACTCCATTGGCTTGCAATTAAATATTCCACTCTATAACGGAGGCTATGTTTCAGCATCCGTTAGGCAGGCAGAAGCTAAGTTAAGGTTTGCCGAGGAGAAGCTAAGTGATAAGCAAAGAACGGTCGCGAATGATATTCGAAAATATTTTAATGAAATCGTCAATGGCATTGCCAGAGTAGAGGCAAAATCACAAGCAGTTAAATCAAATGAAATTGCCGTTACAGGAACACAAAAAGGGTATGAGTCTGGTATTCGTAGCAATGTTGAAGTGCTTAATGCGCAAGAAAAATTATATTCTGCAAAAAGAGAACTCGCTCAGGAGAGATACAAGCTTATTTATAACAGACTGATGCTAAAACAGTCTGCTGGACTTCTCAATGAAACTGATTTGGCTGAAGTAAATAAAATTTTATCACTTGCTAACTAGTCAGTTATGGCAATACTCATCCAGCGTGTAACGACAAGATATTCTGAACTTGAGGATAGACTCTTGTTGCAAGTGGAGCTCCCAGATGAGGAAACTGCCGAATTCTGGCTTTCACGCAGATTTCTTGATCGCTTACTTCCGGTACTCATTCAACAAATAGATCATAGTAAACAACGCGATGCGCATTACAATATGCTGCAAGCATTTAATCAGCAGGCGGCAATCTCTTCGATGAAGCCCTGTGAACCTGTTGAGACTGTTCCTAAGCAACACTCATTTTTAATTACCTCTGTAGACATTCAAGCAAATGATCAACAAGTGAGACTAATTTTCAGGATTGAAAATAGCGAATATGTATTAAATTTAGATAATACCGAATTGCGTCAATGGTTGTGGATCATCTACAAAGCCTTTCAATCAGCGGAGTGGCAGTCGCATCTCTGGCCCTCATGGTTTAAGGGCGAGATGGATGCGAAAGATCATATGCATTAGATTTATGATCTTAGGTTACATGGATTAAAAATATGTCATACTGATCACACTTATCGAAAGTGCGCTTAGGAGATTTTCATATGGCGACCGTCGTCAACTATTCCCCGTTAACAAAGATTGGAAAAGCGCTCTTCAATTTTGGAGAAATGGAACTAGTCAACTTTAAATTGACTGGGGAAATTAGAGTAAGTGTCTCCAATAACTTCTCATATAATAATTTCCTCTCAGGCACGATTAGTGATTCTGATATTTACAATGATTATTCAATTACTTGGACTTCATCACAAATTGATAATCTCAATTCTATTCTGAATAGTTATTCTCAATTTACGCAGCTTCAACTTGGTAGTGTTATTAACTTAAATCATTTAATCCCGTCTCAAACCAGACAATCAAGCGACATCAACATTTCAATTATTTCCAGACCTGATGCAGATTGGGCTGGCGTATCATCAATTAATGAAAATTTTTATGGTTATCCAGGAAGTGAATTAGATATTGTTTTAAATATTGCTGGTTTTGGGAATGAAGATTCAACCTTTAATAACGATACCTATGGGTTTCATACCCTGATGCATGAAATCGGCCATAGTTTGGGATTATCCCACCCCCATGTAGATTATGAAGAGGGCGTTGCAACCCTTAGTAATCATTTTAGTGCGCTGACTGATGTAGGATTTGAGCAACTGGGCTTTGTCATTAATTCTGCCCAAGATCTTTACAAAGATTATTTCACCATCATGTCCTATGATGACTCCGCAAGTAACACGAATGCGCAAAATCCTTTCGCACAGACACCAATGATTCTAGACGTGATAGCCTTGATCGAAGCTTACGGCGAGGGTGACGGTACAGCATTAAATAATAATACTGTGACACCAGGCGCGGATGGAAGTGTGAGTGCTTATCGAACTTATTTTAATACCGATCAAAACACAACGGTCTCTTTAGCGAATTATTCCGCAGGAGCATTTTTTAATATGGGGGTCACGATTGAGGGTGCCAGATATCCAGTAGGGGTATCGATGAGCATGACCAATTACCAGAAAGTTTTGCAGGCAAACACCCCTGAGAGTTTGAGGTGGTTTTATGGGCATTATGCCAATGCTATTGGATCATCAAGGCATGATTTTATTATCGGCAATGACTTGAATAATGATATTCAGGGGATTGCAGGGGATGATACGTTAGATGGTGGTCTTGGTAATGACTCTCTAACAGGTGGCCTTGGAAATGATATCTTTATTATTGACTCAGGGGAGGATTTAATTAGTGATTTAGGAAATGGTGTCGATCAATTAAATATTGGATTTGATGGATCCCTTGAAGCAACCGTTGTTGGCCATTTTGTTGCAAAAAATACTACTTCAAATGATGGAGAGGCAACATTGTATAGCAATGGATTTAATCTTGATCTTCGAGCCTCTCAAGGCACCTCGGGTTATACGCTAGTTAATTCAAATCAAAAATCTATTCGAATCCAAGGATCTAAATTCGATGATGTTTTAATTTCAGGGCCCAACAAAGATTCGCTTTCTGGAGGTTTGGGCGATGATCAATATCAGCTTCAAATGAATCTCAATGGTGGTTTAAACTCTAAAATTACTGAAAACAATAATGGTGGCACCGATGAGGTGATTATTTTGGGGGGGTACACTGGAACAAAAGCGATCACTTTTACGATTGCCAAGAATTTTGAACATATCGATTTAACTGAAACACAGACAAGTTTAATTAATGTGAATGGGAATGCTTTAGATAATCAGATAATCGGCAATGACGGAATAAATTTCCTTAATGGTCGACTAGGTGATGACACCTTATCCGGTGGATTAGCTGCTGATGTTCTGACTGGCGGGAAGGGTGAAGATTTTTTTGTTTTCAATACCACATTGAGCTCACAAAATATCGATACGATTACAGACTTCTCAACCGATGATGGGATCATTCTAGATGATTCAATTTTCTCAGTACTTTCTGCGAATAATTGGCAGTCAAATAATTTTAGAGTTGGAAATCAGGCAAATGATCTAGATGACTACATTATTTATGATAATGAATCAGGTAAGCTTTACTTTGATAGTGACGGAAGTGGTGTAGGCATCATGCAACAGTTTGCACAATTAATGGGGAATCCAAGTTTGAGTTTTAATAGCATTACCGTTATTTAGAAATCCTCGTAATGATAGTGAAATAGCTTTTATTCCTGAGTGAGAGATTAGTTTAGATGCTGTAAATTTTTTTTGTAAGTTTTTAATTTTAATTTCAAATTGACACTAGTTTTTTGAAGTACATCAATATCCCAGTATTGGAGAATATAAATGGCATATATTACGGCTTCAGATGCAGTTAATTGGGGAACCGATGAGGACGATTATATTGTTTGTGAAGTTGGAGAGATCAGTATTTACACATTTTCAAATACTTATGGCTATACATCCTATATAACTAGTGATTCTATTTTGCCATCTGGAAACGATACAGTCATTGGTGGGGAAGGTCAGAATTTAATAGTATGTGGGAAAGGAAATGACTCTATTTTCGGAGGAGGCTCTGGTGACTACATTATCCCTGGGGCAGGAAACAATACCATTGATGGCGGTGAAGGAAGTGACTTTCTAGTGTATACATATGACACGAGAAATATTTCTGTCACCCCCTCAATCTCTGGATCATACAATGTTTATTTTAATGGTATTAGGGGTGATTTAGTTTCTAATATTGAAGAGATTTATTTTGGGAGTGGGAATGATAAATTCAAGGGTAATTCTGCGAATAATATAATTACCTCTCTTAATGGCGGCTCAGATACGATTATTGGAGAAGCTGGAAACGACAGTTACTCCTTTGATGGAAATGGCACTTTCAATTTTAATGGTGGATCAGGCAGTGATGCACTCTTAATTGATGCTGCTGGCCAATATATCTTAGATCTTAAATCCGCAAAGCTAATCAAAGATGGCAATCAATTAGGAAGTTTTATGGGGGTTGAGACATTTGTTTTTCGCATGGAACACACATCTACAATTATTAAAAATGATAGTCTAAGCGGAGTGAACTTCTTCTATACTCTGGAGGGAGATGATATTTACTATGCTGGCTCTGGAGTCAATTATTTTGATGCAAGTTGGTATACAGGCGCGGTGGATACTGATACTTTGTCATTTAATCATTCATCACGCTCCCTTGCTATAGACCTCGCGGTTGATAATTCGACATATGCAATGATTTCCTGGGGCAATACTGAGCAACATTTTAGAGGTGTAGAGAGAATTGTTGGCTCAAAGGGTAATGACTCAATCACGATCTCTGTTGCGGGCTATTCTGTCGATGGCGATAAAGGGATTGATACCATTCGAGGCGGGCTATTTTCGGACACGATTAATGGAGGATTGGGGAGAGATTCTCTATCCGGAGGCAGTGGTGCAGATGTATTTATTTTCAACACTGTGCTGGGCCCCAAAAATATCGATACGATTGAAGACTTCTCAACCGATGATGTGATCAAACTCGATAGTGGAATTTTCACTCAACTCTCGACACTTTCGTGGCAAATAAATAATTTTAGAGTCGGAGGTCAAGCAATCGACTTGGATGACTACATTATTTATGATAATGCATCAGGAAAGCTCTACTACGATAGTGATGCAAGTGGAGCAGGAGCTATGCAACAGTTTGCACAATTAACAGGTAATCCAACTTTGAGTTTTAATAACATCAACGTAATTTAACTGTTAAGGATAAAATTATTGTCCGTTAGGTAGAATCAGTTTATTTAACTCAAGTAATTCGCCAATAGCGGTGGATAGTTGCCTTTGAATCGCCGTTTGATATCGATATAGTTTATCCAATTCATCCAGCCTTAAACCAATAGAGCCATCGTTGATTTGCATCAACGAGGTAAAAATATCAGCTCTATAATTTTGTATCATCAAGGATTTATGTACCTCGATGATTTGCTGACATGCCTGCTTGATGATTCCATGCGTTGTCTCTCGTAACTTTTTATCGATAATATTTTTATCTAATTGAGTAAATTGGTTTTGAATATTTTCATTTATTCCAGCTACTTTGATCAATTTACTGATGATTTCATTCTCCAAGGAACTAATCGACAGGGTATTTTTTATTTTTGGTACCCAATGACTAATAGACATATTTTCTCGATTGGCATAGTAAGCCAAATAGCTACATAACTGTGGGGTGTGATCCAAAAACTCTTGGGTACTTTCAAATGCCTCCCAATGATGCAGTGCTAATTCCTTGATGATGTTATCTAGTTGAGGGCTAGCCCTCATGAGATTGGCGGGCAATCCTTTCTCCATTTGATCTAATAACTCACGACCCTCTTGCGGTGTCATCTCTAATAATTGGGCTATTTTTTCAGCCTTTTCATGTGGTTCGCGGCTTTGCGCAAATGTGCCATCAATAATCCGCTGGATTCGATCTAACTGTACTTTTATAGAAGCAATCCGTTCAAGCTGAAGATGAATGAGCGGATGGTTTTGAGGATAAGCATCTTTCAGAGCATCGAGCATATTTTGATATGCTAATTGATCCTGTTTGCTATTCAGTTTTGTGGAGAGCGCACCATGCTTAATTGCATTTTGCGAGGATATCGCTTTACCTCTGGCTGTTATGGGGCCACCTTTACGATTGGTCAATGAAGCCTCCCGTTATCTTAACATCCCAATTTAAATTTAATTAACAACAGATCCGTGTCTATTTTGTCATAAAAATATCTTGTAACAATGATAAAAATTACAATGTTTGAGAAATATTAACCATCTTTTATCTAAGGCTATTGATACCGAGTTTTGTTGGGTTTCAACGTGAATTCGACTTTGCTTGACTGGCTAATTCGGTTATAATTTAAAGGATTTAATTATTGCGTTGAGCGACTGTCAAAAAGAGTTGAACGCTACTCCAAAAGAGTAGTCGTATCACGCTAGAGATCCTACCCGGAGTTTGATGTGCTGGAAAATTATTTTCCTATTCTTTTATTTATTTTGGTTGGCCTTTTGGTCGGACTAGGCCCCATTATCCTCGGTAAAGTCGTTGCTCCTCACCGCCCGGATGATCAAAAAAATTCCCCTTATGAATGCGGTTTTGAGGCATTTGAAGATGCCCGCATGAAGTTTGATGTGCGCTACTACCTCGTGGCCATTCTTTTCATTCTCTTCGATTTGGAAATTGCCTTCCTCTTCCCTTGGGCGGTGGTCTTAAAAGAAATAGGTCTGTTTGGCTTCGTGGCTATGGTCGTATTCTTATCTATATTGGTGGTGGGCTTCATCTATGAGTGGATTAAGGGTGCACTTGAGTGGGAATAATCAAATTAAATGATCTTTATTGAATCGGTGAAAAAATGAGTATTGAAGGTGTATTGGAAAAAGGATTTGTGACCACCAGTCTTGATACATTGATCAATTACACACGTACGGGATCTCTGTGGCCGATGACCTTTGGGCTTGCTTGTTGCGCCGTTGAAATGATGCACGCTGGAGCTTCTCGTTATGATTTAGACCGATTTGGGATCGTTTTTAGGCCAAGCCCCCGTCAATCCGATGTCATGATTGTGGCAGGGACCTTGGTCAATAAAATGGCTCCTGCCCTTCGTAAAGTATACGACCAGATGGCTGAGCCGCGTTGGGTTATCTCAATGGGGTCGTGTGCGAATGGGGGTGGGTACTATCACTATTCCTATTCGGTCGTACGTGGGTGTGATCGTATTGTCCCTGTGGATGTCTATGTGCCTGGATGCCCGCCCACAGCTGAAGCATTGCTTTACGGGATTATCCAGTTGCAGAAAAAAATTAAACGTACCAATACTATTGCGAGATAGGCAAATCATATGAGTCAAGAAAAAACTATCTCGAGAGTTGAAGCGCTGGCAGCGCAAGTGAACAAAGTGCTAGATAAATGGCTAACATCCAGTCATGTTGCTTTTAATGAACTTACTTTGACTTGCCATCATAAGCATTTGGTCAAAGTCGCCAAGACCTTACGTGATCACAAACAATTGCAGTTTGCTCAACTGATTGATCTATGTGGTGTCGATTATGTAGATTATAAGGACGGTACTTACGAGGGTCCTCGTTTCGCGACTGTTTATCACCTATTATCAGTTACCCATAACCTGCGTGTTCGCCTGAGGGTATTTTGCGGAGATGACGATTTTCCGGTATTGCCTACCTTGGTGGATGTCTGGCCGGTAGCTAACTGGTTTGAGCGAGAGTCATTTGACTTATTTGGGATCATGTATGAAGGTCATCCTGATTTGCGTCGTATATTGACCGACTATGGCTTTGTGGGGCATCCATTCCGTAAAGATTTCCCCATGATTGGAAATGTAGAAATGCGGTATGACCCAGAGCAGCAACGTGTCGTTTATCAGCCAGTTTCCATTGAATTAAGAAATAACGTACCGCGCGTTATCCGTGATGAGGGATTCCACCATGGCTGAGATTCGCAATTACACGATGAACTTTGGACCTCAGCATCCCGCCGCGCATGGGGTATTACGATTAGTCCTTGAGCTAGATGGTGAGGTAATTCAGCGTGCGGATCCGCACATTGGCTTATTGCATCGTGCGACAGAAAAGCTTGCCGAAAATCGGACTTACTTGCAATCTGTTCCTTACATGGATCGTTTAGATTATGTCTCCATGATGTGTAATGAACATGCGTATGTCATGGCGATAGAAAAAATGATGGGAATTGATGTCCCTATCCGAGCACAATATATCCGCGTCATGTTTGATGAGATTACCCGTATTTTAAATCATCTATTGTGGCTGGGTGCGCATGCGCTCGATGTAGGCGCAATGAGCGTATTCTTATATGCCTTCCGTGAGCGTGAGGATTTATTTGATGTCTACGAGGCGGTCTCTGGCGCACGTATGCATGCTGCTTACTATCGACCTGGTGGTGTATACCGTGACCTGCCAGAGTATATGCCGCGCCACCAAGAATCTAAATTCAGAAGCAAGGCTGAGATCGCCAAACTCAATAGTAACCGCCAAGGATCGGTGTTAGATTTCATCGAAGACTTTGCTAGTCGCTTCCCCACCTATGTTGATGAGTACGAGACCTTATTAACGGACAATCGAATTTGGAAACAAAGAACCGTAGGTATTGGTGTCGTCACCCCTGAACGTGCGCTTGCACTCGGGATGACGGGGCCGATGTTGCGAGGCTCGGGTATTGCTTGGGATCTACGTAAAAAGCAACCCTACGAAGTTTATGATCAGATGGATTTTGATATCCCGGTTGGCGCCAATGGGGACTGTTACGATCGTTATTTAGTGCGGATGGAGGAGATGCGCCAATCGAATCGTATTATTCAACAATGTATTCATTGGTTGCGCAATCATCCTGGGCCGGTGATCTCTGATGACAACAAAGTCGCTCCGCCGGATCGTGAGAGCATGAAGACTAATATGGAAGACCTGATCCATCACTTCAAGTTATTTACGGAAGGCTTCCATGTGCCTGAGGGTGAGGCTTACGCTGCTGTGGAGCATCCGAAGGGCGAGTTTGGTATCTACATGATTTCTGATGGGGCAAATAAGCCATATCGTTTAAAGATCCGAGCGCCAGGTTTTCCGCATTTAGCCGCACTCGATGAAATGACTCGTGGGCACATGATTGCCGATTTGGTCGCGATTATTGGGACACAAGATATCGTTTTTGGGGAGATTGATCGCTAATGTTGTCAGAAAACGCTATTGCTCAAATCGAAATCGAGCTTAAAAAGTACCCCCCAGAGCACCGACAAGCAGCGGTGATGGCTGCACTGAGAATTGCTCAATCAGAGAAAGGTTGGTTGTCTCAAGAGACAATCAGTGATGTCTCGCATTACTTAGGTATTCCTGAAATTGCTGCGATGGAAGTTGCGACCTTTTATAACATGTACGACTTGCAGCCAGTGGGCAAATACAAAATTACGATTTGCACCAATATTTCTTGTATGTTGCGTGACGCCGATACCATCGTGCATCACTTGCAAGATAAATTAGGCGTTGGGTTTAATGAAGTGACTAAAGACGGAAAGTTTTGTCTGAAAGAGGGCGAGTGTATGGGATGTTGTGGCGGCGCTCCTCTGATGCATATTAATAATACTGATATGCACGAGTTTTTAACGGTTGAAAAAGTAGATCAAATCTTGGAGGGCTTGAAATAATGAGTTTGCATCGTCCTCCTATCTACAGCGATTTAAAGGGGCAGACATTAGTCACGCTGAGAACCCTTGAGAGTTCTATGGCGAATAACCCCGGTAGTCTTGCTAATTATGAAAAAATTGGTGGTTATGCCCAGCTCAAACGTATTGTGACAGAGAAGATAAAACCCACTGACATTATCTCTGAAGTCAAACTTTCAGGCTTGCGTGGGCGTGGGGGTGCGGGGTTTCCTACGGGATTAAAATGGAGCTTTATGCCACGTTATTACGACGGTACAAAGTACCTCGTCTGTAATACCGATGAGGGTGAGCCCGGCACCTTTAAAGACCGCGACATTATTCGTTATAACCCACATCAACTGATCGAAGGTATGGCGATTGCTGCCTATACGCTAGGTGCGCGGGTAGGTTATAACTACATCCATGGTGAGATTTGGCAAGACTACTTGATTTTTGAAGAGGCCTTGGAAGACGCTAGAAAAGCAGGCTACTTAGGCGAGAACATATTCGGTAGCAATTTCAGTTTTGATTTACATGCCGTGCATGGCTATGGCGCCTATATCTGCGGTGAAGAAACTGCTTTAATTGAGTCTATAGAAGGTAAAAAAGGTCAGCCACGATTTAAGCCACCATTCCCAGCAAGTTACGGTGTATTCGGCAAACCGACCAATGTGAATAACACCGAATCTTATGCTTCTATTCCATGGATTATGCAATATGGTGGTCAGGCTTTTCAGGATTTAGGTGTAGCCAATTCTGGTGGTACCAAACTTTTCTCTGTGTCTGGCCATGTAGAAAAACCCGGTAATTATGAAGTGCGCATGGGTATTCCCTTTACCGAGCTCTTGGCCTTGGCTGGCGGTGTTTGGAAAGGGCGTGAACTTAAAGCGGTGATTCCTGGCGGCCCATCTACCGCGGTGATGCCAGCGCAAGCGATTTTATCTGCCACGATGGATTATGACGGCTTATCCAAGGCTGGTTCGAGCTTGGGTGCAGGTTCTATGATTGTGATGGACGGCAGTACTTGTATGGTCACGGCCTTAAAACGTCTTTCTTATTTCTTCTATGAAGAGTCATGTGGTCAATGTACCCCGTGTCGTGAAGGAACGGGTTGGTTATACCGCATTATTAAACGCATTGTGGATGGTCAAGGTCGTATGGATGACTTAGATCTTTTGACAGATTTGAGTGGCAATATCTCTGGACGCACGATTTGTGCGCTAGGTGATGCTGCAGCCACCCCAGTATTAAGTTTTATTAAGCATTTCCGCCCCGAATTCGAATATTTTATTCAGCACGGCCGGTCTATGGTGACAGGCGCGAGTGTAAAGAAATCCCGATAGGGTAGATTGGGTTAGCATGTTAAAGATTGAAATTGACGGAAAATCGGTAGAAGTTGATCACGGCACGACCATCATTGATGCGGCCGATCAGCTTGGAATTCCCATTCCACGTTTTTGTTACCACAAAAAATTATCGGTCGCGGCTAACTGCCGTATGTGTTTGGTCCAAGTTGAAAAATTCAATAAGCCTCTGCCTGCCTGCGCTACTCCAGTTGCCGATGGGATGAAGATTTATACCCGCTCAAAAGCTGCCGAAGAAGCGCAAAAGAGTGTCATGGAATTTCTTTTGATTAATCACCCACTGGATTGTCCGATTTGTGACCAGGGGGGGGAATGTGACTTACAAGATATCGCGGTAGCCTATGGCGCGAGTGGCTCACGTTATCAAGAAGAAAAGCGTGTGGTATTAAATAAAAACATTGGCCCGCTAATTAGCACCGATATGACTCGTTGTATTCAATGTACCCGTTGTGTGCGCTTCTTAAAAGAAGTTGGGGGCATGATGGAGCTAGGGTTGATTAATCGTGGGGAGCATGCAGAAATTACTGCCTATGTTGATAAGAGTGTGGACTCAGAGTTATCCGGCAATATTATCGATTTGTGTCCTGTAGGTGCGCTCACTAATAAACCATTCCGCTATTCCGCCCGAAGTTGGGAGTTAACCCGCCGTCCTGCCATTGCTGCGCACGATGGACTGGGTTCTCAAATTGAAGTGCATGTTAAAGACAATCGAGTGATGCGTGTATTGCCACGCGAAAAAGATTCGATTAATGAGTGTTGGTTATCTGATCGCGATCGTTATTCTTACGAGGGTTTAAATAGCAGCGAGCGCTTGACCAAGCCGATGATTCGACGTGGAAAGGTCTACCAAGAGGTTGATTGGCAAACAGCATTAGAATTTACTGTCACTAAATTGCAGGGTATTTTAGAGAAAGACCCAAACCAGTTGGGGGTGTTATTAAAGACTAATTGCACCATGGAAGAGGGTTATCTTGCTAAAAAGCTGACCAAAGGGCTCGCATGTGGCAATATCGATCATCGACTCCGTCGCTCAGATTACCGCCTTGATGGCCGTTTCCACGGCTCCTCATGGATGGGCTGTAACATTTCTGATGTGGATCAAATGGATCGTTTTCTTATTGTAGGTAGTAATTTACGAAACGAACATCCCCTTTTAGCCCATCGAGTCCGTACTGCCGTGAAAAACGGTGCACGTATGACATTGGTGAACCCAATGGATGACGACCAGTTGATTCCTGCATTCCATAAAGTCATCACCTCCATGGATGATATGGTGTTTGCCTTAGCCAAGATACTCAAAGCTGTGTCTGGTTTACAACGTTTGTCCTTGTGTTTGCCTAAGTCCTTAAATGATTTATTGACCAGTATAGAAGTCGATGCGCAAAGCCAAGAGATCGCAGAAACTTTGGCAGGCTTAGGTAAAGATTTTGACTTGGTCAGTCCTAAGTCGGTGGTTTGGTTGGGCAATATTGCGCAACATCATCAACGATATTCTGAGTTGTACAGCTTGTGTGAAGCGATTGCATCGCTATGTGGCGCAACCTTTGGCGTATTGTCTGAGGGGGCGAATCGCGTTGGACTTGATTTGGCGCGAGTATTGCCAAGTCGTGGGGCGCTCAATGCCAAGACTATGTTTGAGCAGCCACGCAAAGCCTATCTATTAATGAACGTAGAGCCTGAGTTAGATTGTGCCAATCCTGCCTTAGCCCAAGCTGCATTAAAACAAGCTGAGTTTGTCGTGGCATTAACGCCATTCAAATCTGAGGCCTTGGCGCAGGCTGATGTATTGTTACCGATTGCGCCATTTACTGAGACCTCAGGGACCTTTATGAGTATGGAGGGTCGGGTTCAAAGCTTTGCAGCTTGTGTGCGTCCTTTAGGTGAAACACGCCCTGGTTGGAAAGTGCTGCGCGTGTTGGCCAATATGTTGGGCGTGAATGGTTTTGACTATGAGAGCAGTGAGCAAGTCAAAGATGAAATATTTGGTGGCGAAAAGCCCTCCAAAGTGGTGTGGAATCGCTTAAACAATAACTTGACGCAACTCTCTGAAGTCACCATCGCCAACAAGATTAAGAAACTACAACGTTTGGGTGAGGTGCCTGCCTTTATGGTGGACAACGTCGTCAGACGCGCAGTCTCTTTGCAAAAAACCAAAAAAGCACAACAAGTGTTCGCCAGCATGCATCCAAACTTGATGAAAAAACTCAAATTGCAAGCGGGTGATTTGGCCTTGGTGAGCCAAGGGGATCAGTCTGCCAAGTTGCCAGTGCAGCCTGATCATGGCTTGCCGGAGAATACCGTGCGTGTTCCAGCCGGTCGTCCAGAGACGGTAATGTTAGGCGACATGATGGGCGAAATCGAAGTGAGTAAAGCATGATCGATACCTTACAACCCTTGCTTAACTTTTTAGCCCTGCAGTTTGGTAGTTGGTGGCCTTATGTGTCGATCACAGCTTGGACTTTGCTTAAAATCGTCGCCATCGTATTGCCATTGATGGGTGCGGTGGCCTATTTAACATTGGCTGAGCGCAAAGTGATCGGTTATATGCAAGTGCGTATCGGCCCTAATCGAGTGGGCTATTTCGGCTTGTTGCAACCCATTGCAGACGGTCTGAAATTACTGATGAAGGAAATCGTGATTCCTTCGCAAGCCAATAAAGCCTTGTTCCTTATTGCCCCAGTGTTGGCTATTGCGCCCGCTTTTGCGGCTTGGGCGGTCGTGCCCTTTGATATGGATTTGGTATTGGCGGATGTAGACGCTGGCTTGCTGTATATATTGGCCATGACATCAGTGGCTGTATATGGCGTGATTATCGCTGGCTGGGCATCTAACTCCAAATACGCTTTCTTGGGGTCATTGCGCTCTGCTGCACAGATCGTGTCTTATGAAATTGCCATGGGCTTTGCCTTGGTCGGCGTATTAATGTGCGCCAATTCGCTCAATTTAGGCAAAATCGTGATGGCACAAGCGGGTGG
>JACCDT011235300.1_pt1 | contig 19707 bp, 23 predicted proteins | sample 7446291 | NCBI WGS metagenome assembly JACCDT01 (sample SAMN15323446, study PRJNA562643) | freshwater metagenome | isolation source: river surface water | place: USA:Blue River Watershed | collected 2017-08-17 | reverse complement strand
GTCTGTCGGGATCAAATCCCTGACTCTGATCTCGCACCGTGTCCGACGTGATCCGATGCGCGATCTTCGCCCAGACCTTGTCGCCGTCAGCGATCTTCGGAAGGTCACGTGCCGCGAGCATTTTCGCGGCTTCACGGATGCGTCGCGGCGTCGAGCCCGTGAACGTTCCGTCGGGATCCGTATACCCGAACAGGCCGCTGACGAGCACGTTCTGTCGACCCTTATTCCAGATTCGCGTCGGTTCCCTGACAAACCGCCAGATGAACGGTCGTTCCCAGTTTGTCCATTCGATTCGAGGATCGTCGCGATCATCGGGTGACGTCAGGCCGGACAAATGGCGGTTGTAGACGCGCAAACGGGTCGAGTCGATTTCGGCGATCGTCTCTTCGTATGCGATCGACTCGACCGCGATGATCGGCATGTTGAAACGAAGCGAAGGGCTACTCACGCCATCGAGTTTGATGTTCAACATTCGAGGCTCGAAGAACCGTCGCGTGATGCGCTCGATGCGCTCGGATGCGCTCAAAAGCGCACGCTGTAGACGAGCATCGCTTACGTCTGTCGCGAGAAACCCTTCTTCGCGCAGGTCTGACGGAAGCGCGTATGCACTGAAAGCTCCATTGAGCGCGCCGACGAGCACATCAAACTCTTCGCGAATCGTCACAACTGGTGCACCGTCTTCCGGAGTGACAAACCAGCGTATTTCGTGACGTCCTAGCGGCTCATTTCCAGCGATTGTCCACGTCGCTGCATACCGTCCGGCCGAGACGAGACCTGTGCTCAGGTTGACGGCTTGTGTCGTGTTCGGCGTTGTCGGAAAGACCTGCACGGGCGCGAGCAGTTTGTCGTCGTCGGACACGTCGAAGATTGCGTAGCGTGCCTCGAACGGAGCAGCGAGTAGCCCTCCGATGAGCACATACACATCAAGCAACGGGTTCGAGGCGTTGACGGTCGCGCCGCGTGCAACTCCAATCACGATTCGCTCTTTTCCGCTTCGGGTTTGTCACCCGCGTCTTTGACGATAGAGCGCAAACGCGCGGCTTGCTGCCGAAGCGTGAACGCCCGAACGTCGGCCGCGCTTGCCCGAGAAAGCATCGTGTGCACTTCGCCCGTTCCGATCTCCGATGCGCGGTCGATGACGCTCGCGATCGCAAAGTCGGAGAAAAGCAAAACAAGCGCCGAAATCGTCTGCGGGTCCTCTGCGTCGATGCCCGGAATCGGACGCTTCGCGAGTTCGAGCTTCAGACGCGCCGCAACGGCTCCCGATTCGACACCTTGCGAGATCTCGGCCGTAAGCGTCTCCGAGATCTTCTTCGTCGTGACAACTGCGCCGCGAGCTTCCGCACGAGCTTCTGGAGAAACACGTGCGAGCTGTGCGGCTTCTTCTTCGTTTGCCGCAGCGAGGGCGAGAACGTCCTTCATTTCTCTTCCGCGGGCTTTTTGCCCTTCTTTCCCTTTTCATCTTTTGCCGCGGGAGCCTCCGCAGTTTGCTGCTCGGCCGGCTTTCCCTCACGTTGCGCGAGTGCTTGTTCACGCTCTTCGAGTTCGCGCTCGCGAACCGCAATTTCACGTTCACGCGCGGACAATGCTTGTTGCGCTTGCCTGACCTTTTCGCCTTCTTCGGCCTTCGCACGAGGCGTTTCGGCCGCAGTTTCGGGCTCCGAAGCCTTGATCACTTTCGGTTTGTCCGGGGTTCCCGCGGGCTCGACCCGCTGACGTTCAACTTCCGCAGTTTGCTGCGCTTCTTCCTTGTCTTTGACGTCGAAGATCAGCGGACTAGCGTCCGGATTCATGTCGTGAAGAGTTTCTTTCGCGCACGCTTCAGCGATGGCTGCGGGAACTTCGTACCACCCGTCCGATTTTCGGAAGTGATAGCCCTTGAAAACGTGCGTTTCGCGAGGTGATTTCGGCTTGATTCGTACGAGCTTTTTGTCTGACATCGACGTCTCCCTATCGGGAATCGTAGTCGATGCAGACGATTCAGCCAAGCTGTGAAGGACTACGCTCCGGCGTTGCGCAGAACCGTCGCGATGATGTTGACGGCGCCGACGCCGGCCGTGAATGCCGACGTGATGCGATCAAAACGAATCGTTTCGCCGGGGCCGAAAACGACACGACGTTTTGCGAGCGTGTCGAATCCCGCACCGATCGTTCCGAGAATCGGAGTCGTACTCGTAACGAGCGTTGCTGCAACGTTGCCCGATGCGCCTCCGAGCAAGTCACCCTTCGTCGTGAAGTTCGTCTTGTTCGACGAGACTCCGATTGCGCTGGACGAACCGCCCGTGAAGTCTGTCGACACTGACCAGTACAACTCGTGCAGATACATGAAACAGCCGGTCGGAACCGTGAGCAAGACGGCTGCATCCGCAGTTGCATACGTGATCGGAAGGACGAACAACGCCGATCCGGGTGCACGCAACCATCGCCCCGAAGTCGGCGAGTCATCCGGAATCGCGACGAGTTGATTGTCGGCCGTCAACGTCGACGACGCATTCCAAAACCACGGCTTCCCGTCGACAAACGCGGGCATACCGTCGAGACGTGCGGCCGTGTCCGTGATCGCCTTCAAGGAAGTCAGGCTCGAAAAACCCGACAACGGATGCAGCAAATCACGGATCGACGGACGCTGGTGCCCATCGATCTCTGCACTTCCGCCTGAATTCCAGCCAACAGGGAGACTCATCTTCGAGCCAGCCTTTCTCTCGTGTTCCCGGTCAAACCGAGATCACGAGTCCCTTGAACGTAACAGCCGAGAGGTTCGTGGCGTTCGTGACTTCGGACATCGCCGCGCCGCTGCCCGCACACCAGTAAACTTTGAGTTTGTCGTTCGCTTGATCGTAAACGGCGAAGTACCCGCCGCAATCTTGCGAGACGAACGCGAGCGGTGCTCGGCTGTCCCCGCTCATCGCCTGAACCTTTGCAGCGAAGCCCGAGTACCCGCCCGTCGGGTAGCTCGAATCGCCCGTGAATGAAACGAGGTCCATCGGAGTCGGGGCCGAAGCCTTCTGCCCTTCCTGAAGGATTCGCGTGAATGTCGACAGAGCCATTGAAAGAGTCCTCTCCGTGAAGTGGAGTGCCGGGAGGTTTCTCCCGGCTCTTCGAGTTTGTCCGTGCGTGCCCGCGGTATCAGCCCGGCGACGCGAGAATGTTCGTTGCCTTGACGCTCGCGGGCTCGTGAGCCCACTTGACGTCCATGCGCACCGTCGCGACGACGATGTATTCGCGAGCCGAAATATCCTTGTCGGTTTCCATGCGGATTTCCCGCTGAATTCCGATGTGAATGTTCTTCGGGTCGCAAAGAACGACGTTCGTCATGTTCGTTCCGCCGCCCAGGTTCTCCGGGAAAATCGGAATCGGGATCACGGGATAACCGCTGTATTCGGCCATCGCCGCTTCGACGAGCACCCGGTCTCCGAGAGGCGTTTGCCGGTTCGAGAGCGAATCGGCATAGTCGATCGCGGCGTTTTTTGACGTTAGGAACGCAAGGTTCTTTTGCGCCTTCATGTACGGCGAAGGCATCGTTTGTAGCATCGTCTTCAGAACGTTCTTCGTGAGGCGTACACCGCCCGCGTTGACCACGAGGCTCGTGAGCTGCTTCAAGATGCCGTCTTTCGACTTCAAGAGCGTATTGCTCGACGTCGTGTCCCCGTTGATGATCAACGATTCGAGATCGCGAGAAAGCGCCTTCGCAAGCAGACGCATCACGTAGTCGTTGAACGTGCCGTTCGCGATGTTGTCTTCGAGAACATTGTAGGGAATTCGAGCTTCCGCAATGTACTCGGTCGTTTCGAGCAACACCTTGTCGAGGTCCGGCTTGCTGCGATCAGCGAGAGGAAGAGCTGTGCTCTCCGTTCCCGGCCGAAGCACCTGTCCGGTGAAACCCATCTTGCTGATTTCGTATGTCGGGCCGGCCATCGGCACCATCGTGCACATACCCATCAGCACGGCTTCGAGAATCAGGAGTTCCATGAACTCCTTTGCCTGCTTCGGATAAAGTTTGCCGCCGCTCACCAGGTTGCTGACGGAGAGGTCGGCTTTTTCGATCAGCGTTTGATTACTCGCCACGGGCGTGACTCCTTTCGTGCGGGACAGCCCGCGACTACTTCTGCTGCTTTCGCTTTTGAACCTCGGCCGCGAGGTCGCTTCCCCAAATCACCTTGTCACCGTCGGTCTGTGCTGCGTCGATCGGTTGCGAAGCCGGAGCCGGCGTTTGTCCTCGCAGCTTCGCGATTTCGGCGTTCGCTTTCGCAAGCTCTTCGCCTTGTTGCGCCGTCTTCTTTTCGACTTCAGCAAGCGCCTTTTTGACACCCGCTTCGACCGCTGCGTCGATGGCCTTCTGCATGTCGCCGGGTTTGTCCTCTTCCGGCTTTTTGCCAGTTGCCTTCGTCGTGTCTTCGTCGCCTTCCTCATCGTCGATCTTCGGAGGTTTCGACGCCTTCTCTGCGATGTACGCCGGGTCAGCTCCGGCAATGACCGAGCCGATACTTTCGTGCGCGCTCTTCAACGCGGCGAGACGCTTCGCACTGATCTTTGCGCCACGCTTCTGCGTCTGCTCCGCGCCTTGCGGAACGTCGACGTCACCGCCGTACTGTTTCGCGAGACCAGCAATCGACAACGAAGATGCTGCGAGATACTTGCCGAGTTCTGCGGGAACGCTGGCCTTTTCGTCAGCCTCACACGTACCGAGAACTTCGGCGAGCTTCACGAGCGTGGTCAGCTCTTTTGCAACGCCTTCCTTCAAAGCCTTCAATGCTGCCGGAGGGAGCTTCAGCCCCTTGTTGATCTCGACGCTCATGCCCAGACCTTTCACGACGACCCACCGCCGTAAATTCGCAGCGGCATCGACTAGAGAAACTTCCTGCACGTGCATGTCCGAGAGGCGCGCTTTTGCTTGCCTTAGTGACTCGTCGAATGCCTTCGTGCTCACGGTAGTTGTGAACATACCAGAGCCAAAAAGGTGGTCAACACGATCAGTCGAGAGCGATAAACATCAAAAGCGAAGCTTCACTGCGCAACGGGCGTTCGCTTAGCAAAACCGCCTATTGAAAGGCCGGTCAACTCGCCTTTTTTGATCTGCCCCCATAGCTCCGCGTCAGTGATTTCGAGACCGAGCAACCAGGTTCCTTTTCGGACCTTCGTGCCTTCAATCTCCATGTCCGTGAGCGCTACGAAGTTATCGACGATGTTCGCGCGCCCGTTCACTAACGCCTTGTGCATCAAACCGACATTGCGAAAGTTGCGCATGAACTCGCGCGACGCGGCCTTGATTTCAGCCTCCGAGTAGATGTCGCCTTGCGCGTCAACCGTCTCGGGTTCGAGCACGATGCCGAGCACGTACTGCTCTTCTGCCGATAGATTCATCGATTTCGAGACGATCAGTCGCGTCGAGCGCTCGACGAACTTTTCGGATTTCTGCGCCGGCACGTACGCTCGAAGAACGTGCTCAGGTTCTCCGACAAACGTCACGACTCCGTTCGCAAAGACAAACGATGTTCGCATGAGCTTGCCGTCGATCTCGAAGACGACGTTGTCATCGAACGTGTCGACGACGTACGGCCCGCACGGGTAGCACGACATCGGATCGCTCTTGTCTGGCGGGTAAAGCTCGCAAAGCTTCTCACGCAAGGATCGGCTCACATCCTCGTACGACATGCCCGCGACCTTTTGAACGGAAGCAGTCGCCCAGAGCACCTTCGCGATGCCAGCTATTGCCTTGCTCGCTTCGATTGTCTCGACGCCAAGCATCGCTTTGAGCATGTCCATCGGGATTCCGGCCATCCCCCCGAAAAAACGCTCAGGAACGTGTTCCGTGTACGCTTTCTTTGCTTCGTCGGGATTGTCCCAGCCGAGCATCACCTTCAGCTCATCCGGCTTTCCGTCGGCCTTGACCTGAAGAACCACGTAGGCGTTTTTTGCGGCGTTGTTCGGACCGAGAAAAACGTCGAGTTCTTCTTCGTCGGTCACGGTCGGGGTCAGCAGCGCCTTGACGCCAGGAACGTAGCCGTAGTCGACGAGATACGTGCGCTCCCATTCCTTCCCGTCCTCGCCCTTCCCGACCTGCTTGAAGCCCTTCGGCCGGTCTACATGAATCGGGATGCCTTGAAAGCTCGTGTCGAACGGCGCGGGATTTCCTTGTTCGGGAACTTTTTGCCCGCCCTGCGCAAGGTCAGCGCCCGTCAGGTCGGCTTTTGCGACTCGTGCGCTTTCTTGGGCAAGGAGGAGTTTCGCGCTTGCGCAAGCGCTCTCGATTTGCGTGAGCATGCGCGCAGGTTACCACCTCGCGCGCAGTCGTGTGTCGCTAGTAGAGCGAGTTGCCCGCAGGAGCAGCGTCAGCAGAGTCCTTCGGAATCGCTCTTGCCAAACGCTTTTTGCGCTCTTCGCGGAACATCTCGAAGGATCGAATGAAGTTCGCCTGCCGTTGTGTTTCTGGGCAACGCGGCCCGCGCGTTTCAAAAAGAACGCGCTGCGCGAGGCTCGACGACAAACCGCTCGAAACGAGAAAGCACCCCGCGACGACACCCGTTCGACCGAGCCCGCCTGCACAGTGAATCGCTACGTTCTCGCCCGCTTCGATGTGCTCGTGAATCTTCTCGATGAGCCAGAGCAATCGACGCGGCTCACGCGGAATGTCGACGTCTCGAATCGGCAACCGTCGAACGATCATGCCGAGCTTACGCGCTCCGCAGAACAAGCCCGGAATCTTCATTGCTTCGAGTTCGTGATCTTCGAGCAAGGTAACAAGCACATTGACGCGCTCGATGTCGCGCAGGTCTCGAAGGTCCTTTCCGAGGTCGCGATTCCAGGCTTGTCCTGGTCGCATCGCAGCACAGGTCTTTCCGGGAGCGAACGTGAGCCCGACACGACCGGGCGCGGTGTACTCGGCCGGCAACCAATCGACGCGAATCGGGTCGGTCGTCGAGGTGCGAATTCGAGGGATAGGCATGATGCGCATTATACGCACGTCTTGCACGAAACGCAAGCACTAGGCTTTGCCTGGTGTGAAGCTCGCGCCGTCCTTGTGCTCAGGAGCATCAGTCGGAGCGTATGCACGAGGCATTGCTTCGTCGAAGAAGCGCTTTCGGAGTTCCTGCATAGCTTGCGTGTCTTTCGCTTCAGGATCCAGTTGCAGGGTGTCGAATTCGCGGCCGAAGTGATGCGCGTGAAGGTCGTTCAGCTCTGAATCGCTCATTCCGAGCGATTCGAGTTCGCCGCGCGTCATCTTCGGCGACATGAAGTGAAACGTGTCGTAGACAAACGGCCAGATCGGTTGCTCGTGCTCCGTACCGTCGTCCGTCGTGTATTTGTTCGAGTACCAGAGCTGTTTCAGCTCCGATTCGCCTAGGTTCGGAAGGTCCGACTTGCGAACCGTGCGTTCGGTATCCGCGACACGAAACTCGTCGGGTAGCTCTGCGAGGTAGTCGGCAGGAATCATCATCAGGTGCTAGGGCGAGTTCACGATTTCTTCGGCCTCGATAACGATCACGCGAGCGCAGCCCGCTTGTCGATAAATCGAGGTGGTTCGGAAACGCGTCTCTCTCGAAAGAAGCAGCTCGCATTCGCTCTTGAAGTCGGAATTCGTTTCGATGGGGATTTGCGTTTTCCCGTTCAGCTTGAACAGGATTCGCGCTTCTCCGACGGGTGGATCGTGATCGCCGCCCATGAAACGTTCGGCCACGTCTACGTCCCAGGATGTCGACGATGTCGCGCCGACGCCGGCCTTGCCGAGCCCCCATTCGGACATCGTCAAAAACTGCTCGATGATCGTGTCTCGAATCGCTTGCGGGATGCCACCGTGCAGCTTGATACCGCGGAATACGGAACCCGGCTCGGGTTCGACATGCTTGAACGCCTGCGTGACCAAGTTGCTGTCTTTGTTCGGCGTGCCTTTCTCTTCGGATTCTCGAAGCGCGCCGTATGTGCCGTTCGTGAAGCGATTGATCGCGTCGCGTTGCTCTTGTGGTGCTTTGAGAATGTTCTTATGCGCTCGCTTTTTGTAATCCTCGTGCGACTCGCCGCTCGGAAGCTTGCCGGGTTTCGAGTTTTCCTTTTTCCAGGTTCCGAGCGCGTTGTGCTCTTTGAGGTCATGAATGCGCAGACCTGTTCGAGGCGTGTCGCCCGTGAATGACGTTGCGAGGTACTTCGCCGAACCTGGCGGGGGCGGTGGGGGCTTCGGCTTCAGCAGCTCCGCGAGTTTGCCTTGTAGCAACGTCGTGCGAGCTTCGAGCATGCCGACGATCTTCTTGTGATCATCGGGTGCAACTCCGGGAACGGTTTGTCGTACGTAGGCATCCCAGCCGCCGTACTGATCACGAAGCGAAACAGCCGCTTTGATTCCCGCGATGACGACGTGCTCCATCTCTTCGGGAGACGACACGCCCGCAGCCGCAGCAGTTTGCGAGTAGTAGGGATTTTTCGACGAAAAGAAGACGTCCCACTCCGTGATCTTGTCGAGCAAGGTCTCGGGCTTCCTGCCCGCTTGCGCACGAAAAAGGAACGTTCCGCCGTTGTCGATACGCACGACGCGGCCGTCGGGAAGCACCATCGCGTTGTCGTAGCCCGTGCCGATCGCGTCCCAGTTTCCCGTGAGCACGTCAGCGACAAACCCTTCGAGAAACTTCTTCGCGCGATCGGCATTCAAGCCAGCGTCTTTGATCGTCTTTCCGCCTTGAAAAATGACGCTCGCGTATGCGGGTTTGCCCTTGTTATCGAAGACGGTCGATGACGGTGCTCCGAGTCCGAGGTCTTTGTAGATTGTGTTCGCGAGGTGCTCGCAGTGTGCTTGCGAGGGATCCGCGTAGAACTTCACGTACCGATTGACGCCGTCTTTGCCCGTGTAGAACCCGCCGTCGTTCGAGCCCTTGTTTGACCCCGTCTTTTGATAGAGAACCGTGTCCGCATCGACGTTTGTCGAAGGCTTCGGTGCGGGCGGGGTAACAACAGGAACGACGACCGGCGTAGGCACGGGAGGCGGCGGGGTAGGTGCGGCCGTAACTGCGGGAGCTGCAACCGGCGTAGGCTTCGGTTTCTTCGCGGGTTTGTCGAGGTCAATTACCTTTGCCTCGATCATTTTTTGATCGGATACCTTCGCCGCAGCCGCGTACTTGCCGCCCGTGTAGACGTAAAGTTTGTCCTCGTACTTGACGAGAATGAGGTCGTTCGGATCGAGCTTCGGATTCTTGATCGCGTCAGCGATGACCTTCCCGTTGACGTACTCCTGTCCGACGATCAGGTCATTCACGAGAACTTTTTGAGGCTTGCTCTTCTTCGCCCCAGCGAGCTTTTGTCCCGTCAAACTCGACATTTGATACGGCGCGACAGGCTTGCCAGTCACAGGATCCTTCGGCGCGACTGACAACCCGTGTGCAACATAGCCTTTCGGCATACCGGCCGACGCGGGCGCTTGTACGACAGGCCCATAATCGAGCGCGTTTTCGAGAGCATCGAGAAGCTTCTGCTTGTGCTCTTTTGCCGCCTGCGCAGCGACTTCGGCCGCCGTCAACGTCGGAAGCGTTTCGTTGTCGACCGAGCGCGTTCCTACGGGACGAACAAGACTACTCAGGTTTGCCGGAAGCGGAACGGGCGCGGGCGGAGGTCCGGGCGGCGGTGATACCGAAACGGGAATCGGCGCGGCTGGCGTCGCAGGAGCAGTCGGCACAACGGCGGCCGGGACCGACACGATCGGCGCGGGGCCGTCACCGGGAACGATGTTCGAGCGACAGTGTCCGTGAAGCGGCGGACACGACAAACCAGCCGCCTGAATCTCCGCGGGAGACATCGCCTTCGAGTACGTTCCGACCTTGTCTTTCATCCCGTAGGCAGGCACGTCGATCGCAGCAATCGGCTTTCGTTCGCCGCCAGATTTGTAAAAAAGCGCAGCGCCCCCGTCTTCAGTTTTTCCGACTGATGCCCAGGGTTGAAGCTCTTTGACCATCTCGGGATCGGATTCCGCAGCGACTTCTTCGTACCGTGAAACTCCGGCCTTTACGCTGAAGGTTTGTCCATGAAGAAACCGACAAATCTCCGTTGTCACCTCATCGAGAACGGCCTCGAACGTGAACGACTGAATGCCGGCTTCGGTGAACGACGAAAGCGTTGCAAACGTGACCGACCGTGACGAGAAAACGCTCGCGATGAGCTGAAAATAGGACCGTGATCGCTCGGCCGATGTCGTCGAGAGCGTTGTGAAAAGCTCTTCGCTGATCTTGTAGCGATCGATGCCTTCTTCGAGACCGCTCGCGACGATGCTTCGAGCGGTTTGCGAGAACTGCTTCGAGCGCACTCCGTACTGATCTCGAATGAAGTGCGCCTGATGCGTCGCTGCGGCTTTTACGATGCGCTCGTCGAGCGCGTTGAAGCTTGGCTCAATCGAGAGCTTGAACTTTTTCGATGCTGCGGCCTTCGTCGCGAGAACGATCGCAGGTGCCTTGCCCTGAATCGCTTTTCCGACCTTCGGAGCGATGTCCTTTGCAAGCCCGAGAAACGTGTCAGCGGCGTCAGCGATTGCGGCCGATCGCTGCGCCTTCGTCATGTTTGGCCAGTCGACGTCGAGCTTTTCGAGTGCCTTGTCGAGCGCGTCCTTCTCGGGGCCGTACGCGACCTTTTGAATTTCTAGGAGCAGGTCGATGACGAGCGCGTCAAACCCCGTCGGGGAAAGCGGATTCGCAGCCTTGCCCGCTTTCGAGATCGGAAAACCGAAGACCTCTACAAGCAAGTCATCGGCTGCGGATCGACCGACGGAGATGACATCGATGTTCACGCAGACCCTTCTTCGGGAGCAGGGTCAAACCAGCGATCCCACTCTGCGCGCGGAACGTTGAAAACCTTTGTTCCTTCGACCGATCGCGCGGCGTCGAGCGCTTCCTTCTGAAACCGTCCTTCGAGGGAGTGCAAAGCTTCCCGTAACAAGATCAAGCCCTTCGCCTGCTCTTCGAGCGACGGAGGCTTCTTTTCCGGCGCGTTCGATCCGGGTTTGTCGAGAGGCTTTCCCGTGACTGCTGCGCCCTTTCCCTGCCCCTGGAATTCGGCAATCGACAAGTCTCCGTCGGGGTTCGGCTTACCGTCCTTGTCCATCATCGGGCCGAGTCCGAGAGCGCTGCGAACTTCGTTCACGGTCATGACGGAGACAGCGTCAGTCGGTGCGATCTGAACGTTCGGAACAGGTTTGTCCGCGCCGCGAGCGCGAGCTTCTTCGATCTCTTCTAGCGTCGGCGGGGGCTGAACGTTCGCGATGAGTAGCTTCGGAGGTATGCGTACCCAGGGCGCGTCAATGCGCGGAAGCTCGATGTTGAAGGCGTCGTTGATGAGGGGTCGCGCTTCTTCCGGCGTGATGATTCCCGTGTCGACGAGCTTCGAGACCATGTCGACGATCGCTGCGGGGTCTTTCGGTACGGCGCTGTTCGAGACAAACCGATGAAATCGAACGCCGCGCGCGGCGAGAATCGCGTTGATCTGATAGTCAATTTTCGCGCGTTCGGGCTGAAAAACCTGTTGTTCGGCGTAGAGCAAAGCAGCTTCCGCAGTTGCACGATTGATCGCGTCGGTAGACCCTCGAAGGATCTTCGGCAGTCGAAACGCGTTGCCGATCTTGCCGTCGTTGTTTGCGTCGTAGGTCTGGAACAACGCGTCTTGCTGTTGTGCTTCCATCAGCGGCTTGATCTCGATACGAACGCGCGAGCCCTGCGCGCCGCCACCACCGATAGGCGCAGATCCGGCCGCTGCTTCGGCTTCGAGCACGAGAATCGAATGAAAATTCTCCTGCCCTTGAATGTTGTCTTTGATGTAGTTCGTGATGCGCTCGGCTGCGCCGTTCGCGAGTCGGCCGCCGCTCACGAGTACCGCAAGCGGGGGAACCGCTTTGTTTTTGAAGTACGTCAGGTTGACTTCGCTTGCGCTGCGCGAGCCGAGAACTTCCGGAGTCGTGCCGATCCAGCGGGGTACACCGTATGCCGTCGTCGGTGCGTGAATCTTGAAGTGAAGCATCTCCGTCGCCGCAGGCGAGTCGGGCTCGGCTTCACGAAACGCAGCTTCGGTCGTGAATACTCGACCTGTCTTTGCAGAGACCCACCGGGGATCTCCGAGGTCTTTGAAGTAGGAAACGAGCTGCCCGTACACGACTTGCACGTATCGACGAAACCGCTTCTGTCGCTTCTTCTTGCGGAACGAAACGGCAGAGACGCGTTCGTCGACGTCGACTTGCGTGTAGCCCATATCAGCACGCATGAGACGCACGGATATCGATGGAACGTGTACAAACTGCGCGACTTCGCCGGCCGCGTTTCTAATGCATTCCCAGTATGCGTTGCCGGTGACTTCGAGGTCGGTGCGCGTGCGTTCTCGAAGCTCGACGAACGACATGTCAGCGCACACGTAGTCGAAGAAGAGATCCGTTTGTAGCCGCTCGATGCTCATCTCGCGGGCGAGTTCTTCGCGGCGAAGCTCGATCTCGTCGTCGGTTACTTTCGGGTTTTTCTGCCCGTCGTAGAGTTTTTCCAGGATGATCGAGTCACGAATGCGATCTCGTGCATCGGAAGCGCGAAGGTTGATCGTCGGTTCGAGACGATGCCCGAAGCCCTCGATGTTCACACGATAGGCCGCGACGTTCGGCTGCAATGATGTCGACTGCTCGAACATCACGCACATGTCGCGAGGGTCGTACAGCGGAACGATCGCTCCGAGCGCAGTGAACGCGCGAAGGTCGTCTTCGGCTGTAGCAGCCACGTTCGACGTCTGGACGGGCGGCCCGCCGTCGACAGCGAAGGCTTTGACGGTTACTTCCTCGGACACGGGTCAAACCTTCGGGTGAACAATCGCTACGAAACCGCCACCCTTCGCGTGTGACAGGTTCCGGATTGTCCGTTTCGTGTGCGCTTTTACCGCGTCTTCCGCGAGCTTTCGCGATTCGTCGACGGATACGGTAGGCGCTACTTCCAGAGGGATTTCGTCGAGTACGGGGTGAGGCTGACGCGCAGCATGCGCCGCTGCATCGAACTCGTGAATCTTGATCCGAACTTGCGCCATACGGCACAAGCCTACTACAGCCATGCTCAGAATGGTAATTCCGGAAGGCGTTTGTCGACGTCGTCTCCGAGCTTCGTGAGCGCAAGACTCGTCGCAGACACCCATCCGAGTGCCCGTGCTGCTCGAAGATGCGCAGGTCGAGGCACGGCACCCTCTCGCAAGGCGTAGAGCGCGTTTTCAGCGTTTCGACGGAGACGAGAACGCTTCGCGCGTTCGGCCCCGTCCTTTGACCGTTTTTGCATGTACGCGGGCCACCATGCCCACGCAGCTTCACGAGCGCGCTCGTGACTCGGAAGGGGCTGTTCAGCGATGAACCGAACCCAGGCCCAGGCATCGACGACGGCAACACGACCGACAAACTGCCGCTCGTCATCGAGAAAGGACTGAAACGCGACTCTTCCCCGTGCACGAGTGCTGTTGCATCCGTGACACGCAGCAACAAGGATGTCGGGTGCATGCGGCCCTGTACGAGCATCAAAACGCCAAACATCCCGAGCGTCAGGAACGGCCGCGATAAGAGGTCGCGCAGGGCGATATTCGAGGTGGTCGAGGGTTCCCGGCTCGCCTTCGTAGTCACTGAATCCGGGCCGAATGTAGTAGCCGCACCATGAGCAAACCGGGCGATCTGCGCTGCGAGCATCCTGCGTTCGGATGAACAACGCGGCTGCGTAGATCGGAGAAACACTATGAAGCACGCCCGGCTTAGGCACGCGCCTTTCCGATAGGTTTTGAGGGTTTGTCTGTTTCCTTTTCTGGCGCCTTTTCAGCCTGCTTCTTCAGTATTCGCTTCGCCTGAACGCGCACACCCGCGCGGCGTTCTCGTCGTCGGCGTTCGTAGGTAGCCATTGCAGGGATCTCCGCGGACAAACGTTTAGTTTCCGGTGAGCAACGCTTCGACAAGGTCATCGAAATCAATCCGGAGGCGCGAACTCGAAATATGCACGGCCTTCTCTACAAGCTCAGTGATTCGTGTCGCGGGTAGCTCGGGAAAACGCCCCGCGAGGAAGCGAGAAAGAGCCTCGCGAACTCGAACTTCAGCGGTCTCCCAAGGAATGCCCCGCAGTTCGGAAAGACAAGTCTTCGAGGCGTTTGCAAGCTCTCGGGCGAGTTCCTCGCGCGTTCGATCGGCGCTCATGACGTCGCCTCGAAGCGAAGAGGTTCTTTCGGGCCGAGTGCCGTGAGCGGACGAAAGCATCGAGCGCTTTTGTCACGCACGAGCCGATCGAGCGAATCGAGAACATCGGGCGCGGGCTTCTTCGTTGCCTCGACAAGAGCGTCGAGCGTCGACGACATCGGGAAAACTGCCTTCAAGGCTCGAAGCACTTCAGAGTCGATTTGCTGCGTCATGCTCGCCACCTTGCAGAACCGGAGTGATCAACGTCAAGGGTTCTGCCGTCTCCGAAACGCAGTGAATGCGTCGGCCCGCATTCAATCGAAACGACCGCGAAAACGGTTCCTTTTATTTCGGGCGAAACAATCAAGCGCTCGCATTCCGAGCAGCGAACAATGTCGCTTTCGTCGTTTGCGCCGCGAGCGGCGAGTTCACGACGAAGACACTCGACGGCGAGTTCACGAGCAGTTCGGATGTAGCGTTCGTCGATGCCTCGATCGTTCCCCCGAGACGAAACAAGCCCGCCAATCCAGGAATCATTCGGCGATTTTCGAGAAAAGTCGACTGTGACCGCGGGAAAGTACACAACTGCGACGCTTTCATCGTCAGCGCGCAGTTGCAGATCAATGTGCGCTTCGTCGATTCGAGGAATCGGAACAGCGTCGTACCGAAGTTCGATCATGAGCGTGTCTAGGGCGAAACCTACGGACAATATCGGCGTTTTCGTTGCAGCGCGCGACGTTGCTCATAGGCGGACGGATACGAAACCTCTACAAGCTCGGCTTGCGCTTCGATCGTCGGCATAGGACTGACCTGCGGCGTGAAAACTCGGACGTCGACCGAGCCCGCGCCCGCATATACGTCACCCGAACGCGCACCTTCACGAGCGAACCAGCCTGCCATCACGCGATCTCCGGTGTGCGCCATCGGGTCGTAAAAGAGCAGCTCGCTGATCCAGGCATCGACTTCTGGAACGTTTTGCCCGTCGATCGTCGGAATCATCCACTTTCCGGCCGCAAACTCGGCCGCGAGCCCCTCGATACCGAATTCAGGATGAGCTTTCGTGCGTCCGGTCGTGAACGGAACGACTGTTGCCGCGCTCCGTTCGCGGACAAACTGCACTATGTAGTCTTGTGCGCCGACGTTTTCGACAACGACGATCGATCCGAATCGCCTGTGAACGTCGATGATTTTGCTCACGATGTCGGGCGAGCCCCAGCGTCCGCTCAGGATTTCGCACACGCGACGATCGCCGTTCGGAAAAACAGCGATCGTGAAAATGACTGACAAATCTGCGGCGTCGTGCTTCTGAACTGCAAGGTCAACGCCCGTATAAAATCGAATTCCACGGAGAAACCAGAACTCGTCGTTTTGCTGTAGGTACTCGAAACCGTTGCCGCCGAGCCGGTAGATCGTCTCTGCGGCTTCAATCGCGTCGTTCGGCTGCCTGAACGTGTCGGGGCTCTCGATAGCCTCGATTCCTAGCGGTGCGGGGTCGTATCCGCGTTCGCGCAAGAGCGCTGCGTACAGCGAGCGAGCGGAATCGACCATGAACATTCCGCGTCCCCGAGCGCGACAAACGTCAATCCATTCGCGGCGAAAACGCGCAGTGTCGTCATCGCGCGCCATGCACAAAAGCTGCCTCGCGAATTCGAGCGGACCTAGATCGCGTCGTGACTTCTCGATGCGTTCTTTCGGCCATCTCTCCGGCCATGTCAGATTTCCGGCCTTGTCGATGACGGGGAACCGATAGCCCTTGAAGTCCGGCTCTCGTGCGAGTCGATGAAGCAGATCTTCAGGATGCCAGGCGTTGCCGACGACGATGACGCGCGCGTTCTTCGTCAAACGGGAGAACAGCGACGAACGTACCCAGCGCCAGACGTCTTCGCGCGGTGTAGGCGTACGCGTGTTTTCGTAATCGAGGATGTCGTCGATGATGAGCAAGTCGATGCGGCTGCCCATGATGTTGCCGTGAACGCCGCATGCTTGAACCGACGGATCCTTCGCGCCGACGCGTCCGCGGTCGACGGTCAAACTCATCGCGGTCCAGGGAAGTGACGGATCGTGCGTAGGTCGTAGGTTTGGAAAAACCTCACGAAGCTCGATGCTTTTTTCGACGTACTGTCCGACCTGACGAACCATCTTCTTCGCCATGTCGCTCGTGTTCGACACGATCGCGATGCGAAGGTTCGGGTTTTTTCCGAGTTCGTACAGCGCCCTTCCGAGGGCAATTTGATTCGTCTTCCCGCCTTCGACGTGACTCCAGATCACGAGACGATCGTGCGCGGTGATCAGCTCGTGCCACCTTTGATGCATCGGCGCTTGACGGATGCGAAGACCCGTCTCTTCGTCGCGCAGTACGAACGCACAGAATTCGCTCGGATTCGTACGCGAGACCTGCGCAGCGAGTTGCCGGAACCGTCGAGCTGTTGCCTGTTTTTGATCGTCCGTACCGGGTTGCTGCGACATGCGTTTCAAGCGATCCTAGCGCCCGACCTTCGAGGAAACCAATGCGAAACGACCCGAGCGCGAAGCTCGCAAAAGTCAAAGACCTTGTCCCGTGGCTTGAAAATCCGCGTGTAAACCAGGCCGCGATTCCGAAAGTTGCCGAGTCAATCAAGACGTTCGGCTTCGGTGCCCCGATCATCATCCGCAAAGCGAACAACGAAATCATCGCGGGTCATACACGTCTCGCTGCTGCGATTTCGATAGGGCTTGCGGAGGTCCCTGTTCGTGTCCTCGACCTGACGGCCGAGCAAGCACACGCGCTCGCAGTTGCCGACAACAAGCTCGGAGAACTCGCGGAATGGGACGACGAAAAGCTCGCGATCGTGATCGGTGCGCTTCCGACAAACCTTGTCGAAGTGACGGGAATGTCGAGCGCAGAAGTCGATCGAATCCTAAACGGAACAGGCATCGGGAGCACGGGAAGCGGCAAGAGTTCCGAGGGTTCGTCGACGTCTTCCGACGTTCCTGCGGGATTGCCGCAAGACGATCCGAAGGAAGACGTGAACGAAATCCTTGCCGAGTTGCACATTCCAATCGCCGAATCGAAAGCGTTCCTTGACGAACTTCGCGCGCTCGTCGCGCGTTATCCGAACATCACGCTAGGGGTCGCATGAGCGCGCAGAATCGTGCGACGTTTCGCGGCCGTTCTGCCGACGTTTGCTATCAGCGACAAATCCGCGACGAGATGGCGGCTCGGAACGATATCGACGATCTTTTCCCACGTCCGACTGACCTGTCACTGAAGCGTGCGCGTGTTCGTCCCGTCGGACGAAACCTGGCCTGGAAAATCATCTCTCGGTACGAGTGGCTCGGGACGCTTCCGCCGAACTGCACGAACTACTACGGGCTCTTCTTCGGCGACATCTGCGGAGGCGTTGCCTGCTACGCAGTCGGGAACGTCGGCGCGGGCGGAGTCGTGACCGCGAGGATGCTCGGTATCGAGCAAACGGCGATTGCGTACCTTGCACGCGGCGCGTGCGTGCACTGGGCACCGACGGGCTCGGCCCCGAAGCTGATCAACTTCTCCGCACGAATGACGGGCGCGCAGATTGCGATCGCTTACTCGGACACCGACGCGGGCGAGATCGGCACGGTCTATCAGGCCGCGGGCTGGACTTGTCTCGGGAAGGGTACGGCGACGACCGAGTACGTTTCACCGCATGACCGGGTCTACAACCAGATGCTTCCCCGAGACCTCTCCCGCGAGCGCGGGGGAACGCGCTCGGAATGGCACAAGAAACTCATCGATGCAGGCTGGAAAACGCAAAAGAGCAATCCGAAGATTCGCTACGTGCTCGTGCTCGATGCAGGCAAGAAAAACCCTGCGCTTGTAGCTCGAATCGCCGATCAAGCAACGACGTATCCGAAACGTTCGACGCCTTCAGAGAATGTTGCTAGCCCTTGAAGCATGCCAAAAGCTCTTCCGATTCGCGTCTTCAAAGCATTCCGATTCGCTGTCATGTTCGGACAGCCCGAAGTCTCTGATGCCGTGCGTCGCCTAGGCGGCCGTATGAAGGGGCTTGCCGCTGTCTGGTCAGACGTGTTCGTTCCGGGGCAGATATGGCTCGCGAAGGCGCACGCAGAAGGTGAGAAAACGCTTCACGAACTCGTGCAAGACGAAGCGACAAACAAGCGTTTGTCGGTCTTCTTTATCGATCAAGAGGGCAACGGTGCACGTCGAATCGATGTGACGTTCACCGGACACAAGTGGCACCCCTTCGATCTCGATGCGCAGAAGGAAGACTCCGCAGTCGAATGGCTCACGTTGACCGGCTGCACCTACGAAGGTCCGTTCGACGACAAAACTGCATGAGCAACATGGGTGCGTTCCCCAGCACTCCTATCCGATAAGCCCGACGGCTCGCTTGACGCAATCGGCGCAAACCTAAGCAACGCGATTGACCGCGCGTTCGCTAGGAGGGCTCCGAACATGACAAGGCTTGAAAAGTACCCTGAAGATTCGCTTGTTGTCCGTGTAGGCATGCGGATCCGAAAACTGCGCATGGAGCAAGGAGTATCATTGCGCGATTTCGGAAAACGAGCCGGCGTGCATCCGTTTCACGTGATGGCGATCGAGCTAGGGCAACTTGCGGCAAACACTAAAACGCTGCGATCGATCGCGACGGCACTAGGCGTAGCACCGCTCGATTTGCTCAATCATGACACTGACGGAGACGACCTCGGACATCTCGTCGAATTGATGCGCAAGCAGCCGGAGTCCATCCGGAAAATCAAGGCGCGCGTAGAGCCGCTCGTCTCGAACTGACCGAGCGAAGGTGCTTCCGTTTGACGAAGCCTCGTGCCATCCTCACAACACGGATCATGCGGCGGAAGCAATCCGGCTGATGCACCCGAGGTTCCCCCTCGGGGGAGGGCGAATCGACACGACCCCGCCGCTCTACGCAGGATCGTTTTTAGGACCGCTTACACGAGCGAGCGAACTCCGAGAACGATCCTGCGTTTCTGCTTCAGCAGTTGCCCAAACAAGCGCGCGAACGGCCAGACGATCTCCGAGAGCGAAAACAGTCGCTAGAGCCTGCGCGAGTTCGGGGTCTTCAGCAGTTCGTCGAGCAACGGCAAGCTCGTGCTGAAGCGGGTAATGATCGTCGCCGCTAACCCAGATCACGAGCGCCCATTCGGGAATCCAGACGCACGCTTCGACGCCGTCCTTCGCGATTCGTGTACGCGCTTCTTCGACTAGATGGCCGAGACCCGCCTTCTGAAGAAAGTCTTTCGCCCCGGAAATACGGCGAATGTTTGCAGCTTCGTATTCCTTTTGAGGCCATTTGTCCGGCAAAGGGACAAACCCGCGTGCACGAAGAGCTTGCGAGTGCTCGAACGCAATTCGATGATCTACTGCAATGCTCATCATTCCCCCGTCAGCAGCTTGAAGAGTTGACGTCCGATCGAGAGCGTCTCGAATGCGCCCCCGCTTCCGACACCAGCCGCAGAGAGTGCGCTTTCCGCGTCGAGCCCGTCCGTCGCCATCGACACACCGACCTTGTGCATCAAAAGCTTGTGCATGACTTCCTGCATCGTGTCTTCGTACACGGGGAAAATGCTTTCCGTGT
>JACCDT010983902.1_pt1 | contig 19734 bp, 15 predicted proteins | sample 7446291 | NCBI WGS metagenome assembly JACCDT01 (sample SAMN15323446, study PRJNA562643) | freshwater metagenome | isolation source: river surface water | place: USA:Blue River Watershed | collected 2017-08-17 | reverse complement strand
GGCTTTACGGCAAATCAAGAAGGAGTTCCCTGAACTTTGTCTGATGTCCCATGTAGCCATGGATCCTTACAGTAGCGATGGACACGATGGTTTGGTCAAAAATGGCAAAATCCTGAATGACGAGACTTTAGTGATTTTGGGAAAGATGGCCTTGGCTCAGGCCGAGGCAGGCGTAGATATTCTGGGTCCTTCGGACATGATGGATGGACGTGTAGGTTACATCCGCCAATTGCTGGACCAGCATGGATTTACCGATACTTCCATCATGTCCTACACCGCTAAGTATGCAAGTGCCTTCTATGGTCCTTTCCGTGATGCACTGGATTCTGCGCCCAAGTTTGGAGATAAAAAAACTTACCAAATGAATCCTGCCAATAGCAAGGAAGCCTTGGTCGAGGCGGCCTTGGATGTGGCAGAAGGGGCTGATTTTTTGATGGTGAAGCCTGCTTTGAGCTACCTGGACATCATCAAGTCGCTGAGTGAGGCCCACCCGCTTCCGATTGCCGCCTATAACGTATCTGGAGAATACAGCATGGTGAAGGCTGCTGTCGAGCGTGGCTGGTTGGACTACGACCGTAGCATGAACGAGATGCTGCTTTCGATCAAGCGCGCAGGGGCCAAAGTGATCCTGACCTACTTTGCTAAGGATTTTGCAAAGCAGAAGCAATAAATTAAGCTAGGAACAAAAAAAGCCCCGAATCCGGGGCTTTTTTTTGTCCAATCGGATGGGTTTAGGTTAAGAAATTATCCGATACCCTCCCAAAGGCTTAAATGGACCAGCATGCTTTTTTTATAAAAACAGGTTAAAAAAATAGCCCATTAATTGAAAATTAATAAAGAAAATCAAAATATTGGTTTCAAAATGATAATAAAAATAAAAAAATGTTACAATAAATATAAAAATAGGTTTGCTTTTTAACCAATAAAACCTGTACATTCGAAAAAATCTTCTTTTAGGGGATTTTTTAAGTGCAGTAAAAAAAAAGAACCCCTCCGGAGAAAAAAATGCGACTCTCTTTCGACCGGGTTGGGGCTCTATTGGTCAACGCTATCATTCACCAACTCTCAAATTTAAGATGAAAAAAAGAATCTTAACGCTATTGTTTTTTTTCTTTACCCTCGTTCCTGTTTTACATAGTCAAGAACTGGAACAAAAAGAAGAGGGAACGCTTACACTCTCCGGATCAGTAGATGCCTATTTTCGTTCCAATCTAAATGCTCCCAATTCAGGCGATAATTTTCAAGCGCCAGCCTCTTCTTTTGCCAATTTGCCTGGGTTCTCGCTCGGTATGGCCAATATCATTGCCACCTACCAAACTAAAAAAGTGGGGGCTGTTATTGACTTAGTTTTTGGGCCGCGTGGCGAGGATGCTGTTTTTGGATCTCCTCTCTATAGCGGAGGGATGGCTGGAAGTTCTCAACTAGTTAATCAGCTGTATGTGTATTGGAATGTGTCGGATAAGGTGACTTTGACCATGGGTAATTTCAATACCTTTTTGGGATATGAAGTGATTTCTCCAAGATCCAATTTCAATTACTCGACTTCTTATCAATTCTCCTATGGACCATTTTCTCATACGGGACTAAAGGCCAATGTCCAATTATCTGATCGTTGGTCGGTCCTTGCGGCGGTGATGAATCCCACAGATATGACCGAGTTTAATTTGAATGGAACCTATACCCTAGGAGGCCAAATAGGCTACTCCACAGATGCAGGCAATACCTATTTGAATCTGGTGTATGGAGATCAAGATGGCAGGTTAACTACCAAAAACGGATTGCTTTCTGGAGTTACCTCTAAGGGTAGGACTTTCCAAATCGATTTAACTACCGGGGTAGATCTAAGTCCTACAGTATATGCTGGGGTAAACACCACTTACCAAACCACTGGTGCGGGTGAAATTTTTGCTCAAACTGAGGTTCAGCATATCCAAGGTGATGGAGCTGGTTTCTATGGGTTTGCCGGATATTTGCAAGCCAAGCCTTCTGAAAAATTTGGCCTTGGATTTAGAGGGGAATACTTTTCAGTCTTTAATGCTGGTTTAGAGGAGGTAGTGGGCTTGGACTCCAAAGGAAATGGGTCGGTATTTGCAGGCACCCTTTCTGGAAACATTCAGGTAGGGGATAACTTGAAATTGATACCCGAACTGCGGGTAGATAGTATGAAAGAGGAGTTTTTTCTCTCTAAAGATTTAAATGGAAGTAAGGGGCTAGCTTCCTTTCTTCTGGCAGCAGTATTTTCCTTTTAAGCTATTTTCGTTCTGCGTTTAAACTAGGGACAGTAGGATTTGCTAAAAAAAAAACCGAGGTATTGCTGCCTCGGTTTTTTTTATTAGTCCCACTTTTTTCAAATCAAACTCTTAGCAATTTGAAACCATTTCCGCGCTTTCGTTGTATATTAATCCTAAACCCAACTATAGCTCGTGAGAAAGATTCCATTTTTCGCCTTTTTCTTTATGCTGTCAATTGCGATCCAAGCACAGGAATTGGCTGTGAAATCAAAGGCAAACCCTGGGTTGTTTGGTAAACTCAAAGCCTTTAAAATCTCCATAGTTTCCCAAAATGCTAGCACGAATTTTATTGGGCCCCAGGCAAAAAATAAAATGTCCTGGCAGAAAAGGGTAAATGTGGGTTCGCCCCTAGAAATAAATCCATCGGAAGGAAATCAGACTGGTCCAAAATCTAAAAACACAAAACCAAATGAGGTTCTCTCTCCAAAAACTTCCTCAAAGGCAAGTTACCGAGAGCCAAGGACTATGAGAGCCAGAAAAAGGTGGATTCATTAACAAAAAAAAGCCCGAAAATCTGATGATCTCGGGCTTTTTTTTTATAAATCCTGCTCTCGTTCGAGCATCAAAATTGCTCCTTGGGAGACAATGAAGTACTTTTCACCTTCGTAGACTACTTCATGAGCCCCATTGAGTAAGAAGATTGCCAAATCCCCTTCTTTTGCTTGAAGCGGGACATAGCGAGTTTTTTCCTCTGTCTCCATCCAGGGTTCCTGGTCTTCCATAGGAAGGGGAATTGGATAGCCAGGACCTGCCTTGATGATGTATCCTTGCTGTACCTTTTCTTTTTCCTGCACTCCTGGAGGTAGGTATAGCCCAGAATCAGTTTTCTCGTGCGGTTTTTTCAATCGGATCAAAACCCGATCTCCTACAATGATTAGCTTTTTTAGTTTATTGTCTGCAGTCAATTGCATGGGCTTCTGGTTGAATGAAACAAAAGGCCAAGAGTCGCGATGAAAAGATCTTGATTCTTGGCCTTGGGTAAAATTAGCGCCGGTTAGCTTCCGATGCTTACTTTAGAAGGAATTACTTTTTGTCTTCGCTCACTTCTTCGTAGTCCACATCGGACACCCCGTCGCCGGTGGTGCTTGAATCTGAGCCTGCATCCGGACCAGGACCTGCTCCAGCACCCTGGCTTGCCGCGTACATCTCTGTAGAAGCTGCCTCCCATGCACTATTCAGGCTGGCCATGGCGGCATCGATTCCTTCCATGTTTTTAGATCCATGGGCAGACTTCAATGCTTCCACTGCAGAAGTGATGTTGGCCTTGTTGCCATCCGAAAGTTTGTCTCCGTATTCTTTGAGTTGCTTCTCAGTTTGGAAGATCAAACTATCCGCTTGGTTCAATTTTTCGATGGTTTCTTTTTCAGCTTTATCAGCAGACGCATTCAACTCTGCCTCACGCTTCATGCGCTCGATGTCGTCTTGAGATAGTCCAGAAGAAGCTTCGATTTTAATTTTCTGCTCCTTGCCGGTACCCTTATCTTTTGCTGATACGTTCAAGATCCCGTTGGCATCGATGTCGAAGGTCACCTCAATCTGAGGTACGCCGCGTGGTGCTGGAGGGATATCTGACAACTGGAATCTACCGATGGATCGGTTGTCTTTTGCCATTGGGCGCTCTCCTTGAAGGATATGCAAATCTACTGCTGGCTGATTGTCTGCAGCGGTAGAGAACACTTCTGACTTCTTGGTAGGGATGGTCGTATTGGATTCGATCCACTTGGTGAATACCCCTCCCATGGTTTCGATACCAAGAGAAAGCGGGGTTACGTCTAGCAGGAGAACATCCTTCACTTCGCCAGTCAATACACCACCTTGGATAGCCGCTCCGATAGCCACCACCTCGTCAGGATTCACTCCTTTGGATGGTTTTTTGCCGAAGAACTTTTCTACTTCTTCCTGGATCTTTGGGATACGGGTAGAACCACCCACCAAGATTACTTCGTCGATATCGGAAGCAGTCATTCCTGCATCTTTCAAAGCCTTGATGCAAGGATCCATGGATCGTTTTACCAAGGATTCGGAAAGTTGCTCAAACTTAGATCTGCTCAAATTCCGAACTAAGTGCTTCGGTCCTGTTTGGGTAGCAGTGATGTACGGAAGGTTGATTTCAGTAGAAGCCGAACTGGAAAGTTCAATTTTTGCCTTTTCAGCTGCTTCCTTCAAGCGCTGAAGGGCCATTGGATCTTGTCTCAAGTCAATGGATTCCTCAGACTGGAATTCAGAAGCCAACCAGTCGATGATCACTTGGTCGAAATCATCTCCACCCAAGTGCACATCTCCATTGGTGGATTTTACTTCGAATACTCCGTCTCCTAGTTCAAGGATAGAGATATCAAAGGTTCCTCCGCCCAAGTCATAGACCGCAATCTTCATGTCTTGGTTTTTCTTGTCCATGCCGTAAGCAAGGGCAGCAGCCGTAGGCTCGTTGATGATACGCTTCACTTCAAGACCGGCAATTTGTCCCGCTTCTTTGGTCGCTTGGCGCTCGGCATCGTTGAAGTAGGCTGGTACGGTGATGACTGCTTCGGAGACAGTTTGTCCCAAGAAATCTTCTGCCGTGCTCTTCATTTTTTGAAGAATCATCGCGGAGAGTTCTTGTGGAGTATACGAACGATCGCCGATTTTTACGGTTACGGTATCGTTGCTGCCTTGCTCTACTTTGTAGGAAGCATGTTTTTTCTCAGCTGAAACTTCAGAGAATTTTTTCCCCATAAATCGCTTTACAGAGGAGATGGTGTTGGCTGGGTTGGTGATGGCCTGACGCTTGGCAGGATCACCTACTTTACGTTCGCCGTTTCCATTGTCAAGAAACGCCACGATAGAAGGAGTAGTTCTTCTTCCTTCGCTGTTTTGAATGACTACGGGTTCGTTACCTTCCATTACAGCTACGCAGGAGTTGGTGGTACCCAAGTCTATGCCTATAATTTTTCCCATGTGTATGTTGGTTTTGTTTGTTTTCTTTTTGAAAGACAAAGCACCATATTCAAGGCTCATGCCATCTCCCATTTTCTTCGTATTCGTGTCAGGTTGTCATAGTTTTGTCACGGAAAATTTGCCAAAGCCGTACCAATTGTCACAACGGACTTATTTTTGACTGGTTTCTGTCAGCCTATTTCTTTTTATAGCTGTGTCAGGCCACTTCTTGTTTTCGACGGGCCGGATTCTCAGTTTGACAAACCATTTCAATTTTCTTGTAGATTTAAGGCATGAACCAGCCCCTTTTTGTCCAGAACCTATATCTCTATCCCATCAAATCCTTGGGGGGCATATCGGTGCAAGAAGCCGAAGTGGAGGAAAGAGGGTTTAAATACGATCGTAGGTGGATGTTGGTGGACCCATCTGGGGAATTTTTGACGCAAAGGCAGCATCCGAAACTCGCTTTGCTGCAAGTGGCACTGGGCAAGTCGGAACTTACCGTTTTTTCCAAGGTGGATTCTTCTCGGAAAATCACCTTCGATCTTGAAATGAACTCAGGCAAGGAAATGCAGGTGAAGGTTTGGGGAGATGAAGTTGCTGCGTTGCAGGTAGCTCCAACAGTGAGTGCTTGGTTTTCTGATTTTTTGGGGATGGATGTGGAATTGGTGGTAATGCCAGAAAGTTCACACCGCAAACTAGATCCACGCTATGCGGTACAGGAGGAGTCGGTCAGTTTTGCTGACGGGATGCCTTACGTGATCATTGGCCAGGCTTCGCTGGATGAGTTAAACGGGAGGTTGGCTGATCCGGTGGGTATGGATCGTTTTCGGCCCAACCTGGTGTTTTCCGGTGGGGATGCCTATGCCGAAGATCAATTCAAGCAGCTTCAAATCGGAGAGGTGGAATTTCAGGTGGTCAAGCCCTGTGCCCGATGCGTGATGATCACCGTGGATCAAGAGAAGGGCACAAAAGGGAAAGAGCCACTGGCTACGCTAGCAACCTACCGAAGCCAGGGGGCTAAGGTGTATTTCGGACAAAATGCCGTTTCCTTAACCCAGGGAATTGTTCGATTAGGAGACCCCATACAACAGCTGTAACCTAGTTGCACTGGGCTCTGGACATTAATAATCTTTTACAGTTTGAATAAATACCTTGACCATCTCTGGATCAATGTCTGGATAGACGCCATGGCCTAGGTTGGCGATGTGTCGACTGCCTTTAAACTGTTCCATCATGGCTAGTGTGGCCGCCCTTACCTGATCCGGATTGCCGTAAAGCGCAGCAGGATCTAGATTTCCTTGCAGGGTTTTGTCAGGGCCAATCAACTTTCGAGATTCTGCAATTCCCATGTTCCAGTCTAGCCCTATGGTTTCGCAGGAAAGTTTGGCTAGTGACTCACGTGCAAAAAACGCACCTTTGGCAAATACGGTTACTGGCACCTCGGTGATCGCATCGCAGATCTGGGAAATGTATTTCAAGGAAAACTCTTCGTACTGGGCTGGACCCAAGATCCCTGCCCAACTGTCAAATAATTGCACTAAATCTGCCCCTGCACGAATTTGAGCTTTTAGGTAGTTGATCGTGGAATCGGTAATGAGCTGCAGGAGTTGATGGGAAAAAACCGGGTCTCGGTACAATTTCTCTCGGGAAAGGGAAAACGTTTTGCTGCCACTGCCCTCGACCATGTAGGCGAAGATTGTCCAAGGGGCTCCAGCAAATCCGATTAAAGGCACGCGGCCTTGCAGATTTTTCTTGGTAATCTGGATCGCATCCATCACGTATTGCAGGTCGTTGTCTCCTTCCGCAATCCGAAGTTTTTTGAGGTCCGCTTCGGATCGTACCGTTTGTGGAAACCAAGGGCCTCGCTTTTCGACCATTTCGTAGGGTAAGCCCATGGCTTCTGGAATTACCAGGATGTCTGAAAAAATAATGGCTGCATCGACTCCAAGCAGGTCTACAGGCTGAATAGTCACCTCAGCGGCAAGTTCTGGTGTTTGCGCCAGCTCAATAAAACCGGATACAGACTCCCGAACAGCTCGGTATTCCGGAAGAATTCTACCCGCTTGTCGCATCAACCAGACGGGTGTCCGTTCGGTTTTTTCACCTCTCGCTGCGCGAAGCAGCAGATCGTTTTGGAGTTTCATGGCGCAAAGATACGAGTGGATGGGAAATCAGAAACTGAATTCGGAAAAGGGAATAAAGAAAAGGGCTGAGGGCGGAATAATTGGAGGTTAAGCCTCTTTAGCGGACTGGAGCCAGAACATGAACTTCGGTTTCGCTGACGATTTTGTCGATGTAATAGCCGCTCAAGGTGAGTTTGTTGGCCTCAGCATAGGCTTGAATTTTTTCTTTGATGGTTTCTGGACCAGGCATTACCCATTTGCTGCCCGTTACTTTCGCTAAAATGTATCGGGTCTCAGTGAATTTCTTTATTTCCAAGTCTTGGGTACCAAAGGGAAGATTGATTCCAACAAACACTTCCAAGGTATCCAATTTGCCTGCGGGCTCCACATAATAGATCGTGTGCAGGGAGGTTCCTGGATTTAATTTTTGAGTTCCTTGGATGGTTTGAAAAACCTCCTCCAATCCCTTGTTCATGGGAGTTCCACGGAATGTTTTCCCAGTAAGTGTATCAGGAGATTTGGCCTCAAGACTCAGTTCTACCGGCCGATTGCCACCCAAATAATCAAAAAGGAAGTATCCGCAAATGCCCAGGAGTACCAGGAATAAAGCGATGATGCTGATTTTTTTCATGATCAAAATAAATAACGAATGCCGATACCCCCCTGACCTTTGAGGTGGGCGCGATCGATGAGTTCAGTAAATACACCTGCTTCCACAAATACGGAAAAAGGAACTGGATCAAAATAATATTCCGCCCCTACAAACGCTTCCGGTCCTAAATCTCCATTGGTCCGGTTTTCGGTTTGTATGGGAAGTGAAGGGTTCATGGTGTTGCTCACTTGGGTGTAGCGGTAGTTGACTTGAGTGGTCCTTAGCTGGGCGCCGAGCCCAGCATATCCCAACAGGTACCCTTCTTCCAGAGGAAAGGCATTCGTAAAATCTGCATGGAGGGCCATTCGGAAGGATACGGCGACTCCCCTTGTACCCTCGAGTGAAACCAAGGTTGCGGCCGAACTAGGAGGTCGGCGATTGAATGATTTTTGGTAGTAAGCATCCCTATTGATGCTGCCGGAGCCTACCAATACTTCATAGGATAGGTAATCTTTTACAAAGTCTTTGTAACTGATGGAAAAAGGCTCCCCAAAGCGAAAGCCAAGACCTCTTTCTTGGGCCTGTCCCAAAATCGGAAGTAGGAGGAGAAGTGCGGTTACAAGTAGTCGCATTGCCAAAACGGAATTAAAGCGTGGCCATTTTTCGTTGCATTTGATGCAGTTGGGTGTAATAGCCTCCCTGTTCCAGTAAGGAATCGTGGGTGCCACGTTCCACTATTTCGCCCTTGTTTAGCACCAAGATTTGGTCTGCTTTCTGGATGGTGGACAGGCGGTGTGCGATCACGATGGAGGTTCTTCCCTGCATCATTTTTTCGATGGATTCCTGGATCAATTCTTCCGTTTCCGAATCCACAGAAGAGGTGGCTTCATCCAAAATCAAGATTTCGGGATTGTACACCATGGCCCGCACAAAGGAAATCAGTTGGCGCTGCCCCACCGAAAGCGTGGCCCCTCGTTCCATCACGTTGTAATCCAATCCGCCTGGGAGTTTTTCAATGAATTTGGAGGCGCCTACCAGTTCGGCCGCTGCCAGCACTTGCTCTCTTGTAATGTTTGGATTGCCTAAGGTGATGTTTTGGTAGATGCTACTGGAGAATAAAAACACATCTTGCAGCACCACGCCGATGTGTTTGCGGAGTGCACTCAATTCAAACTCCTGGATGTTGGTGCCGTCGATGGTGATGGTGCCCTTGTTGATTTCGTAAAAGCGAGAAATCAAGTTGATGATGGAGGACTTGCCGGCACCTGTAGCACCAACAAGGGCAATGGTTTGTCCTTTTTTCACCTCAAAGGAAATGTCCTTGAGTACGTAATCTTCCTCCTTGTAGGCAAACCACACTTGATCCAGTTTGACATTCCCTTGCACCTTTTCTGCGCTGAAGCTTCCTTCGTTGGCGATGTGCTCGCTGGAAGCAAGGAGTTTGAAGATTCGGGAGGAACTCACTACGCCCATTTGGAGCGTATTGAACCGGTCTGCAATCATCCGAATGGGTCGGAAAAAGAGTTGCAGGTACATGATAAAGGAGATCAAAACGCCGATCTGCAGATCCATTCCGAGCACGCCGACTGCACCGTACCAGACTACGAGTCCAATGCCAATGGCTTGGATGATTTCGGCAACAGGAAAGTACACGGAATAGTACAGAACCGAACGGATGTGTGCTGCACGATGCTCTCGGTTGATTTCCTTGAATTTCTCGTACTCTCTTTTTTCCCGATTAAAAAGCTGCACGATGGTCATTCCGGTAATGTGTTCCTGCAGGAAGGAATTCAGGTTGGCCACGGCATTGCGCACGTCATTGAAGGTGACTTTGATTTTTTCCTTAAACACGTAGGTGGAGATCACCAATAGTGGCAGTGTGCTGAGGGAGACCAACGTGAGTTTCCAGTCGATGTAGAACATTACACCCAGAATCGTAATGATCTGAAGTAGGTCACCGATGATGGCTGCAAGTCCTTCGCTAAACACGTCAGCGAGTGTTTCGATGTCGGAGACATTTCGGGTTACCAGCCTTCCGATGGGGGTGTTGTCAAAAAATTGGAGACGAAGTTTCAGCAAATGCTTGTACAAGCGTACGCGAATGTCTTTGATGATGACCTGTCCAATCCAGCCCGAATAGTAGGTATGGGCCCATTGAGCCAAGGCCTGGACAATCATCAGTCCTACTAGGATGTAAATAATCCGGATTAGTCCTGCTGCATCACCTACGGCTACGTGCTCATCGATGGCAATTTGAATAAAGTAGGGTCGGGTGGGGGCTAGAATGGCCAAGGCGATGGTCAGCGCAACTAGAAAATAGAATTGCTTTTGGTAGGGCTTCACATAGGTGTAGAGCTGCCGCAAGACCTTCATGTCTAGGATTTCTCCTGCTGATTCTTTTTCTTTTTCTAAGCTCAAAGCCTGTTTAGTCTAGGTAAATGTGTGTTGGGTACTCGATTTTGCTCAAAAACAAGCCTTTTGCGGGTGCTGCTTTACCGGCTTGGGTGCGGTCCTTGGAAGCAATGATTTGGTGTAAGTCTTCGACAGGTCGATGACCAAAGCCTACTTCCAACAAGGTGCCGACGATAGATCGGACCATCCCCCGCAAAAAGCGGTTGGCCGTAATGTGAAAAAGCAATTCTTCCCCATTTGGTTCCCAATAGGCTTTGAATATCTTGCAGCGGAAATGGTTCACCTCGGTATGTACCTTGCTGAAGCATTCAAAATCTTCGTAGCCAAGCAGGAGTTGGGCTGCTTCGTTCATTGCTGTAACATCCGGCTGCTGAAAAAGTTGCCAAGCGAGATCCTGCAGGAAGGGATTTTTGGAAAAGGTGATCCGGTAGAAATAAGAGCGCTTGGTGGCATCAAAGCGTGCATGTGCCTCGGGCTGTACTTTTCGCACGGCATGGATGGCAATGTCCTTGGGGAGTATGGCGTTGATGGCCTTGAGGAAATTTTCTCCTAAATCGGTATCCGTAAGGTCAAAGTGACACACTTGCTGACTAGCATGTACGCCTGTATCGGTGCGGCCGCTACCCATAATCGAGATGGGCGTGCGGAAGTAGGTGCTCAGCGCTTTTTCAATGCACTCCTGCACCGTGAAGGCATTACTCTGGATCTGCCAGCCATGAAATGCACTGCCTTTGTAGCTAAGTTCTAGAAAATACCGATTTGTCGTGTCCTCCATGCCGGAGCAAAGATACGATTCCGAATGAAATCCACCGATACTTGATATTCCCGGAGGAAGCCGTTTTCTTTGTTGAAAAAATAATACCTATGATTCAGCGCGTACAAACTATTTTTCTTTTTCTAATCGTCGTAGGCATGGGGCTGACCCTCAGCACCCAACTGTGGAGCCAAGGTGGAGCTGCAGGGGATTCTTGGAGTCTTTCTGCCTTTTCGATGAGCAATTTGGACGCAAGCGGAAAGGTGCTTCAATCCACTTCGGCTTGGTACCTAGCAGGGCTTTCTTCCATTGCTGCAATTTTGGCTCTGGTTTCGATCTTCCAATACAAGCTTCGTTCCCGTCAGCTTTTGCTCAATATGATCAATTCTTTGGTGATGGTCTCTCTAGTTGCCACCACCTTCTTGACTACTAACGGTGTTAATGAAGCCATTCAAGGCCAAGATGGGGGTGATTATGGCATCGGATTCTGGTCCATTTTGGTCTCCATGGTCATGAATATGCTCGCCAACCGCTTTATCAAAAAGGACGAAGCGCTGGTTCGCTCAGTAGATCGAATTCGATAATCAAAAGCCTTGCGAGACCGCAGGGCTTTTTTTATGGGAAGGGTTTTCCTCCTTACCTAGACTTTTCTAACTTGTCCCTATGAAATTTGAAACCTTGACCATTCACCTCGGCAATGGAACTCAGGAGAGTCACGGTGCTGTGGTGCAGCCCATCACCTTGAGCACGACCTTTGAACATGGAAACGAAGGAGGGATGCTGTATTCTCGTGCCAACAATCCCAATCGACATTCCTTGGAACAGGTCTTGGCAGCTATGGAAAAGGGAGAAGATGCAGCGGCTTTTTCTTCAGGAAATGCTGCCGGTACAGCCGTTTACCAGGCCCTTGCGCCAGGGTCCCATATCGTGGCTCCGGATGACATGTACCATGGGCTACACAATTCCATGGTGCAGCTCTTTGCGGGCATTCACGAGGTGACCTTTGTGGACATGAGTAATCTTGATGCGGTGAAAAATGCCATCCGTCCCAATACGGCACTTTTTTGGGTGGAATCGCCTTCCAACCCGCTTTTGAAGGTGACCGATATCCCTGCGATTTCTGCCTTGGCCAAGGCGCAGGGAGCTCTTCTAGCTTGTGACAATACCTTTGCTACACCGGTGTTTCAAAACCCCATCGATCTGGGTGCTGACTTGGTCATGCACAGTAGCACCAAGTATTTTGGGGGGCATTCTGATATCCTCGGAGGAGCCTTGGTGACGGCAAAAAAAGATGCCTTCTGGGAAAAAATCAGAAATGTGCAGCGCATTGGTGGCGCAGTTCCTTCCCCTACAGATTGCTACTATTTGACCCGCAGTATCCGTACACTGGCCTACCGAATGAAGGGACATGCCAGCAATGCCAAGGCCTTGGCGGAATTTCTAGTTTCTCATGCTCAAGTGGAAAAAGTATACTACCCAGGATTGGCTACTCATCTCAACCATGCGGTGGCAGCCAAGCAGATGCATGGCTTTGGAGGGATGGTTTCGTTTACCGTGAAAGGTGGAGCGGCAGCGGCAGATCGATTGGTGTCCAAACTTCGATTCTTCGCCAATGCGACCAGTCTAGGTGGGGTAGAAAGTTTGATCGAACGTAGGGCTGCTGTGGAGGGTCCAAATACCACCACTCCCGAAAATCTCCTCCGTGTATCGGTAGGCCTAGAGCATATCGATGATTTGATCGATGATATGAGTCAGGCTCTTGGATAGAATCGCTAACAGACGATAGTCCACGGTCCACGGCCCATTTAATTTACCTTCAACTTTATTTCATTTGGTAACAGGTGAAAAAGCATTTTAAAAAGAAAGGTCCCGCATGTGCGGGACCTTTTTGTTTACTTGTAGATTTGGACAGGCCAGCTGTCGTTGCCCAAGTTGATGTCTGTGGTGACCTTATCGGGGTCGATGACCACCTGCTTGATCTTCTTGCTTCCTTTGTGGAGGTAAGTCCAGGTGTCTCCACGCTGCCAGATTTCCACAGGCAAGTTGACCCGTTCGGACGAGTTGTCTTCGTAGGTGATTTCAAGGGTTACTGGCATCGGGAAATCTCCTTTATTCACCAAGCTGATCACGTGATTTTCACCATAAGGCTGCACGGAGTTGATGCCGAGGTCAATGTTGCCATTGCCATAAAACCAACCCTTCCAGAACCAGGATAAGTTTTCTCCGGCTACATTTTCCATGTGGTTGAAGAAGTCACCGGGTTGTGGGTGCTTGAATGCCCAAGTCTTGATGTACGAACGGAAGGCATTGTCAAAGCGCTCTGGACCAAGGATGTATTCGCGAAGCATCACCAAGCCAATAGCCGGCTTCATGTAAGCTACCATACCCAGGTTACGGGTATCGACCACATCTGGATAATTGTCTATTCCTTCCCGGTTATCGTTGGTGAAGTAGTTGTTGAAATTACGGGTTTGTTGAAGGGTAGACGGATACTCTCCGTTATTGAATGCATTGGAGCTGTAGTGGTTGATGAAGGTGTTGAAGCCTTCGTCCATCCAGGCGTATCGGCGCTCGTTGGTGCCTACAATCATTGGAAACCAGTTGTGTCCAAACTCGTGGTCGGTCACGCCCCAAAGGGATTCTCCTTTGGACTGGTAGTGGCAAAAGTTAAGTCCTGGGTATTCCATGCCGCCGATTTCTGCAGCCACGTTGGTCGCCGTTTCGTACGGAAATTCATACCATTGCTTGGAGTAGTATTCGATGGACGCCTTGCTGTATTCAGTAGAGCGTGTCCAGGCATCTTGTCCATTACTTTCGATGGGGTAGGCAGACTGTGCGAGCGCCTTTTTGCCGCTAGGCAAGTTGATCCGTGAAGCATCCCAGATAAAGGAGTCTGAGGTACCGAAGGCCACGTCGCGCGCATTTTGAATGCGGAAATGCCAGGTGACCATGCCACTCTGCTTAGGACGGGTGAGTTGTGTGTTTTTGATTTCTTCAGGAGAGACTAGGTAAACTGTTTCTTCGCTTTGTGCTGCTTTTGCATAGCGAGTTTGCAATTCCTTGCTCAGTACTTCGGTGGGGTTCATCAATTTGCCTGATCCCACGACGATGTGGTTGTAAGGTACCGTAACCTTGTAGTCAAAGTTGCCATACTCCAAGTAGAATTCACCAGCGCCCAGGTAGGGCTCGATATTCCATCCTTCAGTTTCGTCAAAGACAGCCACTTTGGGATACCACTGTGCAAAGGCGTAGATCCAGCCGTCTTTCACTTTCAGTCGTCCCATGCGGTCCATGCCTTTTTGAGGAACCTTAAAGGAAAAGTCCATGGAGACGGTTGCTTTTCCACCTTTTGCTGGGATGGGTTCAGCAAACCACACCTGCATGCGGGTATCCTCAATCAGGTGCTTGCTTGAGTTGGCTCCTTTTGGGCCTACTTTGGCTTGTACATTGGCAATTTGGTAACCACCGTCTACGTCCCCATTGTATCGGTTGCCTTGCACAGGAGTGGTCAGGGTACCACGGGAAGTAGGGGTAAATCGGTTTTGCTCCAACTGGAGCCAGATGAAGTCTAAGGCTTCAGGGCTGTTGTTGGTGTAGGTGATGCTGACCTTGCCCGATAGGGTATGGTTTGCTTCATCCAGTGCGACTTCGATTTGGTAGTCTGCGGCATTTTGCCAGTAGGCTTCACCGGGTTTTCCTGAGGCAGATCGGTAGCTGTTTCCTCTGCGGTCGATGACTTCGGAGAAGTTTTTTTGGTTGTTGTCCTTTCCTTGTTGCGAAAAAGAAGGGAAAGGCACATTCAGCATAAAGAGGGACAAAAGTCCGCCTAGTTGAAGTATTCTTTTCATGGTTGGTTTGTATTTGCGTTCAAAATAGTGACAAAACTGCTTTTGACGATATTTTTTTATGTGAAGGTAGGCAAAATGGTTGGACTCTACTGCTGCTCTAGACTTGTTTACTCATTAAAAAGGACCTTAACTTTGGGGTCTAAACCAACTTATTCATGTTTCGATTACTAGCTGCACTTAGCTTGATTTTTACCCAAATCCTCACGGCCAATGCCCAGCAGGACACTACCACCCAAAAACTGGAAGAGGTGCTCATTCAGGAAAACCGCATTCAACTTCCATTTTCTAAGCAGAATCGTTCACTTGTAGTCCTCGATCGTCGACAGCTTGAGGTCAGTCCGGCCAAAAGTTTGAATGAGGCACTCAGCTTTGTTCCTGGGGTAGATGTGCGGCAGCGAGGGGTAGCTGGAGTACAGGCAGATATCGGGATTCGTGGAGGCTCGTTTGAGCAGACCCTTTTGTTGATTAATGGAATTAAGTTGAGTGATCCACAGACAGGGCACCACTTGATGAATATTCCCATTCCGCTTGTGGGAATCGACCGGGTGGAGGTTTTGAAAGGTCCCGCCTCTCGAATTTTTGGACAAAATGCCTTTACCGGTGCAGTGAATGTCATCACCCGATTGTCGAGTACGCCTAGCCTTCGTGTGCAGAGTTATTTGGGTGATTTTGGATCCAAGGGCATCAGCGCAGCGGCTTCCTTGCCCGTTGGTAATTACCGGCAGCAGCTTTCTTTTTCCAGTGATGCCAGTGACGGGCATTGGTACAATTCGGATTACCGGGTGCGCAACCTGTTTTACGAGGGGGGTGCGCAACTGAATTCCTCACATGAAATTCGAGGGATGGTAGGCTATACGGATCGAACCTTCGGTGCCAATGGGTTTTATACCTCAGCTTTTCCAGATCAATGGGAAAGCATTCAAACCAAATTGACAGCCCTGTCGCATACCTACAAAAAAGGGAGAGTTCAACTGCTGAGTCGTGCCTATTGGAGGGAAAATGAGGACGAATTTCGATTGAGGCGAACCGATCCCGCTTTTTTTCAAAACAACCATACCTCCACCGTCACGGCCCTGGAGACACATGGGACTTACAGCAGTAAACTTGGGGTTACCGGAGTTGGGTTGGAGTTGAGACAAGAGGCCATTGTATCTAGCAATCTTGGGGATCATTCACGTGAATTGGTTGGGGTCTTTGCTGAGCAATTTGTTTCCATTGGGAAAAAGGGAGAGGTACGAGGAGGACTTTATTCCACCTACTATTCGGAATATGGCTGGAAGCATTTTCCAGGCGTAGAACTTGGTTACCAAGTCAGTCCAACACTTCGAGTTTTCTCTGGCGCTGGGTCTAGTTTCCGGATTCCTACCTATACGGACTTGTATTACCGAGGGCCAACCAATGTGGGGAATCCAGATTTGAAGCCAGAGGAAGCGTTTTCCCTGGAGTTGGGGGCCAAATGGTCCAAGACAAATTGGAGAGCCGAGCTGGTCTTGTTTAATCGAGCCAGTGAAAATCTGATTGAGTGGACCCGCGGTACTTCCAGAGAGCCATGGAAGCCACAAAATTTTACTTCGGTAAACTTTCAGGGGGTAGAAAGTTCGCTAGTCTATCAATGGAACTCAGGCACTCGACCGATCGCCATCAAGGAATTCCAGTTGGCCTACAATTACATCCATGCCAGCTTGGAGCAAGTTCCTGGATTGGAATCTCGCTATGCGCTTACGGCGCTGCGGCATCAATTGATCTGTGGGCTTCTTCTGGGGTTAGGCAAAAAAGTGGAATGGAACACCAAGTTGCGCTATGTGGAGCGAATCAGTATGGATCCTTATTTGGTGATCGATACACGAGTGGATTACAATCGACTTGGAATGCTGGGGATTTTTGGGGAGGTGTCCAACCTTGGAGATGCGGATTACATCGAGGCAGGTACCGTGCAGATGCCGGGCAGATGGTTTCGGGCAGGGGTCACCTTGAATTTGGATTAAGCAGCCACTTTTTTTCTAACTCATTTTCAACTGTTTGATTCGGTTGGAATAATTTTTTTTTCGGGAGCTATTGCTTCAAGTAGAAAACGAGTTATCTTTGCATTCCCTTTAAACGAGAGGGAATCAATTCATGGGAGTTTAGCTCAGCTGGTTCAGAGCATCTGCCTTACAAGCAGAGGGTCGGGGGTTCGAATCCCTCAACTCCCACATCAAACCTCGAAGAAATTCGAGGTTTTTTTGTTTTTTACAGGGTTCGGGGGCTCTCCCGCAATCCTACGGGATCAACTCCCACATTAAGCCTCAAAGTAATTTGGGGCTTTTTGTTTTTTAAAAGTTCGAGTTTTCCCGCGATCCTAGGGGATCAACTCCTACAGTATTTTTCGAAGAAATTCAGACAACATCAATACCCATACTTCCCTTTCCACCTTTTAGAAAGAAAGGCGCGTAATTCCTGCTCTCTAGCATTGTCCCCAGGTTGGAAGAGGGTGGTGCCTTGGAGGCCTTCGGGGAGAAACTCTTGATTCACAAAGTTACCCGGCCCATCGTGGGAGTATTGGTAGGCTTTGCCGTAGTTCAACTCTTTCATCAATTGCGTAGGGGCATTCCGAAGGGCTAGGGGCACAGGGAGATCTCCCGTTTGCTTCACCAAGGCCTGGGCCTGGTTGATGGCTAGGTAAGACGCATTGCTCTTGGGTGAGCTCGCTAAGTAGGTCACGCACTGGGACAAGATAATGCGGGATTCTGGGTAGCCGATTAGTTTGACCGCATCAAAGCAGTTGGTGGCCAACAGCAAGGCATTCGGATTGGCGTTTCCGATATCCTCCGAAGCAAGGATAACAAGTCTACGCGCAATAAAGGTTAATTCTTCGCCTCCCTCGATCATCCGTGCCAACCAGTACACAGCCGCATTCGGATCGGATCCACGGATGGATTTGATAAAGGCGGAAACGATGTCGTAATGCTGCTCTCCGGACTTATCATACAGCGCTACCTTTTGTTGGGCCACCTGCATGACGCGCTCGTCGGTGAGGGTGCAGGGATTTTCGGGCAAGCTTTCGATAACGATCTCCAGCAAGTTGAGCAGTTTACGTCCATCCCCACCAGATATTCGGAGCAGGGCATCCGTTTCTTGGAGGATTACCTCTCTTTTCTTTAGGTATTCATCCTGGTCCAGCGCTTGCTGAATCATGGCTTCCAAGTCGGCCTTTCCCAAGGGATGTAAGGGGAAAACCTGACATCGGGAGAGTAGGGCCGCATTGACCTCAAAAGAGGGGTTTTCCGTAGTAGCCCCGATCAATCGGATGCTGCCTTTTTCCACTGCCCCAAGCAAGGCGTCTTGCTGGGATTTATTGAAGCGATGGATTTCATCGATAAAAAGTACTGCCCCTTGTTGGAATTTGGCCTTTTCGAGCACCTCTCGGATGTCTTTTACGCCGGCATTGATGGCGCTGAGCGTGTAGAACGGGGCTTTGATTTCATTGGCAATGATGTTGGCAATGGTTGTTTTCCCCACGCCTGGAGGGCCCCAAAGAATCAAGGAAGGCACATTTCCGGATTTGATCGCTTGGTGCAAAAATGACTGGGGGCTGGACAGGTGGTTTTGGCCGATCAGTTCCTCCAATCGGCTTGGGCGCATGCGTTCGGCTAGTGGGGTGGGGTTCATTTTTTTGAAGCGAGAGTTTAGAGGCAAGAAGCAAGAAGTAGGAAATACGATTTACGAAATACGGTTTATTTTCATGTCGAACGCATAACTCCGATCGGAGAATGATGAATTTCAATTTCTACTCAGTTCAAGATCCTTTGCCTATCCGTCTCCCAAACTCCTCCAGGTGATCGTCTCCAAAGTCCAGGTGGGTGACGAAGCGAACCAGATCCTTGCCAAACTTGACTCCTTTGATGCCCATGCTATTCAGCTCTTGAAGGTAAGCCTCTGGGCTAATTTTCTCCAGTCGGGCAATGACGATATTGGTGGCCACAGGTAGCACTTCTACTACCTGAGGTGCTTTCAATAGGAACTCACCCAAAGCACGCGCACGTCGGTGGTCTTCCTTCAAGCGTGCTACCTGATGATCCAAGGCATAGATTCCTGCTGCTGCCAAAAATCCAGCCTGACGCATGCCGCCCCCAAAGACTTTTCGAACCTTACGGGCACGCTTGATATCCGCTTTTGAACCCAAAAGCACGGATCCAATGGGGCAGCCCAGGCCCTTGCTCAGGCAGATGGAAATGGTGTCAAATAAGTTACCCCATTCTGCTGGAGCATCGCCTGTTTCGACCAAGGCATTGAACAGACGAGCACCATCGAGGTGCAATTTGAGCCCTTTTTCTTGACAAAGCGCCTGTATGGGTCGTACCTCATCTAGCGTATAGATGCTTCCGCCACCTTTGTTCATCGTATTTTCTAGCGAAACGAGCGTGGTCTCCGGCGCATGGACATCGTCGGGATTGATGGATTCGGCCACCTGGGAAGCGGTGATTTTACCCAAGTCTCCAGTCAAGAGTTTGACCGAGGCCATGGAGTTGGCCATGATGCCTCCCCCTTCATACAGGTAGATGTGGGAATGTTGGTGGCAAATGACTTCCTTTTGAGGGCCGGTATGCAAGCGGATGGCAATTTGGTTGGTCATTGTACCTGAAGGGCAAAATAGCGCTGCTTCCTTTCCAAAAAGGCTGGCTATCTTTTCCTCCAGGGCATTGACCGTAGGGTCCTCTCCAAATACATCGTCTCCCAGGGGAGCGGCGTACATGGCTTCGCGCATCCCAACACTGGGCTTGGTGAGCGTATCGCTTCGTAAATCTAGAGTCAGCAT
>JACCDT010883139.1_pt1 | contig 19745 bp, 17 predicted proteins | sample 7446291 | NCBI WGS metagenome assembly JACCDT01 (sample SAMN15323446, study PRJNA562643) | freshwater metagenome | isolation source: river surface water | place: USA:Blue River Watershed | collected 2017-08-17 | reverse complement strand
GGTTGGTTTGCCTTGGCACAAGAAAACCAAGATCAAACACGATTTGGCCAATGCGGAAGATGTGTTGAATGCAGACCACTTCGGTTTGGAAAAAGTCAAAGACCGCATCTTGGAATATCTTGCTGTGCAACAGCGCGTGGACAAGGTCAAGGCGCCAATTCTGTGCTTGGTGGGCCCTCCTGGCGTGGGTAAAACCTCGTTGGGCCAATCCATCGCGAAAGCGACAGGCCGTAAGTACGTGCGCATGGCCTTGGGTGGTATGCGTGACGAGGCTGAGATTCGCGGCCATCGTCGTACCTACATCGGCGCGATGCCCGGCAAGGTCTTGCAAAGCTTGACCAAAGTTGGCACACGCAACCCCTTGTTCTTGCTTGATGAAATCGACAAGCTTGGCATGGACTCGCGTGGTGACCCTTCCAGCGCTTTGCTCGAGGTCCTGGACCCCGAACAAAACAACAAGTTCGCAGACCACTACGTTGAAGTTGATTACGACTTGAGCGACGTGATGTTTGTAGCCACGTCCAACTCGATGAACATCCCACCAGCATTGCTGGATCGCATGGAAGTCATCCGTTTGTCGGGCTACACCGAAGACGAGAAAACACACATTGCCATGAAGTATTTGCTGCCCAAGCAAATGAAAAACAATGGCGTGAAAGATTCCGAGCTGTCGGTGGACGAAGCGGCTGTGCGAGACATCGTGCGTTATTACACACGTGAAGCAGGTGTGCGTTCGCTTGAGCGCGAAATGTCCAAGATTTGCCGCAAGGTGGTCAAGGCTTTGTTGCTCAAGCAAATGACCCCACAAGTCAAAGTGACCGCAGATAACTTGCCTGACTTCTTAGGTGTGCGTAAGTTCACCTATGGCCGTGCTGAGGCTGATAACCAAGTGGGTCAAGTCGTCGGCTTGGCTTGGACCGAAGTGGGCGGCGATTTGCTGACCATTGAGGCTGCCATCATGATTGGTAAGGGCACCATCACGCGCACCGGTTCACTCGGCGATGTGATGAAAGAGTCTGTCGAAGCCGCTCGCACTGTGGTGCGTAGCCGCGCACGTCGTTTGGGCATCTCGGAAGAACTGCTCGAGAAGCGCGACATCCACATTCACGTGCCAGATGGCGCTACGCCCAAAGACGGCCCAAGCGCAGGTGCGGCTATGACCACAGCGTTGGTCTCAGCCCTCACAGGTATTCCTGTGCGCGCAGATGTGGCGATGACAGGTGAGATCACCCTGCGAGGTGAAGTCACAGCCATCGGTGGTTTGAAAGAGAAGCTGTTGGCAGCCTTGCGCGGTGGCATCAAGACGGTGTTGATCCCAGAAGAAAATGTGAAAGACCTGCAAGAGATTCCAGAAAACGTGAAGAACGGTTTGGAAATCGTGCCGGTGCGTTGGATCGACAAAGTGCTTGAGATTGCGTTGGAAAAAATGCCAACACCTCTGCCTGATGAGGTGCCTGCTGTTGCGGCTGCATCGGCGACTGACGCAGCCTCGAAAGCCGAAGCGGTCAAGCATTAAGATTTTTCTAGCGCACACCAAAACAGGGTAAAAATGCGCTAGAATATGCGTCTTATGCGGGAATAGCTCAGTTGGTAGAGCGCAACCTTGCCAAGGTTGAGGTCGCGAGTTCGAGCCTCGTTTCCCGCTCCACATTCGATAAGGGAAGCACATCATGCTTCCCTTTTTCGTCAAAGTGAATGGCGCGATAGCAAAGCGGTTATGCACCGGATTGCAAATCCGTTTAGCCCAGTTCGACTCTGGGTCGCGCCTCCAAAAATCTTGCCGTTACTGCTCATGCAGTAGCGGCATTTTTTTTCATGTTTTTAGTACTGCAGCCTCGATCAGACCGCCGGTGCCGATCGCGTCACGGTATCAAGCATTCGCTGCTTGCCCGTGAGAATGTGGCTTTCAAATAAATCTGCGGTTTCTGCTATCCGGCCATTACGCAGCGCCTCAACAAGCCGCCCATGTTCTCCATGTGATTGTTGCATCTGAGCCATGGTGTAGACGCCCTTGCGCAAGTAAAGGCTTAGTTCTGCTTCAATCGTATTGTTGAGATCGATTAGCCGTGGATTCTTGGTGATTGCCATAAGCTGATCGTGGAACGTCTGATTTAGCTTGTGGTATGTGCCGCCGTCACGAGCCTTTAGCGCGACCTCCATTTGATCCATCAGGCTCAGCAAGATTGTTTCTTCTTCGTTTTCCAGTCGAGATGCGGCGAGCCGGCCAGCAGTTCGAGCGATGCTGGCACGCAAGTCGTACAGATCAAGTGCAGCCTCCAGGGACACCTTTCGTACTTCGGCGCCGCGATTGGGAACGATGCGCACCAGCCCGCTGCGCTCCAAAGAGCGCAATGCCTCGCGCGCCGAATTACGACCAACGCCTAGTTGGACTGCCAGTGCCTGCTCATTAACGCGCTCTCCAGGTTGCAGCGTTCCGTCCGCGATCATGCTGCGCACCTTGTCCTGAATCTCGTCCAGCCTGGTGGCGATAACCTCGGCGTCTCTCAAAGGAATTTTGCTCATGTGGGGTTTTTAAAAGTTTTTCTTGTTGTTAGTTTACAAGACATTCGAAAACAATTAAATGATATATGTAGGCAATAATTGTATAAGTGTTGACACATTTTGAAAAGTTGTTACACTTAAATTGTTTCAAGCCACTGCTTCACTAGGACCCTATGGAACTACAAGATCTCTATACCTCACACGGACAATTCATTAATGGCACTTGGCGCGCGGGTAGCGAGAGCGCTTCTGTCATGATTAATCCGGCCACCGAAATCTCACTGGGTGAAATGAAGCCCGCCGGTGCTGAGCAAGTCACCGAGGCAATTGCTGCCGCCTACGAAGCGCGGACGTCAATGCGTGCACTAACGGCATGGAACCGCTCGGCGCTGCTGCGCCGTGCGGCGACTTTCATCAACGAACGTGCCGAAATGCTGGGCCATCTGGTGGCTTTGGAGACTGGCAAGCCAATCCGGCAGGCCGTGGGCGAAGCCAAGGCATCGGCCGAGTCAGTCGACTGGTTCGCTGATGAGGCGCGTCGTGTGTTTGGCATGAGCTACGAAAGCCGCGTCAAGAGTGACCGTTACCTTGTGCACATGGAGCCACTGGGTGTCGTGGCCGCGTTTGTACCTTGGAATTTCCCGCTGTTACTACTGGCGCGCAAAATGGCACCTGCCTTGGCTGCGGGCAACACGTTGGTGATTCGTCCGTCGAGCGAAGCAGCTGGCTCGACCATGGCGCTCATCAAATGTTTCGAAGATGCTGGCTTCCCTAAGGGCGTCGTCAACTTGGTGATTGGTCGTCCGGCGGAGATCACGCCGACGATCATGAACGACTCGCGCGTCGCCAAGGTCAGCTTCACCGGCTCGGTGCCGATCGGACGCCAGATCGTCGAGCAGTCAGCTATCACGTTAAAGCGGGTCAGCATGGAGTTGGGCGGCCATGCGCCAGTGATTGTGCATTCCGATGCCGACATTGACGCTTTCGCTGCTATGGCTGCACCCGGCAAGTTTCGTAACGCTGGTCAGGTATGCGCCTCTCCGACGCGCTTTTACGTGCATGAGTCAATTGCAAAGGAGGTCGAGGAGAAGCTGATCACTGCGACTCGCGCCCTTCGTGTCGGTTCCCCACTCGACGATGCTACCGACCTAGGCCCACTGGCCACCCGTCGTCGTCGCGACGCCATTGAGCAGTTGGTTGACAACGCTGTTTCCGGTGGCGCCAGGGTACTGTCGGGCGGTATGCGTCCACGACTCATGGACCGCGGCTACTTTTATGAGCCGACGTGGCTCACTCAATTACAACCCGACGCATTAGTTCTCAATGACGAACCTTTCGGTCCAATCGGCACACTGGCCACATTCTCGACACTCGACCAAGTCATCGCCGAGGCCAACCGTCTTCCGTTTGCACTTGCGGCCTACGTGTTCACGCGTTCGCTGACTAAAACGCATGCGACAGTCGATCGCCTGCAAGCTGGCGTCATCGGCGTCAACACCTTTGTGGCCGCAACGGCAGAAACGCCATTCGGTGGCTCAAAAGATAGCGGCTTCGGACGTGAAGGGGGTCCGCACGCCATTCGTGACTACCTCGACACCAAGTTTGTCAACGTCTCCATGCCGACAGATGCAGGGTGACCGGGCAATCGTATATAAGAAAATTGAAGGAGATACATATGAAAGTCATAGCCAACCGCGCAAAACAACGCATCTTGAACGGCGAACTTGCGCTAGGTATGGGCCTTCGTCAGGCACGAACAGTTGATATCGCACAAATCGCCATGAGTTGCGACTTCGATTGGCTGTTCATCGACATGGAACACAACTCGATGAGCATAGATGCCGCCGCCCAAATCTGTCAGGCCGCGCTTGCCGTAGGCATCACACCGATGATTCGAGTGCCAGCGCACGAGGCTTTCCACAGCACCCGGCTGCTTGACACGGGGGCTCAGGGTATTGTGATTCCACACGTCAGCACGGAGGAGCAGGCACGTGCTGTGGTTGACTTCTGCCGCTTTACGCCGCTTGGCCGTCGCTCGATTCCCGGTAGCCTTCCACAGACGCGCTTTATGCCGCTGCCGGTGCCAGAAACAGTGTCATTGATCAACGCTGAAACGCTGGTTGTGGCGATGATCGAAACGATCGAAGGACGCGACAACGTCGACGCTATCGCTGCCGTGCCTGGCATCGACGTGCTACTCGTTGGCTGCACCGACATGGCGGCCGAACTTGGTGTGCCAGGCCAACTCGGCCACGCGAGTCTGAGGGCAACGCTCGACACTGTATTCGCCGCCTGCGCCCGCCACGGCAAGGTTGCCGGCGTGGGGGGGGTGTACGACGAAGCACTGATGGCGGAGTACATCCACAAGGGCGCACGACTGATCCTGAGCGGCTCCGATCTTGCATTTCTGATGGCCGGCGCTCGTAGCCGTTCCTCGGTGCTGCGCAGCATCTCGCTGAAAGGAAAGCTGGCTGCACAGGCCTAAAAAAGCTAACCACTTATCAACCCAGAAAAATCAATTCCATGAATCACGAATACACCCTGGCCATGCTCGAGCGCGCAGACTTACGTCCTTACCTGAATGACGAGCAATTCGAATTCCGCCGCAGTATCAACCGCGTGCTCACCAAGCATGCGAGCTCAGAATACATAGGCATGTGCGATGAAGAAAAGCGATTTCCAAAAGAGCTGATCGAGGTTGGCGTCGAACAAGGATGGTTCGCGCTCACGCTGCCAGAAGCTTATGGTGGCATCGGTGACTATATGGACATGACAGCGTTTCTCGAAGTTGCTGCCTATCACAGCATTGCGCTGAGTCGCTTCTGGAATGCAAACATCAACATGGTGGGTGGCGCAGTGGCGCGTTTTGCAAGCGAAGAGATAAAGGTTGAAGTTCTGCCCGCATTAGCCAACGGGCAAGGCTGGCTGGCTTTCGCGTTGAGCGAGAACGGCTCAGGGTCAGATGCCGCATCCCTCACCACACGTGGTGTGGCCGATGGTGATGACTTCATCATCGACGGTACCAAGATGTGGATTACCGGCGCGATGCAAGCCAAGTACATCCTCACCGCTGTGCGTACTGATAAAGAAGCCACCAAACACAATGGCATCAGTCTCTTTCTAGTACCAACCGATACGCCGGGTTTGGAAATCCGCCCGATTGACCTGCTTGGCGGCAGCGCCATCCGAACCTGTGAAGTCAACTATGTAGGCGTTAGGGTGCCCAAGCGTCTCGTAGTGGGCGAGCTGCACATGGGCTGGAAGCGTTTAACCGCCGTGCTAGCCAAGGAGCGCGTCGCCTTGTCGGCCATGTGTGTTGGCGCTGCGCAGGCTGCGGTTGATCTGGCACGCTGGTATGCGCTGGACCGCAAGCAATTCGGTCAGCCCGTGTTCGATTTTCAAGCGGTGTCGCACATGCTGGTTGACATGCAAACGCAGGTCGATGCGGCGCGCATGATGGCCTATCGCGCGGCCAAGTTGCTGGTCGATGGCCAGCCGTGCGATGCTGAGTCGTCACAAGCCAAGTACTTCGCGTCTGACGTGTACGTGAAGGTCGCCACTGACGGTCTCCAAATCATGGGTGCGAATGGCTACGCCATGGAGTACCCGATGCAGCGCCATTACCGCGAGTCAAAACTGTTTCAAATCTTTGGCGGCACCAACCAAGTCCAGCGCAACATCGTGGCGCGCGCTCTCAAGTCATAGGTAGTCGAATCATGAGCAATAACTTCGTCGAAGAACTAAATCGTCTGGGGCTTACTGTCGAGGAGCTGAACACCGATGTGGTGGTCGTGGGGGGGGGCGGGGCTGCGTCGCGCGCTGCGCTGTCCGCGCGATTGACCGGCGTCGACGTACTGATACTAGCAAAGGCACCTCTGGGCACGGGGGGAAGTACAGTACACGGGGCCAGCGAAATCATGAGCATGGGCGCTTCTGGCTTCGGCGCAACGGCCGACAGCCCGGATGTGCATTACCGCGACACAATGGCGGCTGCCAGCGGCTTTATCGACCGCGACTTGGTACGCGTTCTTGCCGAAGACGCGCCCAAGCGCATCGGCGACCTAATTGCGTACGGTGTCGCTTTTGACCGAATGAAGGTCGAAAAGGTCACCCCGGGCAACGCCACGGACTACAAGCTGATACAGAGTGATTTCGGCAGCTACGCTCGGGCACTGGGCGTTTCAGGCAAGACCGGAAAGGCTTTCGTCACGGCGCTGAACGAACAGGCTGTCAAACTCGGCGTTAAAGTGCGCGCACCGGCTGGTCTCGTCGATTTGTTGCTCGATGCTCAGGGGCACGCAGCTGGCGTGTTGGCGTTTGATGCGTCGACCCATACCTGGCTGGTGGTTCATGCCAAGTCAGTGGTGCTGGGAACCGGCGGTGCACACGGCTTGTTCTCACAGCAGGTGTCAACGTCTGAGATGACGGGTGACGGGCAAGCCGTGCTGTACCGGGCAGGGGCTGAACTCGTCAACATGGAATTTCACCAATTTGGTCCGGCGCTGGTTCATCCTTACGTGCAGCTTTTTTCGAAGTCATGCTTCGTACTGCATCCGCGCATGACGAATTCGCAAGGCCACGAGTTTTTACCCGACTACCTACCAGAAGGCGTCAGTAAGAACGAAGTAATGGACGAGAAGGTATTTCCTTTCACAGTCAGCAACGTGTCGCGGTACATCGACATCTCGATCGCCTCGGAAATCGCGGCTGGCCGTGGTAATGCGCGTGGCACGATCAACTTCTCGCTGGCTCATGTGCCACCCGAGAAGCTGGAAGCGACCATTCCCAATACGATGCGTTGGATGAAGGCCAACGGCATCGACCCGCAAAAGGACTCGATGGACGTGGGCATTGCCTTCCAATGCATGAACGGCGGCGTTCGCATGGTCGATGCCGATGCGCGTTCCACGATTCCTGGCGTACATGTCATTGGTGAGCTGGCTGGCGGCGTACGGGGCCCCGACCGACCCGGCGGTAACTCACTGGCCGAGGGACAGGTGTTCGGACACCGGGCTGGTCATGCGGCGGGCCTGGCTGCTCGCGGCGGTTCTGTATCGCCCTCCGTTGTAGGCGATGCGGTTATCGGACGGCTGCAGCTTGCACTAACACCGAACCCTGCTTTCGACGTATCAAGCAGCGTTCAGCGGTTGCAAACCGCGATGCAGCAGCATGCGCTGGTCGAGAAGAACGAGGCAGGATTGAACGAGGCGCTGAACGTGGCGTTCGGCATCGAAGCGTCATTTGCCCAGGGCGGTGGGGCCACTCTCGCGACGCTACACAAAGTACTGACGATACAGAACATGGCGACGACGGCATCGATCATTTTGGAGGCGTGCTTGGAACGTCGCGAAACCCGCAGCGGCCATCTGCGTACTGACTACATGCAGCGCGATGACGCTACCTATGGCCACGCCTTTGTACAAAAGCGCGCGAAAGACGGCCGTAGCAAATTCACACCGCTGAAGTACCCGGCGGCCGATTGAGGCAACCCCACAAGTAACGAGACACCTCCATGAGCGAACAAACTAAACCAATGCCGTTGAGCGGCTACACCATCCTCGACTTGAGTGTCATGACGGCTGGCCCTGTCGGCACCATGCTGCTCGGCGATCTGGGTGCGGACGTTATTAAGGTTGAAGAGCCGGCACACGGCGATCTAGCACGCGACCTAGGTAACCAGTTCGTGAACGGTGAAAGCGTGCAGTTCATGTCGCAGAATCGAAACAAGCGAAGCCTACGGCTAGACCTAAAGTCGCCTGCTGGCAAGGCAGTTTTCTTGCGCATGGCAAAGACGGCTGACGTGATCGTCGAGAATTTCCGTCCCGGTACGGTGGATCGACTGGGCATCGGCTACGAAGCCGTGCGCGCCATCAATCCACAAATCATTTACGCAAGTGCCTCTGCCTTCGGGCAAAGTGGCCCTTTAGCGGCTTGGCCCGCAAACGACCCAATCGTGCAAGCGGTTGCTGGGTTGATGGACATGACGGGTGAGGCCGATGGCCTGCCAGTGCGCCTAGGTGCCCCGCTGCCTGATTTCGGTGCGGCCGCCATGATGGCGCTAGGCATTACCACGGCACTGCTGCATCGCGAACGCACAGGCATTGGTCAGCGGATCGATACATCTTTGCTAGCGGCCGCGCTGTTCAGCACCATTCCACGCGACGGCGAAACTATCCGCAGCGGCAAAGCACCTTCACGGCTTGGTAGCGGCCATCCGACGATGGTTCCCTATCGCAACTATGAAGGCGCGGATGGCAAATACTTCTTTGCCGCCTGCTTCACCGAGAAGTTCTGGACCAATCTGTGCCGCGTGCTCGGGCGAATCGATCTACTGACAGATGAACGCTTCATCAACAACACTCAGCGCACCGCCAATCGCCATCTACTTGATGCGATATTGGAAGACGCGTTCGTCAAGCAGCCGGCTGACTACTGGGTTAAAACGCTGTCCGAAGCCGACGTACCCTGCGCGGCAGTGCAGGATTACCACACAGCCCTCACGACTGACCCCCAGATCAAGCACACCGGCGCAGTTCTACATTTTGACCATCCGGTCGCCGGGCCGATGACCAACATAGCCAATCCGCTGACGCTACACGGCACGCCCGTGGAATTACGCCGACCGCCCCCGGTGCTCGGTCAGCACAGCGAAGAAGTGCTACGCGAATACGGTTTTAGCGCCAACGAGATCGATGCGCTGATGAGCAATGGCGTCGTCAAAGGATCACGTCTGAAAGACGTCGCTGTGACCCAACCTGCAGAGTAACGTTATGAACCAGATCAAGGAAGAAATCGTTGCCGACTATGTGATCGTCGGTGCTGGCACGGCGGGCTGTGTACTCGCCAACCGGTTGTCAGCCGACGGCAAACACAAGGTGGTGCTCATCGAGGCAGGCGGGCGCGATCGCCATCCATTGATTCACATTCCTGCTGGTTTTCTACGTTTGCTGGACCATCCAAGCATCACATGGGGGTTCAAGACAGCGCCCGAGTCGCAAGCGTGCGACCGCGAAATCTTGTTCCCGCGCGGCCGTGGGCTGGGAGGTTCCAGTTCAATCAACGGCCTGCTGTACGTGCGGCCCTTCGCCGCCGACATAGACGCATGGGAAGCGAGCGGCGCCGCAGGTTGGAATTTCGCCAACTGTCTGCCGTACTACTGCCGTTCCGAAACTTGGCAGGACGGGAAAGACCCACGTCGCGGTAGCGACGGTCCGATTCAGGTGACGCGCGTGGCTTCGCCACCAGCGGTTTGCGCCAAAGTGATCACGGCTGGAGAAGAGTTGGGACTAGAGATGGTTGAGGACCCGAACGTCACCACGCGAGGACCGTCTATCTGGTACTACCAACAAACGCGCCACGGCAGGGTTCGCTCAAGTGCGGCGCGTGGTTATTTGTGGCCTGTCGCATCGCGCACCAACTTGAATGTGCACACCGACTTGTACGTGAAGCAGGTGATGATGCAAGGCGAGGGCGACCAGCGGACGGCCACCGGCGTCGAGTGCCGGAGTGAGAGCGGTCTGACCGTTTTCGTGAAGGCTCGCAAGGAAGTCATTCTCAGCGCAGGCGTCATCGGCACGCCGCGTCTGTTGGAGCTAAGTGGCATTGGCGATCCGCACGTTCTCGACAACGCGGGAATCCGCACGCAAGTGCCATTGCGAGGTGTGGGTAACAACCTGCAAGACCATTACGTGACAAGGTTGTGCTTTCGCATCAAGGACATTGCAACCGCCAATGAACGCTCACATGGCGCCGCCTTGGCCAAGGAAGTTGCGAAGTACGTGGTGTCAGGTGACGGTATCTTGACCTACAGCGCGGCTGTGATTGGTGCGTTCGCGTCGACGGGACTCACGACTCGGCCGGACGTGCAGTTTGTGATCGCGCCAGGCAGCTTTAAGGAAGGCCGCATCGGAGAACTGGAAGACGAGCCCGGTTTGTCGTTTGGTGTCTGGCAAATGCGCCCGCAAAGCCGCGGCCACGTCCACATCACGTCGAGCGATAGCACCAAGACACCCACCATAGCGCCGCATTATCTGAGTGACCCCTTGGACAGGCAAACGGTCATCGCCGGTCTGCGGATTGGCCGTGAATTGGCCAATCAGCCGTCACTCATACCCTACGTCGTTGGCGAAACCGTACCTGGCTCGCAGGCAGCCACCGACGAGGCGCTGCTGCAATACGCCCGCGACAACGGGTCAACCGTTTATCACGGCGTTGGTACATGCCGGATGGGCACAGACCCGACGGCAGGCTGCGTCGTCGATGCCCACTTGCGCGTGCATGGCGTGAAACGGCTGCGGGTGATCGACGGGTCTGTCATGCCGACCATGACGTCAACCAACACAAACGCCACCGTACTGATGATCGCCGAGCGGGCCGCCGATCTGCTGCTCAACGAGTTGCAAGGCGATGAGACGCTACAGCCGCCTGTGCGCAAGCAGGCACCACATACGGCATGACGGTTGGTATGTGGCTCGACATCTATGCCCATATCGCCACGCTTTTGCTGCCTGTCGTTTGCTGCGCGGGCATCGGTGCGGTTTGTGGTGTTCGCAAGCTCACCTATCCAGCGCAGTTCATCGCGATGCTCGCGACGACCATCAGCACGCCAGCGCTGGTGTTTTACACGCTAATGACGACAAGGCTAGACAACTTGCAGTTGCTGGAAGTCGGCTCTGCCACCTTGCTCGGACTGGGTCTTGCTGCCGTCTTTAGTGGGTTAGCCCTGCGCAGTCTCAACATGCCTGCGCGCACGCTCGGGCCCACGGTCACCTTTCCCAATACGGGCAATCTAGGACTTCCCATTGCGCAACTGGCGTTCGGTGACACTGGCTTGGCAGTTGCGGTCGCATTCTTTGCAGTCAACTCTCTCGTCCAGCACACGCTGGGTGTTTGGGTCATGAGTAGGGGCGGTAATCGCGGACAGCCTTTGCCAAAAGGCATGATGTACGCCTGCCTGCTGGTAGTCGTGCTGCGGGCGTCCGATATCGCAGCACCCGCACCCTTGCTCGAAAGTGCCCGGTTGATTGGCACCCTCGCCGTGCCGCTAATGCTGCTGAATCTAGGGTATGCGCTCGCTACCGTATCGCGCACGGGTATTCGCCAAGGTGCCGTCGTTGGCGCCATGCGACTGTTGATCGGTCTGCTTGCCGGTGCGCTGGTCATTCACATGATCAATCTGCCGCCGCTAGTCGCCAGCGTGATGACGCTGCAATTAGCCATGCCGGTCGCGATCGTCAACTGCATCTACGTTCAGCGGTTCAGCACGTACGGCGACGTCGTGGCCGGCGCAGTACTGGTGTCGACCGCAGCGTTTGCTGTGCTGTGTCCGCTACTCATCTGGCTCGCGAACACCAACCGATTCTGATTCGCGGTGTCCTTCGCTGAACGCCAAACCTCTCAAACCTAATGTTGATGACTAATTCATTCTTAGAACTGGTAAAAACCCGAATGTGTACACATAAATTTAATTTAAATTGAATATTGACATTAAAGTGTCGACACATGTACTATTGTTGATGACACATGAAGAAAGATAAATATGCCATCTTATAAACAGCTGCTCGCATTGATCGCTGGTCTGGCCATTGCCATATCCGCTCAGGCGCAGAACTACCCAAACAAAGCAATCAAGATGATCATTCCGTTCCCACCAGGAGGGGCGACTGACATCGTTGGCCGTATCGTCGCCGAAGCGCTGAGTAAAGAGCTCGGCCAACCGGTCGTGGTGGACAACAAAAGCGGTGCAGGCGGGAGTATTGGCACCACGGCTATCGCAAGAGCAGCGCCCGATGGATACACGCTAGGTATTGCGACTGTCGGCACGCACGCGGCCAATCCGGCTTGTAATCCAAAAGGCGGCTATGACGCATTACAAGACTTTGCGCCCATCAGCAATTTGGCACGTACGCCCAACGTACTGTCCATATTTCCTGGCATTGGAGCTAAAAACTACCAAGAGCTGCATGCTTACCTGAAGAAGAATTCAGGCAAAGTCCGCTATGCCACCGGCGGTGCGTGTGGCGTACATCATTTGACTGGCGCACTCTTTACCTCGCTGACTGGCACGGACATCATTCATGTCCCGTATCGTGGTTCTGGTCCAGCGTTGACCGATGTGATGAGTGGCCACGTTGAGTTATTTTTTGATAGCTTGCCAGGTTCGCTCGCCCATATTCAAAGCAATCGGCTGCGCCCGATTGCGGTGGCTTGGGATAAGCGACTGGAATCATTGCCCAACGTTCCAACATATGCGGAGCTCGGCCTAAAGCCTATCAACGACGCTGTCTGGTACGGCTTGGTTGCACCCGCCAAGACGCCTGATGACATCGTCAAAAAGTTGAACGCCGCAATCCTCAAGGTGTTGGCATTGCCTGAAGTCAAAGAGCGCATCGTTCAAAGCGGCTCGGAGCCGGCTGGAACAACACCAGCCGAGTTTGGTGCAGAAATAAAAGCAGCTCTTGAGCGGATGAAGAACACAGTGAAAACACAAGGCATCACGTTCGACCCCTCGGGTTCTTGAACAACGTGCCGGTTCTAAAAAAGAAATAACCCAAGGTAGTCAGTTCAACAACTCAATCACTAGGAGACAGAAATGAAATTATGGAAAAAAGTGTTGCTCGCATCGGTTGTTGCGAGTTGTGCAAGTGGCGCATTCGCTCAAACCAAACTCAAGTGGGCCCACATCATGGAGACGTCTGAGCCGTTCCATATATGGTCAGTGTGGGCAGCTAACGAACTCAATAAACGCACCAACGGTAAATACTCGGCCGATGTCTATCCGGCTTCGCAACTTGGCAAGGAAAATGATCTGAACCAAGGCCTGACACTTGGCACTGTTGACATCATCGTTACAGGAGCTGGTTTTGCGGCAAAGAGCTATGCCCCAATCGGCGTAACCTACTATCCCTATACCTTCCGGGATGTGGATCATTTGCTTAAATTTTTTAAGAGCGATGTCTACAAGGACCTGAATAAAGGTTATGCCGAGAAAACCGGCCACCAGATACTCGGCTCCATGTATTACGGCACGCGCCATACGACGGCCAACAAACTGATTACAAAGTGCGCCGACCTGAAGGGCTTGAAAATGCGTGTGCCCGATACCCCGGTTTACTTGGCCATGCCACGTGCCTGCGGTGCCAATGCGACGCCAATTCCCTTTGCAGAGGTATACCTTGCATTGCAAAACGGGACGGTAGAGGCGCAAGAGAACCCTCTTACCACCATCGAAGCAAAGAAGTTTTATGAAGTTCAGAAAAACATCATTCTCACTGGGCATATCGTTGAACACCTGAACATCGTGGTGGCAGGAAAGCTTTGGAAACAGCTGACCGATGCCGAGAAAAAGATCATGACCGACATCGCACAGGAGGCGTCGGAAAAAGCATCGGCCGACCTCGTGGCCCGCGAAAAACAAATGGTTGATTTCTTCAAGAAAAAAGGCTTGTCTGTGACTGACACAGATCGCAATGATTTCCGCGAGTCGGTACTCAAGAGTGTCAAATTTGAAGACTTCGGCTATCGCAAGGCCGACTGGGATCTCATCCAAAACATCAAATAAACGTGCCACTGTTGAGAACAAGTAGCCAGGGATCGGGTCAACCGTCCCTGACTCGCGCCCGCATTCTTTTATGAAGGTTTCCTGTATGGAACAAACACTCCCTCACGCCGCGGCCAGTGTCGAAGAGCTAGCCCACAGCTTTGATGAGGCCGACCACCATACCGCGGATTTGTCCGACTATCGTTTTGACGACTGGATTACGCTGGGTGTGTTCTGGATGATGGTGGTACTCGTCTTTCTCCAGTTCTTTACCCGTTACGCGCTCAACGACTCTCTGGCTTGGACCGAGGAGCTGGCCACCAACTGTCTGATTGCCCTCGTCTTTATCGGTGCGGCCACGTGTATCCGCAAGGACCGACATATCCAAGTTGATCTGCTGTATCGGTATCTACCGGTTTCAGTTTCTCGCGGATTGGCCACGTTGGTGGACCTGATTCGACTCGTGTTTCTTGCGTACCTGACTTATCTCGTATGGAAGTACATCGAGCTGGTCGGTGATGAACAAATGACCACCCTGAGATGGCCTAAAAACATCATCTATTGGCTGACCTTATTCGGTTTTTCAATGATGGTGATCCGCGCAGGGCAGATCACCTGGAGAAACGCAAAACTTGGTTTTTCAGCACTTGAGAAGCCCCAAGCTTACGACGGTTCAGAGGCATAACTCATGACAATACTTATAGGTTCTTTTCTTGGCTTGATGTTGATTGGGTTGCCAGTCGCCATGGCCATGGCGATCGCATCGCTTTTGTACATTTTGATCACCGGGTCTGTGCCGGATGTCATCGTGGCCCAGCGAATGATCGCAGGCGTTGAAAGCTTTCCACTTTTGGCTGTGCCATTTTTCATACTTGCCGGTAATCTGATGAATATCGCCGGCATTACCGGACGCATTTACAAATTTGCAGTGGCCCTGGTTGGATGGATGAAGGGCGGTCTCGGGCAGGTCAATATTGTCGGATCAGTGATCTTCTCGGGCATGTCTGGCACCGCCATCGCAGATGCAGCTGGGCTTGGCACGATTGAAATCAAAGCGATGAAAGATCACGGGTACAGTCCAGAATTTGCAGTCGGCGTGACGGCTGCATCAGCCACGCTCGGTCCGATTTTCCCGCCATCGCTGCCTTTCGTGATTTACGGCATGATGGCCAACGTTTCAATCGGCGCGCTCTTTCTCGCTGGCGTGTTGCCGGGCGTGGTGATGATGCTATTTATGATGGCGACCGTGGCTTTTATTGCGCGCCGCAACAACTGGGGCGGCGACGTTCTGTTCTCATGGAAAGATTTGGGCAGCGCTGGGGTTGAAATTCTGGTCGTATTACTTTTCCCATTGTCGATTTGGCTTATGACATTGGTCGGTGTGTCGGTCAACTTTGCTGTGGGTGGCGCCATGGCCGCACTGCTGTTCGCTGACTGGTATTTCAAATTCTCTGCAGTGATGGCGCTGATGGCCCCAGTCATTCTGATCGGCGGCATGACCATGGGCTGGTTCACCCCCACTGAGGCTGCGATGGCGGCGGTTGTTTGGGCGCTGTTTCTAGGTCTGGTGCGCTATCGGTCGATGACCCTTAGCAGCTTGGCAAAGGCAACCTTCGACACGGTTGAAACCACTGCTAGTGTGTTGTTCATCGTGACCGCCGCATCAATATTTGCTTGGTTACTCACGACCAGCCAAGCAGCGCAAATGCTGGCCGACTGGATCCTAAGCTTTACCCAAACCAAGTGGGTGTTTTTGATCTTGGCGAACCTGCTGATTCTGGTTGTCGGATGCTTCATTGATACGACTGCGGCCATCACGATCTTGGTCCCAATTTTGTTGCCGATCGTTTTGAAGTTAGGCATTGATCCAATTCATTTTGGTTTGATCATGGTGCTGAACCTGATGATCGGATTGCTTCATCCTCCGCTAGGCATGGTGCTGTTCGTGTTGGCACGAATCTCCAAGCTTTCGGTCGAGAGAACCACGGTGGCGATCATGCCGTGGTTGATCCCCTTGTTTCTGTCGTTGATCGCAATTACCTACATACCTGAAATTTCATTGTGGTTGCCGCAAATGATGCAAACTGCGAAGTAGCATTCAGTAGCATTACCCCAAATCAAACGTAAAAAATCCTTGCCAACATGCTAAATATGACAGTGATTTCTCAATTCATCAAGCAGCGCGGTCGTCATCTGCGGGTCACACTTAATGACGCTACGTGAATCACTATTGGATGTAATGCAACATGTGGCCGCTGAGAAGAAGTTGTTTGATTGAGCAGAATTCATACTCACCCCAGATGCCGATTGCCGCAGTCTCTGGTCAAAGCTCGTTTAAAAGTTTGGAATGAAGGCTAAGTATCAATTACACGTTTTATTACACGGCTCAGGAATTAATTGATAACGCATTGATTTATATGGGTAAATTTAGACGCATATACGTTGCAAATCCGTTTAGCCCAGTTCGACTCTGGGTCGCGCCTCCAAACAAAAAGCCGTTACTGCAGGCAGTAACGGCTTTTTTCTTGTCTGTTTAGCTAACTTGACGGAGTACTTATCCAACGTCTCGGTTGAGGTAAGTATTCAAGCGGTAAAGGGCCGCAGCGAGCAGGTTAAAGAACAAGATAGACAGTGCAAAGTTGCGATACCACTTGGTTTCATTGTTTGCTTTTTCTTGCGTTAACAAATCCATTGCATGATCTGTACGCGCATGGATGTCCGAACCTTGGTTGCAGATTTGATGCGTTGCATCGTATGGATGTGCTTTGCCCTCGGCATTTTTTTCGCAATTGCTCAGCAGCTTGTCTGTGCTGAGGTGCAGTGCCTGCTCTTTGTTCAGCGTTTCAGTGAGGTTGGCCAAGTTTGCTTCGTAGCGCCAGTTGGCAATCCAATAGGCTGGCAGTAGGCTGCAAACAAAAAAGATGAGGCTAATTTTTTGAATTCGTGTCAGCTTCATAGGTCGTAACCATCGACCAAAGCCAGTGCCCCTGTGGAGTTGTTGAGGCGGTGTTGCAGGATGGCTTGGTAGGCTTCGCTGTTGTACCAAGCTTCAGCAATTTCTCGACCCGGAAACTCCACCACCACGTTGCGTTCGCCTTGGGCTTGCCCTTCCAATTGAGTGGCATGGCCACCACGGACCAAATATTTGCCGCCAAATGCCGCAATGGTGTGCGGTACTTGTGCGGAATACACCGCATAAGCTTGCGGGTTGGTGACCGTGATTTGGCCGATCAAATACGCCTTACTCATAAGCTGCATTCTTACTTGTAGAAGGCTTCGACTTTGCCTTTGATTTTGATCAGCAGAGGTTTGCCTTTGCGGTCGAGCGTTTTGTTGGCGGGGACTTTGACCCAACCTTCAGACAGGCAATACTCTTCAACATCAAAGCGTTCTTTGTCGTTGAAACGGATGCCAATTTCATATTCAAACACCGCAGGCGCATAGTGCGGGCTGCGTGGGTCAATAGACAAATGATCGGGAAGGGCGGGGCGTTGTGTTGTTGCTTCAGTCATGCGTTGATTTTCCATGATTTAAGTGCTTGTTGACATAGATACGCTTTGTCATAGGTTTGCAAATAAAATCGAGCCACGTTATGCCTAAATATTTACTCATACTTTGCGCGATTGCTTGGTCTCCATTTGGTTGGGCGGGTTGGGTGTTCTTCACCAACAACAGCCATGGGTCTAACGATTACTACTACGCACCGATAGAAGACAAAGGCAAGGTCAAGGTGTTGCGCACATTCACGCAAATGCCAGTGGACGCCAAAGTGCCGTTCCACACGCCTAAAGCCGTGGTGAAGGTGACGTTGTACAACTATTCATCTGAGCAATCGACGTATGAAATCAATTGCCAAGAGCAATCGATTCAGTTGATGGAGCGCATCTTTTACCGCGATATGGTGGGTAAGGTGCCGTTCATCACGCATCAGACGAAAGATGCGTTTATTCAAGGTAGTAATTCAGAATTTGCCAAGCAGTTTATTAAGACGCCACTGCACTTTGACGACATTCGGCACTACCGCATGCACGAGGTCGCTTGTAAATAAAAAGGGGACCGCTCTCGGCGGTGAATTGGAGTCCACACGCGCCCTAAAACTTCGGGCTGGTGGCGAGAGCGGTCATAAACCTAAGCAACCTTGAACCCTATATATCGGCCCAAGGTGCCAAGGCTTTAGCGGTTTAGCCAATCAAATCGACACGACCGTCCAAGCTCATCACGCCGGTGATGACGCTCAGCTTGGGATGGCGCTTTTGCACTTGACGACGGAACTCGTTCAAGGCTTCAGCGTGTGATTCGGTTTCAATTTCTTTGTTGGCGACTTTGTCTTCGCCAAATGCCAGCTTGGCAGCGCCGCAATCGCGGTGGGTGATGCCGACCACGCGCTTGATGTGGTGCAAGGACACGGTGATGTCCAAGTTGTCCCAATAGGCTTTGTGCCACGCTGAGAACTTGGGGTGCACCGCGCCGATCGGGCCACCAGCGATGACAAACTGGCTGTAGTTGTCGCTCAGTTTTTCACGGCCAATGCCTTGCAGCAGGCCCATGTATTGCCAGCTCAGGGTGGTGAAGCGTGGGTCAATACAGTTGACCAACATGGCTTCGTAGTTGCCGCTCGCAGCTTGGGCTTGGAAGGGCGCCATGCCCAGCAAGCCGCCAGCGACGGTGGCAGCACCGGCGGCTAAGAAGCCGCGGCGTGAGTGATTGCCGGCCAATTGAAGCGGGCCGCAGCAGGCGCAAGTAGGGGTCATGTTGCTCACAGTGGTGTCCTTGTTGTGTTTAAAAAAGAAAGTTAGCTTTTTGGTTTCGACATCAAACCGACAATCTTGAGTGGTTTTGGAGATTTTTACAGAATTTACTCTGATTTGACCACCTGGCTCGCCCCATCTAAGGGGGCGTCGATAATGACCGCTCACCATGTCCGAATCCTCTCCCTCCACCTCATCTTTTCGTGTTCTGAGCCTCATCCCCCCGATGACGCAGCTCAACACGCCTTATCCCTCGACGGCTTATTTGACGGGCTTTTTGCGCTCTCAAGGCGTGGATGCCGTGCAAGAAGATTTGGCCTTGGCTTTGGTGCTGGCCTTGTTCACGCCTGAGGGTTTAGCCCAGGTGCGTGGCTGTGCGCTGGCCAAGTCCGAAGCAGAGCGAACCGCTTGTGTGAATTACTTTCTGGACTATTTCGAGCGTTACCAATCCACCATTGCGCCCACGATTGCCTTTTTGCAGGGGCGCGACTCGACGTTGAGCCATCGCATCGCAGGCAGGGGCTTTTTGCCTGAAGGTCCGCGCTTTGCTGCACTGGATGCTTATGACGACGACGGCAGTGGTGACCCACTGGCTTGGGCCTTCGGTGCTTTAGGTCAGCAAGACCGTGCACGCCATCTGGCCACTTTGTATTTGAACGATTTGGCTGATGTGCTGCGAGATGCCGTCGACAGCCGTTTTGAATTTGTGCGCTATGCCGAACAGTTGGCGGGTAGCCAAGCCACGTTTGAACCCTTGGCACAAGCCTTAGCGGCAGCACCTACCTTGGTCGACGACACGCTAGAAGCGTTGACCTTAGAGGTGATTGCTAAGCACCAACCGCAGTTGGTGTTGTTGTCTGTGCCGTTTCCAGGTGCGGTGTATGCCGCGTTTCGCATGGCGCAAACCATCAAGGCGCATCACCCGCACATTCGCATTGGTTTGGGCGGAGGTTTTG
>JACCDT011262023.1_pt1 | contig 19766 bp, 32 predicted proteins | sample 7446291 | NCBI WGS metagenome assembly JACCDT01 (sample SAMN15323446, study PRJNA562643) | freshwater metagenome | isolation source: river surface water | place: USA:Blue River Watershed | collected 2017-08-17 | reverse complement strand
AGTGGATGACGATGTTGGGCCCAACAAGTGGACTTGCAGCCCATAGAGACAATCACAAAGGCGCAGAGCATTTGTTTAGAAGTGGTGTCATTTATTTAAATGAAGATTTTGATGGAGGACATTTACATTTTCCACATAGGGAGTTTGCAATTAAACCAAAAAGGTTAAGCCTTGTTCTTTTTGATTCCAGGGAAATGCACACAATAACCGAAGTTTTGTCTGGAATAAGAATAGCAATGCCTATTTGGGCAACAAATATAAAAGAAAAGGAAATATTCTATGAACTTTGAAGATGAGGAAATCCAAAGACTTATAGATAATGGTGCTCTTGAGTTTGCTGGAGTGGACACAGAAACTGGTGAATCTTTGTATAGGCCAACCAGCATACTAAAAAGCATTGATCCAGCGTTAAGCAAAGAAATGTCTTCTTATTTTTCAGCAACTACAATGAAATTGTGGGAAAAGGGGTTTATAGATATGGATGTCACTGTTGAAGACCCTTTAGTTAAATTGGCTGAAAAGTCATTTGACATCGACGCAGTTAACTCACTATCAAAAGATGAAAGAGTTGTTATTAAAGAGATAATAAGAGTTCTTTCAGAAAAAAAGTGATAGAATGAATACTGGAGGACTTTGATGAATAGTTGGTATGGTGCTGCTATAGTAACTTTAACTATATTATTATTCTTGTGTGTCTACGTAATTGTTTCAAAGTCTAAAGATAAGGCTCAGATAGTAAGTCAATCTATGCTGCTTCACAGATTTAATAGTGGTAAAAAGTATTCAAGAAAAATAATTAATAAGACACAATCAAAAATGCATCACGACAAGACAAACGTGAGAGTCATAATATTAGATAATGATGCGTATTGGATCAAGGACAATATTTTTTATAAAGCACCTCTAGATGGTCAGTCAATCGACAAAGAGTCTGCAGAACAAGTTGACACAATACATATGGATAAGGTACAATTAGATAAGATGCTGTTTATAATGGATAAACTAAGAGAAGGGATTAACGATGATAGTAGGGGTTCAGGGGACAAGTAGTTTTGACAACTACAACATATTCCTCAGATCAATGGCTGTTGCCCTTTCTGAGTTAGAAGAACAAGACAAGGATTTTATTATATATTCTGCAGGGCCAAACAACATAAGCATGATGGCTATGGAGTTTGTAAATTTATCTGAAAGAGGAATGAAGTCGAGAAAGAAGAATATTAAGTTCTTCAAGGTTACTTCTGAATGGTTAGAGGAAAATATAAATGATATAGATCATTTTGCTTTTCTTTCTAACCCAAAAGAGCCTGTTTCAAAGATTGTTCATTTATCAAAACTAAATAATAAAAATACAAACGTATACACCTTTTAGGGCTGTATACATTAACTGTGCAAAGCACATAACAGAACGGAAACAACATGAAAATAATTAACTCTTTAAGTGTTATGGAATCAATCGTAACCAACAACAAGCAACTGTCTTGGGATGGATGGACTGTTGTAGAAACATTCCCATCAGAAAAAGCATACTTTTCAAAGTTTGGTGTGTACAAAAATGGCAAGTGGCAAATGAAGAAAGAGTTTACCCCTTCTAACCAAGGATGGGAAATCCCCGATAAGTATGTGATGTAAATGAATAAGTATAAATGGAAAGATAACGCTGTCTGTTTAGACTACGATACGAACTTATTCTTTGAAAAATATGAAGATGACGAACTGTTGCGTCCTGCAATCGATGCCCTGTGTTCTTCATGCCCAGTAAGAAAAGAGTGCTTTTCTGTTGGAATTTCAGGCAAAGAGTGGGGTGTCTGGGGTGGTGTATACTTAGAGAATGGAGAAGTCTCTAAAGAGTTTTCTAGCCACAAGAGCAAGACTGACTGGGGTAAAACTTGGCAGTCGCTAACAATGGAGTAATATGTATACTGATGCAATGAAAAGGGCTTTTAGGTCTGTAACCTGTCCTAAAAATTTTTCTTTACAAATCATAGACAACGATAACTTCTTAACCGTAAAGGCTAAAGAAAAAGACTTTATGTCTTTAGAGACAGTAGAAATGAAAAGAGAAGCAATAGAATATATGATCCGTGTAAAGAAGGCTTTAGAGGATAACGGAGCAATAGTTCTGTTGGTTCGAGAGGGAGGTAAAGAGTAGTGTACGACAACGATTTTAGGAAACAACTTGATTTAGAAAAAGATGAAATTTATTTAAAAAATGTCGCTAAATTGGGAAGTTCTGCAAAAAATGTATATGTTGTAGATAATTTTTTATCTAGAGAAGAGCATCAGGAATTATCTGACTTTGTAAACAACCCTGATAAAGTTTCCTGGATTAAAGAGCCATGGACCACCGAAAGAACTAAGGAAGGCTCAATCCCAGAGGACACTATCAAACTTTTAAAAAAAATATTTGAAACTGCTAGACTAGACTGCATGAGTTATTATGATGTAGAACTGGGAGAAGAATTTCTGAGTCAATATCTTTTAACGAAGTGGAGCAAGGGCAGCAACATGCAGCCTCATGTGGATACAGATGCTCAAAAACATCAACATATTGTGTGTATGTATTACATTAACGATGATTATGAAGGAGGAGAAATCTTTTTCCCAGATTATGATTTAAAAATTAAGCCTAAATCAAACAGTTTAGTTATGTTTCCTGGTAATGAAAACTATCTGCATGGAGTGCTCGAGGTTTTAGATGGATTTAGATATACTTTTGCTATGAGATTTATTTTCGCTGGATCTACATTCTTAGGACCAACAACAATTCGACAGGGGTTAAACTATGATTGAGTCAGCGCTTGTTGGGATCTTTGCTTTTTTAACATGTCTTTTCCTTTCATTATATATGGTACAAATAAAGAAAAATAGGTCAATTCTTGCAAACACGCTACAACTTTTACTTATGCAACAAACTATTAATGAAGAAAACAAGACAGATCAAGATCAGGCTAATGAGGATTTTTTAAAATTTGTTTCAGATTCTCGTGATTGGGCATACACCTATATAGATGAAGTTCAAGAAGGATTAAATAATTTTATTAATGATATTGAACCAGAGATTGCATATTTTGATGAGTACGGAGTTGTTGGTGTAGCATACCCACACTATCACTCCATGAAGAAAATATCGGGGGCTTATAAAGAGTTGAAGAAATTGCTACCAGAAGACTATGGTAAAATAGATACATGATTGAAAATCCTTCTGAAAAAGATGAAATATATTTGGCTAATGTTGCAAAAATTGGTAGTTCTATAGAGAATATACAGTATATAGAAGATGTTCTGTCTAAAGAAGAACACGAAGTTTTGCTTAATTACTCTAAGGCTGCTGATTCTTGGAAAGAGCAGCCATGGCTTGCCAGAACTATCGAAGCACAATATCTGCCAAAAGAGATTTCTGAAATACTAAACAAAACATTTGAACTTGTCTACAAAACGACTACAGATTTTTATGGTGTAGAGATCAATCCTCACCGTCAAGGAAGACTGCATGTGGTTAAATTTGTAAAAGGTTTTTACTTAGTGCCACATATAGACACACTATCATCAGAAGGTAACCACATTGCGTCGGTATATTATATTAACGATGACTACACTGGTGGAGAGATTTATTTTCCAGATCACAACCTAACAATTAAGCCCAAGGCTAATAGTCTTATTATATTCCCTGGAAACGAGAACTATGTTCATGGGGTCAGTGAGATAATCGATAATGATCGATATAGTTCTGCTATGTGGTTTCAGTTCACTGGCTCCACTTTTAACAAACAGGGAGAATGGTATAATTAATACATGACAAACTCTAATTTAGGAAATTCTGTAGAGAATATAAAAATTGTAGAAAATGTGTTGTCTGTTGATGAGCATACACAACTTCTTGAATATGTAGAAAATGCTGATCATTGGAGAACCCAGCCTTGGGGGGTTAAATTTATTCCACCACAAGAGATGCCAAAAGAAATTGGTAAAATTTTAGATAAAGTTTTTATAACTGCATATCAAAAATGTCTAGATTCTTATAATGCAGACCTATACCCATTTGACAGTCAAATAACTCCTTTAATTAGGTTTGAAAAAAATTACAAAATGCACGAACATGCAGACACAACAGGAGACTTTGCAGCAATATATTACATAAATGATGACTATGATGGAGGAGAAATTAACTTTGTAGATCATAATTTAAAGATTAAGCCTAAGCCTAACAGTTTTGTTACATTTCCTAGTAATTCAGACTACTGGCATGAAGTGCTTGAGAATACTGGAAAAGAAAGATATTCTGCCACACAGTGGTTTAAGTATCGTGGATCCAGTATTCAAAGACCACTATTGGGCTTAACCAGATAATGACATTGTCATGAAATTTTATTTAATCAATCCGTCTTTTGAATTGTTTACCGAAATGGAAGATTCTGGTGTTACTGGAAACCTTCTTACATACCACTCAAACGAATCTGATTACTTTACAAGGGTAGCAAGAGACCTTGATATTCATAAAAAAATTAAATATATGGTCGCTATTAGACCACATGTTTTGTCCCCAGAGTATTTGCTTAAAATAAATAAATCTATTAAAGAAATTTCCAAAGAAGATAGATTGCAGATAAATTTAGTTTCTGGTGAGATAAATGATGAAGAATATGAGATGGATAGAACCTTGGGTCCAATTACTAATAGGTCAACCACAAAAGAAAGATCTGATTATCTTATAGAGTACATTAACTTGTTAAATCAAATTCCACAAAAAGAAAGACCAGACTACTATGTGTCTGTAACTAATGATTTTACTTTTGAAGCAGCATCAAGGCATAATGACAAAATGATTATTCCATACTACAAATACATTAATGATAAATATGACTTAACGCACCGCAAGGTTATGATCTATCTGGCACCCATTATGAGAAAAACACAAGAAGAGTTAGATAATTTAGTTGGATATGACTTAAAAAAAATAAATGCCTTAAGTGAAGACGTTAAGTTTACCTATGAGGCAATGACTATCTTAGTAAAAAAACTTGAAGATGAGGGTATCGAAGAAATGATGCTATCTTCCTGGAATCAAGAAGACGTCAAAATAAATTTAGATTTTATCAAAGAGTACAACTATAAGAAAGAAAAAGAATAGTGAAAGGCATAGCCTTATCGATACTAACAGGTTTTGAATGTGGCCTAATGTTTGCTGCATTCAAATTAATAAAAGAAATATCCTAGGAGGAAAAAATGAACGAACAAATCAAAGCAGTACTAGCGTCATACGGAAGATCAGTTCTTGGTGCAGCAACTGCGCTATATGCATCTGGAGTGACAGATCCACAGACACTAGCATACTCACTACTTGGTGCACTTGTGCCAGTTATATTGAGAGCAGCAAACCCTTCAGATACAGCATTCGGAAGAATGCCTTCAGTTGAAGAGGTTGATAAGGCAGTTAAGTCTGCAAAGGTTGTTAAGAAGACCGCAAAGAAGGCTCCTGCAAAGAAGTCATCAGGTGGCGGAAGAACAACTAATCAAGTAAAGTAATTTTACTATAGACTGGCAGGCTTGTTATTTTACAGGCCTGCTTTTCTATGTCGGGATAGTTTGTTATGAATTTCTTTTAATATATATATCATGCAGTCCAAGTTCATGCAGTACTATAGCATCAACAGACCAGTTTTTATTAAAATATAAAAACTCATTTACACTTTGATATATTCCTACATGCCCTTCATACATTATACTGTCATAGTTTACATAAGAAGTTAGTCCGATTACACCACCAACATTAGTTAATTCGGAAGAGTCTTGGATGAGTTTACGCATCATAAACCTTTCTCTTCCTATGTCTAAAAGAATAAGGTCATACTTTTTTTCTAAAGTGGTGATAACATAGGTTGCATCTCCTTGGATGGTGTTCACATTAGGATGGTAAGAGAATTTATTTTTTATATATTGCTCATGCGTTATTGAACTATCTTCTGGGGTCTCACCACCTGGATGTCTAACTCCAGAAGCATTATCGTAAAAGTCTACAAGATCTGCGCTTACAGCGTTTGTCTCATTTATAAACATTTGAGCAGAGTATCCCCACCCAACACCTATCTCTAGGTAGGATATATTTTTATTTAATGTCTTTGCGTATTCATATTTTGAATTAAATAGTCTTGCACCGTTTAGTTGGTTTTGAGATATGGGTCTTGCTAGTTCTATCTCGTTTTCACCGTATATTTTTTGCTCATAATATCCAATAGCATCCACTATTTCTTTTCCGCTAGACCATTTTCTATTTATCATATATACAATTATACCACTCAAGGGGGAGCCAATGAACCTAATCAGTCGCCCAAAGACCGATTGTTTTCTATGATATAATTGAGATATGACCACAATAACAAGAGATGACCTAGCATTAGCAAAACAACAGAAAAAGATGCACATATCAAGGAACTTTATGCCAAAGAACCTTTCTTGGTCAGACATAGGAGAAATATACGACCTAGATAAAAATGTTCTGTACATCTCTTGGGCATCATTTCAAGCACAAGAAAAAGACATTGTCTTTAGTTATTACAAGCATGTATTGGATGCTATTGGTGAAATTTATAAGGGACACCCTCTTTTTGGAATGGTCATAGTACATCTTGTAAGTAGAAACAATAATACTGTTACTGATCCCGATTTTTTAAGTTTGTATGGTAGGTTTTTTGAAAACAACCCTAAAAAAATTCCAGACAACATGATAATTAGAGACCATGGACTAGACGGAGATTCTTGGGACTCTACGATACACTTTGATAAAGAAAATAGGATTTATGTTCAGGGTGGTGGCCAAACACTATGGAAACTTTTTGATGATTCACATAACTTGACCGATGCAATTATATTAAACCCAGGAGACTTAGTATTTATACCAAAGGGATTGGTACATAGCGTTGAGTCTTTAGGACCAAGACATTCCCTAAGCATAGCCCTTTCTGATGACCCTATGCTATAATATATATACCTGCCCAAACGGGGGGTAAATTAACTTATTCGCTTGAAAGGGGAATAATATGGTAAAAACAGCACTGGATCTTTTTAATGATCCATTTTTCAACACCTTCTCAAATCTTCAGAAGGTAACAACAACAACGAACTATCCACCTTATAATCAAATCAAACTAAATGATAAAGAGTATATTCTTTCATTTGCTTTGGCTGGGTTCTCTAAGGATGATGTCTCAGTATCGCTAGACAATCGCAAACTTACAATCAAGGGCGAGAAGCAGGATGCTGAGTTACCAGAGGGTGCAGAGTATCTACATAAGGGAATTGCTGCTCGCAAATTCACTGATATCTTCACTCTTCCTGAGTTTGTCGAAGTTGTTGGGGCTGAATTTAAGGACGGTATCTTAGATATCAAACTTGAGAAGCAGATCCCAGAAGACAAACTTCCAAAAACTATTGAAATTCAGTAGTATAATGGATAGCATTCCGTCATGATACATGCAGTTGCTTTTAGCAACCTTATTGCTGAGTACGGATAAGCCAGGGTCGCACCCTGGGAGACCTGAGCAAGTCTATAAACTGCTCCATTATTATGCTACAATATAATTGTCCCACACAGGACCTTAGTGATGGATTAGTTACCCATTGGATAGAGACCGTGGCGCAAGTCAGGTGAATTGCTTGTGTGGGACCTAACATTTGGCGGTATAATAATATCAATGACTGACAAAGAGTTGGAACATTACAATAAGCAGCAGTATAAAAAGATGCTTGCTAAGATAAAAGAAGATTCTGGCTGCGTTGACTGTGGTGCAAATAACCACATAATCCTTGATTTTGACCACATAAGAGACAAGAAGTACAATGTTTCAAGGATGATCCACGATGGATTTTCATGGAAGGCCATAAAGAAAGAGATTGAAAAGTGTGAAGTGGTCTGCGCTAACTGCCATAGAATAAGGACTCATAACAGGCTAAACGGCATGATATAATGGTTATATGCCATATAGAGTAGGTGCTAAAGGAAGTTACGGTTGCTCAGGATACCCTGCAGTAAAAGAGGGTGGGGAGGTCATGGGATGTCATGATACAAGAGCAGAAGCAGCAGCACAAATATATGCAATTAATCGTAGTGAAGGAAACATAGGTAAAGCAATGCCAAATTTAAAAGAAGGCGATTTCGCCATGACAGCACATGGATCTGATGAAGAGGTTCACATTGGTCAGGTAGTCCATGTAATGCGTGAAGGAATGCTTGGCGTACCTGGAGGAGAGTACTCTCTTGAAGCATCTGCGGAAAATCCAGCAGTGCTTATTCAGTTATTTGAGCAAGAAGAAAATGGTTTTTGGGAAGCAACGAATCTTTATACTGGATGTATGATGTCTCTAATGATTCCTATTGATCCACTTCCACAAGAACCAGAAGATTCAGAAGTTGCTATGGCAATGTATGACGCATCTATTGGTAAGGCATACGAGGGTTGCGGATGCCCAATGTGCAAAGAACTAAATGTTACATGCGACGAGTGCCCACAGTGTCAGTCTGGCGAAATGAAATCAGACTGTTGCGGTAATGTTAACAAGCAAGCACCATGTTGGGATGGGTATGTGCAGCGTGGAATGAAGCCAGGAGAAAATGGCAAGATGGTTCCTAACTGTGTTCCTGCTGCAAAAGCAGATGATCTATTTGAAGATGATGACACAGTTGAATATGAAACAGATTCTGTATCAAAGGCTGAAGGATACTCTCCACCAGCAGGAGCAAGATCTGCTGCTCGTAGAGCAATTAAGTTTAAAGAAGATGGCAAGGCTAACGGTGCAGGAACTGCAGTTGGCTGGACTCGTGCAGGGCAGTTAGCAAGAGGTGAATCATTATCTCTTAGTACTGTTAAGAGAATGTACTCATACTTCTCACGTCATGAAGTAGACAAGAAGGGTAAGGACTGGGGCAATACAGCAAACCCATCTAATGGATACATTATGTGGCTTGCATGGGGCGGAGACGCAGGATTCTCTTGGTCAAGAGGAATTGTTAATCGTGAAAAGGATAAGGCATTGTTTGCTGATTTCGGTAAGGATTATACGAGAGTACAAACAGAAAGGCACTCACTATAATGCCAAAGAAAAAGGCTGCAGCATTTAATCCTATTCAAATTAAAGATGGATGGATAGTTAGATTATACAAAGATGGTCGAATTAAGTCTAAGATCGCACCATATGAAGCAAAGCATCCTAAAAAATAATATTGGGCAGTTTTAAGTCATACCCAGGACTATTCTTTATCTATTAAAATAGATCAGCGTTCATTACCTTTGTCCATGCTGAAACAAAATCGTAGACAAACTTTTCATTAGCATCATCTGCTGCATACACCTCAGCAATTGCTCTAAGTTCTGAGTTAGATGCAAGGATAAGGTCTACACGAGGAGTATCTCCTGCTTGATCTGCATTTGTGTATGAAAGCAGTTTGACTAGATAGTTGTTGTCTAACTTTCCATCGCTCAGCATTCTCATTCCAGACAGCAGTACAACCATTTCTACTGGTGTTAATCCCAACAGACTAGACTTTTCTACCAGAAGAACTTCTGCAGGAACAGAAATGCCTGAATGGATATAGTTACGGAAAGCATCAAACTTTGGCTCAAGAACTGCAAATGATTCAACATCTGTCTGCTCTTGTGTGGCATCACCACGACTAAACTTAGCAGAAATCTCTACGCCAATTCCAGAGTTGTGTGCAGCAAGTTGAACACCAACTAAACCAGCAAACACGATAAGATCTGAAAGAGATACATCGAATTCAGTCTTGATATCATTCAAAACATTGACTACTCTATTGATTGCTTCGTGGTCATTGACTTCCCAGGTATTCTGAGGAGCAAGAACAACACGAGCACCATTTGCACCACCACGCTTATCTGTCTTACGGAATGTAGATGCAGATGCCCAAGCAGTAGTTGTCAAATCATAAACAGATAGCCCAGAGTTAAGGATTCTCTCTTTAATTGCATCGACATCTTCTTGTGTTAGTGTCTTTCGTGTAGGAGAGCCAACAGGATCTTGCCAAATTAGTTCTTCAGAAGGAACTTCTTTACCAAGATATCTTGCAATTGGTCCCATATCTCTATGTGTTAACTTGAACCATGCACGAGCAAATTGATCTGAGAAGTAGTCAAAGTCTTCAAGGAATCTACGTGAAATCTTTTCATACTCAGGATCAAACCTCAATGCAAGGTCTGCAGTTGTCATAACTGGAGCATGGAACTTGCCCTCAACATGTGCATCTGGAACTAAGTTAGCAGCAGACTCATCTGTTGGAATCCACTGTGTCGCACCAGCAGGAGACTTTGTTTGTGTCCAATCATACTTAAACAATAACTTAAGATATGAGTTGTCCCACTTAGTAGGAGTTGCAGTCCATGCACCTTCAATACCACTTGTGATTGTATCTTCTGCATTACCCTTGCCAAATGAATTCTTCCATCCAAGACCAAGGTCTTCAAGTGGAGCAGCCTCTGGGTTTGGACCAACATGTGAAGGATCTCCAGCACCATGTGCCTTACCAAATGCGTGTCCACCTGCAATGAGAGCAACAGTTTCCTCATCATTCATCGCCATACGTGCAAAGGTTTCACGAATGTCTCGTGCAGAAAGAACTGGATCGGGATTTCCATTAGGTCCTTCTGGGTTTACGTAGATCAAGCCCATCTGAACCGCAGCAAGAGGATTTTCTAACTCACGGTCTCCGCTATAACGGTTATCTGCAAGCCATTCCTTTTCTGCACCCCAGTATGTATCATCTGATTCCCAAACATCTGCACGACCACCAGCAAAACCAAATGTCTTGAAGCCCATGTTCTCAAGTGCAACATTGCCTGCAAGAATCATTAGGTCTGCCCATGAAATCTTCTTGCCATACTTTTGCTTGATAGGCCAAAGAAGTCTACGAGCCTTGTCTAAGTTACCATTATCTGGCCATGAGTTCTGTGGAGCAAATCTGTGTAGACCTTCACCTGCACCACCACGACCATCAGTTACTCTGTATGTACCAGCACTGTGCCATGCCATACGAATAAAGAATGGACCATAGTTACCATAGTCTGCAGGCCACCAATCTTGCGAGGTAGTTAGAAGTGTATCAATATCAGCCTTAACAGAATCAAGATCTAGGCTACCAAATGCCTGAGCATAATCAAAATCATCTCCCATAGGGTCAGACTTTTCTGAATGCTTTCGTAATGGTGATAAATCTAATTGATTAGGCCACCAGTCCTTATTGGTTCTGGCTTCAGTTGTATAGGTTTGTCCAGTGTAAGGACACTTTTCTTCGCTCATGAGTTTCTCTTTCTGTTATCTAGGTAATTAAATTATACCATGTACCCCTGGCAGGAATCGAACCTGCGACGCTTGGCTTAGAAGTCCAACGTTCTGTCCACTGAACTACAGAGGTTTGTATGATACGGTAGTTATATCTATATTATACATGAATCTGTCAGGCTTGTAAAGTTGCAACTAAAACCAACCTAGATTTTTTTTGATAAAAGTTTATGGTAGTAATAATAACATAGGCCAAGGTCGAAATTATCTAGAATGCTCTTATCATAACCAGCCAAAGATCTGCTTGATGGCTTATAGTTCCTAAATTTAGGAATGTTATGCTGAGCAAACTTATTATAATCATTTTTATCTATGTTTAACAAACTTAATACTCTTTTAATTGTAGGTTCTGGGTATGTGATAAGATCATTAAAATCTATAACATAGTCTGCATTTTCATATAAAAAAGCATACATAAATACATAGTCTGCTATTCTTTGTTTGACGGAAAATTCTCTACTGTCGTTATCGATTGCGATAAAAGAACAAATACTATCAATCGGATCTCTTGCTATTGTTATTATTTTTCTTTGCTTATTGTTATCTTTATCAAACAAGTCATCCAAAAAGTGAGATTTTGTAAAATGAATGTTTTCCATTTCATATAAAGTGTCATCAAAAAAATGCATTCCACTTCTAGGGTATGTAAGCACATGGGGTACAATTTTATGATTCATATATTCAGTATACACCAATATAATTAATGTATCTCCAACGGAATTCGAATCCGTGTTGCTGCCGTGAAAGGGCAGAGTCCTAGGCCACTAGACGATGGAGACCTGGTACATCTGGAAGGACTTGAACCTTCGGCTCTCCGCATATAAGGCGGGTACTCTAACCAACTGAGTTACAGATGCGTACACCAGGTAGGACTTGAACCTACGAATAGCCGAATTATGAGTTCGGTGCCTTAACCAACTTGGCTACTGGTGCTAGACCTTATTTAATCAATAAACCAAAGAATGTTCCAACTAAAAAGCAAAGAATTCCAACTGTCCAGTGGTAGTAGGTTTTCATGTGCTCTTTAATGATTGCATGCTTTAGTTCATCTGGGATCTTTTTTAGTTTATCGTAATCAATCACGACTATCTCCAGTTCTAGTTAGGTACTGAGCGCAATGATCCAAGAATAATTTCTTCTCTTATCCTTTGCTGCCTGCGCTCAAACTTTGAAAGATATGGCTTGGCCTGTGTTCTTTTCTTGTTCTTTTCTGCTCTCTTAATTTTGTGTTGAGAGACTTTGTTGTTTGTCTTTTTCATATACTAATCATACCATCCTTCAGAATGTGTGTCAACTCTTATCCCCATCCCATGTCCCTATTTTTGTTGTAGGGATCTGGTGATCTTGCCATAATTTTATTACATTGGGGTTATCATCAACAGCATGGGTTACACTCCACAGAGTGCTTATCTTATCAAGAATATCCTTTTTTACTTCGTAATCTGGCCTGTTGTCATTATCTGCCCTCATAAACAAACCATGAGACCTAATATTATTTTTAGCAAGCCACATAGATGTTAGCCCACGATATTTTTCTTTGCGAGATGTGACAACTAAAATTGAGTGTCCATCACTAACAGAATTATTAAGCATCTCAACAACATCCATATTTGGCAGGGCATCAATAGAAGCCCCATGAAAGGCATCGTAGTCCCTATTAGAACCACGAACATAGTGTAGATAGGGATCTACATTGGCCAATGTTCCATCTACGTCATATATATGTGCTGTTGGTTTCATAGTTTAAATATACTCTTTATCTTTGTTGGTTTTCATTATGCAGGTTGTAAAAAAAGTCTGCAAAATGTTCGTGAATGTGAATTCCTGGATGAGAATTATCGTATGTTTTTTTGCCATCTATATAGTAGTAATCAGAGCCCCTAATCCAGGATTCGTGATCATTAAACTCGTGTCCATGGGCTTTTGGGTCACAGCCATAGTCTAGCATTGAACCAGGACCATTGTAGTTTGAGTCAGGAGGGTAAAATGATACAAAGTCTTTTAGTTTAAAGTTTTTCATTTTGCCTAATTCTTCTACAATATAAGAACTCGCTGGGTCCCAGATTGTCCATTTTAGTTTTATGTTATTTGATAAACAAAATGCTTCCAACATGTAGATATATCTAATAGAGTCTAAGATTAGTTGATGTGGAGAGATTGAATCCTCTACGTATTTTTGATTTTGTATTTCCATAAAGAAAGACCTATTGTCTTGAATTATTTTTGGATTACAAAAAATATACTCTAAAATATCTTTTGTACCCATCGATCCTCTATTAACTTTTGATTTATAAAATTCCTTATCTGCCACAACCATACTTCTGAAAAAGTCTGGGAACAAACAAAACATTTCTTTTGGCATTTTTGTGTTTAGACAATATTGTATGATGTTAAAACAAATATTTTCTATAGAGGCTCCAGGACTACCCAAGTTGGTAACACTTTTATTAATTTTTTTGCTTAGAATGTTTGTCCATCTTCCCTCTTCTGGGACACCAAGACCGAAAGTTATAGAGCAGCCAGATGCAAGTATGTCTGAGTTTTCATCAATATCTCCTCTACAGCCAATATAATTGATTTTGTATGTATTTACTTCATCAATTGTTTCTACAGATCTATTCGTATGGTCATGCTGTGAGTTAACAACGTCTTTTTGAAATGCCTCATAGATTCCAACCTCTTTTGTATTTGAAAATAACTTTTTTAAATAAGGATAGTTTTCTTTATTTTGTTTATAAAAAGGCAAAATATCTCTTGTCAAAAACTTCATAATTAATTATATCATAGGGGAGGAAAACTGCTTATATCTATCTATTGCTCTTGATTTACTTTGTATGTCATAACAAAATAGCATGCTACATATCCAGCAATAAATGCTGGCACTAAAAAGAATAAACTAATCATTCAAAGTCCACCTGCCTCTCAAACCATCTAGTCATATAATTATCTAAGCCTCTTGCAATTTTTGCTGCCTCTGTACGCATGCCTAAAGCATTTGTTACTGATGGCTCAATCGGTATTGCCTCTATAGCCCTTGCTATTTCTTCTCTTAATGACATATCATCTATGCTCATTTAGTTTGCTCCTTGTCATCTTTTTCCCAAACCTTTTTACCATCCTTATAGACAGGCCAGTAACCCAAAGCCCTCCAGTCCATCTTCGTAATCTTAGGCTCTCTCGGCATTGACACACCATATCTTTCCATCTGACATTGTTTGGTGAGAGTTCCAAAACCATTCTGATTCTTTAGATAGTCCACAAACATTGCATGTCATTGTCTATGCCGTTTCTTATTACCAAACTTAGATTTAACATCAGCCTTAGCCTGATTTACAATTGCGTTCGTAATGTCTTCTAAATTAAACTCTTGGTCAAACTCTGCTTCATTCATTTTGATACCCTTCGCTAATACCGTTGGCAATTCCCTTAAGTCCATTATACACAAGGAATGCCACTATTGCAATAGGTCCTGCTGCAGCAATTATGATAGACATAATAATAAATATTCCTAATAGGATTGCGTCTATACCGCCAAAGATTTTTAGTTCTTCTTTAATGAGGTTTTTTAATGTATACCTAAATACAAACAACGAACAGATAAGCCATAATATTTTAACTATCACTTCAACTCCTTCTCAATTGCCTGAATGGTTTCGCAAGGGTATTCTTGTGTAAAGCCATTGCCTGAACAATTACTGCATTGTTCTGCATATAATGGATTGTCTTCTCCATCATAGCCTCCACTCCATTGCATAATTGGCCTATGTAGTTCAATTACTGCACGAAATGCTTTCCATTCTTTGTTGCCAAGCATTGCTTCATCATCTATCTTCTTCAGCAATTCATCGTGTGTCATAAGTCCTCATTTGCATTAAAGTCAGACCATACAGGATCATGCTCTGCAATTATGTCATATGCAGTATCAAATACCCCAGCCATTGTAGGTCCTGTACAACTACCGATATTATCACTACCACGCCAAATATCAGACTCCCAGCCAAATTGTTGGCGGGATATATAAATAGTCAATGCATCACTCATGTGTAATCCTTCTCAATAATTAAATACCAGTGAATAAAGGTAATACTCAACGATCTTTCTCTTGGGTAGAACTCAATTGCAAAACCCCAGGAATCAGTGACTCCACCCTTTAACCAGCCCTTTGTAAAGTATCTCATGCTCGTGCCGTTTTTTCAAGGTAGTGAATCACATCACAATCTATATCACAAAGATCTAAAGAGATAATGTCTGCCACAATATCTGATCTAATTGAGTTCATCACTGCTCTGGTTAATTCCTCTTCAATATCTAACTCAAGGTTGACATACTTAACCCATGGTTTGCGTAATGTATATGGACCTATTTTCATGTATCCATCATAGCACTAAGACCCTTGGTTACGCAAGTCTCTATGCTATCTCCGTACCTATGATTAAACATTTGACCAGTCTCCCAAGGAAAACCTTCTTCTGTAATTAAATAAGTATTGATAGAGTCAGGGTTTGTATCACCTGACACTCTTCCAATCATATAGGTTTTAATTAAAGTTTGATTAACATAAATAGGAACATGAATAGGCATTATTTAACGCTTTCAATAGATGTCATAACAGCCTTAGCCCAATTCTTAGCCCCTGGATATTCCATGTTAGAAGTTACACCACGATTTGCATGCTTGTACCAAGTAATAACTAAACCATTTTTCTTGTACACAAAGTTTGGTGCACAACCATCTGGATGAGGACCTTCATACTCTCCCCAACCTGAATCACACCAGCAATAAGGACGCATCTCAAATATATCATTAACAAATTCTGGATCACCAGAGTTTGATGTTAGAAGGTTTGAGTAGCCATACTTACCATATTTATCTCCACGGTATTCAGCAACAACTTCTGCAATTAAATTAAGACCTTCTGTAGCCCAATTAGCATCATAAGTCTGTATGGGAGTATTACTAAGTAGCATCTGTCCTAATTCCATTAGTAACCTCCAAGGCATTCATTGCGGGTATGAAACAATCTAATCTTTGTCATAATTTTGCGGGATGGAGCATAAAGATCATCTTTACAAGTACTACACCTATAAGACCATTCCCCAGTAAAGAAGTCATGCACATATCCCTTAGCATTAGCATACTTTTTGGCCACAAAGGTTTGGAAAGGATCAGGTATATCGTAATGCTTAAGCATCTCTCCTCCAGTGAAGATATGATCTAATATAAACAGCGCCGTAGGCTACTGCTGCAAAGATAAATCCGTATTGATTTGTAACTAATGCATAGGCTATCCATAAGCACTCGTTAAATAATAGTACAAACCATCCCCATAGTGTTTTCCTGCCCACAAAATAAATACCAGACACACCAATGCAGGCAAGTACCCAGTGTGCGTAATCGGCAATCCATTGAATCATATAATCAGTATATCGTAAACTGAGCAAAAAGTCAAACTATTGGGTTATTCTGACTACGCAAACTGTAAAAAAAATCTGCCACATGGTATTGAAAGTGAATTCCTGGATGAGACATTTGAGGCTGTTTTTTATAATCTATAATAGAATAATCAGATCCAGAATGCCAACATAAACTATCCTTAAATTCAGAGTCGTGGTCTGAATTGCAAGTATTTTTTATAAATATGTTAAGTTGATCTGTTGCACTTTTTGGATAAAAGGGAACAAAATTTTTTAATTTAAAATTTTTTAGTTTCACAAGTTCTTCCATTATCATAGAACTTGGCCTGTCCCATGTTGTCCAATATAGTTTTATATTGTTTACTAAGCAGAATGACTCTAGAGTATAAATATAATTTACAGCATTTAAAATTAGTTGGTGTGGAGATACTGAGTCCTCTATATTTCTCTTGTCTTGTGTTTCCATAACAACGATGCTTCCGTCTGTTTTAATTGTTGGATTACAAAACATCAACTCTAAATAATCTTTTGTTCCAACATTTTCTCTTTTTACTCCTGACCTATAAAACTCTTTGTCTACTACAACCATATTTCTAACAAAGTCTGGCATTAAACAAAAAATTTCTTTTGGCATCTTGTTATTCATGCAGTATTGAATTATATGGTTGCATATGGTTGCTACAGACCCTCCAGGATTTCCTAGATTCGTGACACTTTTGTTCATACTGTTACCAAGGATGTTGGTCCATCTTCCTTCTTCTGGAACCCCAATGCCGAAAGTAATAGAGCAACCAGAAGCAAGAACATCAGCCTCCATATCTATTTCCCCACGCAGACCAAGGCTATTAATTTCGTATGTATTATATTCATCTACAGTTGGTAAAAAAGACTCTCCGTTTGACTTATTTTGAATAATATTTTTTGCATATGGAGAGTAATAGCCAATCTCAAGAGTATCTGTAAAGTATTTTTTTAAATACCAATCATCGCCCCTATTTGCCTTATAGAAAGACAAAATATTTCTTGTAAATTCACCCATGATACTATGGCTTTACCCTGTCTGCTTTAGATAATAGTTTATTATATTCATCATAACAGTCAGCCATCTCTTCTATCTTAAAATATTGCTCACTATATTCTTTAACTGTTTTGCTAGACACCAAATACTCAATTGACTTTTTATTGCCAGACATTTTATAGTTTGATGGGTTTTTTTTAAAACCTAGTAAATCACATACCATTTTTGTTGTTTCTTCAGGTAAATTAATTAGGTCATTGTAGTCAATAACCAGATCAGCATTACTATATAAATACTTATAGAGACCAACATAGTATTCTTTATAGTCATTTTCGGTATATGTTTCTGGATTGTAATGCCTTTTCATTGCCACAAGAGACTGAATACTCTCAAACGGATCTCTTGCAATAGTTATAACAAAATTGTCTTCAGTGACTGGATAGTGGCTAAAGGTTATTTCTTGAGAAGAGTATGCCAGTATAAGGTTTTGCAGGTAGTGTGTTCCAGATCTTGGGTATGTTATTATTTTGGGTGTGTGCATGCTATGATATAAGTCCCATAGATAGGTGATCCAGGCAAACATCTGCAACGACATAGTCGGCGTGGTCTACCACTATATCATAATGAGTTGCATCTTTGTTGCAAAAAAAACATTTGGACTTTTCCATCTAATAATTATACCATTAAACAAAATCAAACCATATTGGCATGATATATCTCGAACCATTTGCTGGTCCTACATGATACCAATAGTGAGGGTTGCCAGGGTATATAACTAGATCACCAGCCTTTGGCTTAAGCGATAGCCCTTGATTAATAAATGATAAACCTCCACCATCATACTCATCATTTAAATATACCCATCCTGCTAAATGGTTTGAGTCCTTGTGACCCATATCATCTATTGGAATAGTTTGACTATTGTTATGAACCCACTGAGCAAATCGAGAATTCCTTGGCTTTAGTTTTACCCCGAATTCTTTTTCTAATATGGCCTGAATATCAGGGATATATTTTTCTGAATAAGTTAGAGAATCATAATACAATAAAGATATTGCAGGATTTCCAGAACTATCTGGCTGCAAAGGACGATTATTACTTGTCTCTGTACTATTTATAAGTCCTATAATGTGGTCACACTCTTCTTTACTTAGATAGTTATTAAATACTTTGATATTACTAGGACTGCTTCCGATGTTATTGAAGTTTTTTACTGTTAGGTCAGAGTATCCTATAACGTTACCTTCAGGTACAACAATATCATTAAAGTTTCTTACCATATCTAACAACTTGCTAATATCTTCTTGATCAGTATGAATCATAAAGTCATAAATGCCAAACTTCTCAGATAGGTCTCTTATTTGTGCAACAACATCGACCAATTTTCCTTTTATTAAATGGTTTTGCTGTCTAACTGGGGCATTCTTGTCATACTTAACATACTTTTCATCGTCTGGATGCGTAGTAATAAGTGGGTCAATAATAACTATTGGCTTTACCTTATCTAGATCAATCTTTTTAAACTGGTCTCTAAATAGTAGGTTATCATCAACATATATATATTCACAATGCTTGTTCGCTATACCAATTGTTGTATCTGAAGAGCCAACAACTGCCATGTGTGTCTTGTGCTCATGGTTTTCCATTAAAGCCATTATCTTATCCATCCATACTTCAGATATGGCAACTCTTTTTTCAAGAGTGTCAATCAGCGACGGATCATGCATATAGTGATCTATTACTAACTTTTCAGAATGACCATTACCTTCGTCACCCCATCTTCCAGCAACCATATTTACTCCAATTCTTCCAGGAGCAAAACGATTTAAGGTTTCAAGAATCTTTGCAGCATAATCTGGGCTTACGCCATATGCTGGTAGAGCGATTGTCATTATCAGTTGATTGGTTTTTTCTAACGCCTCTTTTATTACTAACGAAAAGTCAATACCTCCTGGACCATATGGAAGCAAAACAGATTTTACGTT
>JACCDT011380949.1_pt1 | contig 19772 bp, 26 predicted proteins | sample 7446291 | NCBI WGS metagenome assembly JACCDT01 (sample SAMN15323446, study PRJNA562643) | freshwater metagenome | isolation source: river surface water | place: USA:Blue River Watershed | collected 2017-08-17 | reverse complement strand
TCTAACACCAGTTATCTTCACAGAGTTGTGCCCAAAATAAAAAAGACCCAGTTGAAAACTTGGGTCTTTTTTAAGTGTTTTGGTGGCGATTCAGGGATTCGAACCCCGGACCTGCGGATTATGATTATAAGGAATCTGCAGTTTCACCAAAATAATCCTTATCCAGCATCACTTCAAGAGGTATAATTCAACTGGTACTTAACTTGGTACTTAATTAAATGACCTCAAAATCAAACAAAAAAACCAAAACTAGATCAGGTAGAAGTAACCCAATTCAAGGGTCTCAAGAGACCATCAATGGGTACCCGAAATCGTTGATAGTTTACAAGGTTTCAGGGTCAGAGTACTACTACGCAAGATACTTTTACATGGGAAAGTATTACGGTAGATCAACCAAGACAACTAATAAGTCTGAAGCAAAAAAAGAAGCAGTCAAACTTTATCAAGACATCATTCTGAATTCCCGACAAACTGGGGTCACATCGAAAACAAAATCTTTTGGGATTATCGGCAAGCAATTTATCGAGAGTCTTAAGACTACTGCTAAAAAAGACACGTTTAGAAACGACAACGCCAAATTCACTAATGATTTATTGCCTTTTTTTGGCGATAAAGATGTGTCATTAATAAACTATTCAGACATCACAAAATTTCTAGAAAAAATTGGCGAAAGAGGTGTTTCTAATGCCACTAAAAAGCACTTTTTAGTAGTTATTAGGAAGATATTGAAATTTGCTGTGGCAAATGGAGTAATGAACAATATTCCTGCATTTCCAGTTATACGAGGAAATTTGCCCACTACGCAGAGACGAGATTACCTAACATACAAAGAATATTTCAATTTTGCTAAGGCAATTGCAGATCATATTGATTCGGGCGCCGAACCATGGACATATAGACATCTGCAAGTAACTATGGAAATGAAGTACCTAGTGCAATTCATGGTGAATTCATTTATTAGACCATCTGATCTTCGAGTCCTTAAGCATATTCACATTAAAGAGCAAATTGACAGTAAGACAAAAGAGACGTGGTTAACACTAACTCACCCAGCAACTAAAACAAGTGCGAATGAAGTCCAGACTATGCCCTTGTGTGTCGAAATCTACGATAACTTAGTTGCTTGGCAAAAAGAGCAAGGAATATACGATCCTAAGGGATATGTATTCATGCCTCAATATAAAAATAGAACAACTGCAATGGGTCTTTTAGGTAAGTTATTCGCTTTAGCAGTCGAGAAAACAAAATTAGAAGAGGAAACAGGGAAAAACGTAACTCTGTACAGTCTTCGTCATACCGCAATTATGTTGCGTTTGATTATGGGCGATCAAATTGATACGGTCTCTCTGGCAAGGAACGCAAGAACAAGCGCCGCAATGATTGATAAGTTCTATGCATCGCACCTTACTTCTGTCGATGTTCGTAAAAAATTACATTCATTTGCCGAAGAACCCGTAACGTCGAAGACGAAAAAGAAAAAGTAATCAATATGACGATTCATAAATTAAGACTTAGTATTAATGAAGGCATCGTCAATAAAACACCTCTTCTGGATAAAAGGTCACTAAGTGAAGGGTTTGTTACTGTTGAATCAACTTTAGATAATCTTGCTAAAGCAATTAAAAAGGGATTTGCATTTAGTTATGAATTCAAAGATGGTCGAAGATTAACTAAGAATTTTATTGGCGCTTCTTTTTTGGCGGTAGATATAGATGGTGGGATAGCGCTAGAAGAGTCCTTAAAAGATGATTTTGTAAAACAGTATTGTTCATTAATCTACACAACGCATAGTCATACCAAGGAAATAAACCGATATAGGTTAGTTTTTGTTTTACCTAGGTTTATTGAGAACCCTTTGGAACTCCGATATGCAACTCGCTCTTTAGCATCAAAACTAGGTGGTGATAAATCAGTAGTTGATGCGGCACGAATGTTTTATGGATGCAAGGGCGCCGAAACTTACATCTATAAAAACAAATTACTTACAGAAAAAGTACTAAAAGAATTAATTGCTGATGGCGAAACAGAGGTTGTCTCAGATTCTGTTGCTAACAATGGAAATCCATCAGCAACTAGATCGGGACACCTGTTGCATAAAAAAGAGTTAATAACTCTTGCAAATGGAAGGCAAACAAGTCTCGAAAAGATAAAAGTTAAGACATCAGTTTTTTGTCCATCCCACAGAGATAAAAATGCAAGTGCATTTGTTAATAGAAATAAGCATGGAGTTGCTTATTTGTATTGCTCAACATGCCAAATGACTCGTTGGGAAATGGGTGTTCAGAATCACATCTTATCCACAGAGAACTTTGAAGATGCACTTCTTAAAATTGATTCCAGGAGAGTGGCGTCAAATGATTTAATGGGTCTAGAAAGGTTTATGGAAAAGGGGTTTGATGTTTCCATTAAGAAATCCCCAGTTCAGAATGACAAGCATTTGTTACTTGAGAAAATAAATGATGGAATTACGTTTATTAAGAGTCCAAAGGGAACTGGGAAAACACATTCAATTAGTAATGCTCTTAAAAAAGAAGTAAACGGAAGTTCGGGGAAGAATAAAAAAATATTACTGATTGGGCATAGGCAGGCATTAATTAGAAATTTATGCACCCAAATGGGTTTGAACTGTTACTTAAATGAAGATTCAACTTCTGGCAATAGATTCAGAGATAGGTATGGCATATGTCTAGATAGTCTTTTAAAAATTAAAGATTCAACTTATGACATAGTTGTCATAGATGAGGTGGAGCAGGTGCTGGCGCATTTCCTCTCTGAAACTATCGGTTCAAGTAATGCTCCTCAAATATTTAAGGAGTTCTCTAGAATCTTATCTAGAGCGAAAAAAGTAGTAGTAATGGATGCGGATTTAGGTTGGACATCTGTACTTACTTTGACAACAGTAATTGCGAATAATAAGAATTCTGGGGATAAAAAATTCCCGTTGAATTTTGTCATTAATCAGTGGAAAGCACCTAATAAATCAGTCCTTCTTTACAAGCAAAAGGATCATTTATTGGGAGTGATGAAAGAAAAACTAAGGGAAGGTAAAAAAATATTTTTTACCTCAAACTCTAAGAGTGTTGTGAAAGATCTTGCAAGTGCACTTAAAAAAGAAAGAGTGTTAGGTCGGAAAGTTAAATTAATCGCAGTTACTTCTGAGAATTCAAGCACAAACCCAGTTCAGCACTTTATTAACAATATTAGAACTCAAATTAGTCAATATGACATCGTTCTAACTTCACCTTCTCTTAGTACTGGTATTGATATTTCTTTTGATAACAATGCTTCAGAAATAGATTGTGTTTTTGGTATCTTCGAAAACAGAATTAACTCTCATCCTGAAATTGATCAACAAATAAGTCGAGTTAGAAATCCTAAGGAGATTCATTTGTGGATTTCTCCAATGAGATATAACTTTGAAACTGAATTTGATGTCGTAGAAGAGGATTATCTTAAAAACAGACTTTCAGAAGTTGTTGTGCCTATTGATGATTTACTTGCCGGTATTGGTATGAAGGATGCGTTGTTAGATTTCATACATATGGCAACATGGATTACTGTTTTGAGAAGAAGTTCATTGAATAATCTTCGTGGTAACTACATTGAATATAAAAAACGTCAAGGCGTCGAAGTTATTCCTGTTGATGCAGATAAGTCTATTCAAGATGTTGGTAAAAAATTACGAGTTCTTGGAAGAACAATTAGTGATAAAGAGTTTCTATCTAATGTACTAAAAGCAGAAGTTCTATCAAGATTGCAATATAAAGATCTTAGAACGCAATCAACTCTAAATGAGTCAGATACATCAATTGAAGATTTATATTCAATGAGAAGATATGAGATTGAATCGTTTTATGGTCAAAAAATAACTAAAGATTTAATCTTGCTTGATAACTACGGAAAGTATAGAAATCAGATTAGATTTTTTGAGCAGTTAACGGATAAAGATTATTTCAGAAGACACGCTAAGTTTGACAATATTTCATTGTCTTTGGAAAACAAATTAAAACTATGTGTAATTAAAGTTGATCTTGCTAGTAAATATTTAATGGCAGATTTGTTGGGCGTAACCCCTTTTTATAAAAAATATAGTTTTGATTCAAAGGTGGAGTTTGAGAGTGCTGAACTATTGAAGTTTGTTATCAATGTTAAGCAACTAAAGAAATATGTTGAAGGTCAGTTGGGAATTCAAGTTCGTGCTGATATCAACTACAAACCCATATCGCAACTCAAGCAATTTTTAAAATTGATTGGTTTGGATGTTGTGCAAGTTAGTAAACAAGTGATTGCGGGTAAAAAATACTATCGTTATTCAATCTCGCCAAATCATCTGAATCAGGTTCAATCAATTGTTGAGCAACGAAAAATTCGTGAATCTGATGAAGATGATGACTCTGATTCAAGAGTCTCATTTCGCGCCAAAAAGACTATAAAAATCCCAATTCTTGAGGATGGTGGGGTCAATTTGGAGGCATTTTTAACCAAAAAATCCCGAAAATAGAGGATAACTCCTCAATTCTGGGTGGTTTTTATATAAAAGTATTGAGTTGTCCTTGCTGGTTGATATGCTGCACCGCACCATTATCTTTGAGTAAGTAAAAGGTTTCTTTCTTTGTCCAACTAATATCCATGCTGGGTTCTTCACCGTCATAAGTCGGTGTTACAACTCTGACAGTAGAACTATCTTCTTGTGTAATTTCACTAATTTTTAGATTCAATTTATTGATATCAAATCGTCTATCAATATTTAGATGAGACGTACCATTTTCTAGTTGCTGAATATAAATAAGAAAGTAGTCACCATTACTTCTTTTTGAATACTTTTCCTTGTAAAAATCAGTTTGTAATTTTGTAAATCGATTTGCGAATTCATCTGAGTAAACATCATCTACAAAAGGTTTAAAAGATGGATTTGTAGAATTTGTTTTGTATGAGTAACCGCTAATGTTGTAACTACCAATTAATTGGTTATATAGATCATCAATCGATTTATGAAATAAACCATATGTCTTTAGAAGACTTAATTCTCGCTTGGATATTTCAATCCTGTTTACTTCAACCATATCACCAATAAATTTCAATCTAGTCATGATTAGACCTTGAAGTTCTTGTTTACAGGGATTGCAACAATCAAGATGTTCTTGCTAGGTTCATACTTGATTGCAAATTGATCTTTATTGGCAGTTCTTATTTGACTGAGTAATTGATTCTTGAAGATAAACAAACCTTCATTTTTTTTAATCCTATTAATAAATTCATCAATGATGTTCATTAGGTAATCCTTATAAGTTATTTAGTGTTATTTATTTGCGGTGAGGTTGTTGAAGACACAACTTACCTATCCAAAGATAAGTTGTGTTTCTGAATTTGCGTAAGAGGAGTTTCAGAACAATCTGACATGAGGAACTCAATAATGAGTAAGGGCGGTTAGTCGATTACCTTTTAACCTCAGACTTTTCTAACGGTAGAACCTAATTGCTTGTCAGATCAACTTTTAGATTCTTGTGAGTTGTCATGCTTGGACATTGCTCACATCGCAACAGGAATGTTTATTCACCCAATCTGTTTTTGGTGATATTTCAAATAAGACATGCATTGCCATTTCTGCCTTTGCCAATGGTTGCACTTGATGTCAGGACTCAAAAACCGCTAGTTAAATTAACTAAAGCAAATTTAACTAACTGTTAACTATATATATCAAAATTTACCTTTTGAAATCAAAAACTTGTGATAAATCAACAGGTTATCGTAAAAAACGGTGTACTTTTGGTCCCGTTTATATAAGATCTACCTTAAGTTAACAAAGGAGAAGTAAATGACTACTTACGGTTATGTCCGAGTCAGCACATTGACTCAAGTTAAAGAAGGCGACAGTTTAGAGGCGCAAAAAAGACAAGTTGTTAGTTATGCCAGTTCCAAGGGATATACATTGGATGATCTAAATGTCTATATTGAAAAAGGGGTGTCAGGAGGACTTGGGTTCGAGGAACGACCGGAAGGTTCCAAACTCTACGAGATGCTTCAAGAGGGCGATATTTTGATATTCCCTAAGTTGGATAGAGCATTCAGGAACACCAGAAACGCTTTAAACATCCTCCATGAACTTAAAGAGAGAAAGGTATCAGTCCACTTTATTGATTTGGGTGGAGATGTAACTGGTAACGGTATAGGTGCAATCGTATTCACCATTTTGTCTGCTTTTGCGACCTTTGAGAAAGAGCGAATTGCTACTCGTATTAAAGAAGTTAAGCAAATGAAAAAATCTGAGGGTAAGTTTGTTGGTGGAAGAAGACCTTATGGATATGAAGTAGTTGAAGGATTCAAGAAACCCAAGACTGAAGATCAGGCAACAATCCGAGAAATGAAGAGAATGCGTGCACAAGGTAAGAGTTATAGAGATCTAGCAATATGGATGTTTGATCAGACGGGTAAGCAAATGTCACACGTCACTGTCAGATCCGTCTTGCAAAGGTCCTAATGGGTAGCATACGAGATTCAAATATTAGGGGGTAGCAACTGAGGCACGGAAGGGGTGCTGTTTTGAATGCAGATGATTACAGATAAGAGCAATTGGAGGCGATATGAAATTCATACCATTTACAAAAAAGATTGAAGTAGATGCCGGATATAAGGCGTTCTATAAAAAAAATCAGGATAAATTTGAAGTTTATTTTGTTGAAAATGGAATAAAGGTAATTGTTAGTAAAGAGACTCAATTGAAGTATGAATTGACTGCGATGAAGCGGTACTTCAAACCGTATCTAAATATGATGTCAGCACTTGAGTACGCTAAGTCTTTGGGTGAAATCAGTGAAGAATGCTATCTAGCAAAGGGATTTGTATTGGTTAATGATCTATCAATTGCTTAGTGAACTGGTTTCGGGATACAATAACAATCTTTCAGATGTAATGATTTGCAAAAATTTTAATCAGTACTTAAGTACCGTTTAATGAAGTAAAAAAATGCAAGTCATTGAAAAATAAGGCGAATTAGCTCAGCCGGTTAGAGCGACGGAATCATAATCCGCAGGTCCGGGGTTCGAATCCCTGATTCGCCACCACTATTAAAAAAACCGCTCAATTGAGCGGTTTTTTTTCGACTGTTTAAAGCGTTTGACAGTTATTATTTCTAAAAATAAGTATTAAAGAGAGATTTATTAATGTCAGAAAAACTCACGCTTCAACAATTGGAATCATTCCTTTGGGAAACTGCAGATATTCTTCGCGGGAATATGGATGCATCAGAATTCAAAGACTATATCTTTGGAATGATGTTCTTGAAGAGACTTACAGACTCATTTGAAGAAGAGCAAGAAAAAATCATTCAACATTACCTTTCTAAAGGTAAGTCACAAAAAGAGGCGGAAGAACTTGCTTCTGATGAAGACGAGTATGACAAGACATTTTTTATACCCGAAAGAGCAAGATGGTCAAAATTAAAAGATTTAAAGCATGATATTGGTGCTGAATTAAATAAAGCAACTGAAGCAATAGAGGAACATAACCCATCTCTAGAGGGAGTGCTCGTATCAATTGATTTCAATATAAAAAATAAACTTACCGACAAAAAACTGCAAGATTTACTCTCACACTTTTCTAAACATAGATTGCGAAATGAAGATTTTGAAAATCCTGATATGTTAGGTGGGGCGTATGAATATTTAATTAAACAGTTTGCCGATTCAGCAGGAAAAAAGGGTGGTGAATTTTATACTCCCGGTGAGGTTGTTCAACTATTGGTTTCATTATTAAAACCACATGCGGGAATGAAGATTTACGATCCGACAGTTGGATCGGGGGGTATGTTGATTCAAACAAGAAATTACTTGGTTGCAAATGGTGAGAACCCGTCTAATCTCTCATTGTTTGGACAAGAAATGAATCTTGGGACATGGGCGATTTGCAAAATGAATATGTTTTTGCACGGCGTAATTAATGCTGATATTCGCAAGGGGGACACCTTAAGAGATCCCCAGCATACGTCAAATGGTCAATTAATGAGATTTGATAGAGTAATTGCAAACCCCCCGTTTTCACTATCCAAATGGGGTAAAGATGAGGCAGATAAAGATCCATTTGGCAGATTCCCATATGGAACACCACCAAAAGATACAGGAGATTTGGCATTTGTACAGCACATGATTTCTTCTTTGAATTCGGAGGGGATGATGGGTGTGGTTATCCCTCATGGTGTGTTGTTTCGAGGATCTAGTGAGAAAGAGATTAGAAAAGGTATCTTAGATGATGATTTGCTTGAGGCAGTTATTGGTTTGCCATCTTCACTTTTCTACGGGACAGGAATACCTGCCGCTTTATTAATAATTAATAAGCATAAAAGTGCGGATAGAAAAAATAAAATCATTTTTATAAATGGTGAATTGGATTACGAGGAAGGGAAGAATCAAAATAAGTTGAGAAATGTTGATATTGAAAAAATTTTATTAACATTTAATTCTTATGTAGATGTTAAAAGGTACTCAAAAGTTATATCTCTTGAAGAGGTAAGAAGCAATGACTACAACCTAAATATCCGTCGTTATGCAGATACTGCGCCTCCACCAGAGCAATTTGATGTAGAAGGGTTGTTAAAGGGAGGGGTCCCAAAATCTGAAGTTAATAGTGAATACATTCAAGAGTTTCTAAATGGAATGGATGTTTCCGTAATTTTCCGTGAGAAAAATAAAAACTACTATGAATTTATTCCAGAGATAAAAAATAGAGACGAAATCAAAAATCACCTATCTACTTGTGATAGAGCAAGTATTCAAATTTTTGAAAGATGGTGGGATAAGTATCAGATTTCAATTAACCTCCTATCAGAAAACGTAAGAATATCTGAGAAAAATTTACAGTCATATTTAAAAGAATTGGGATATGAGTAGTTTGTTTAATTTTGAAGATGTTGAAGTGGTATCTCTGGATGAATTAGTTGCCTCAAACTTGGTTGAGTTGGGGCGAGGAGACATTATTTCTAAAATTGATATTAGAAATACAGTAGGCGATTTTCCAATCTACTCTTCCTCCGCCAAAAATGACGGAAAGATGGGCGAGTATGGCAAGTATATGTTTGATGAAGAGTTGATCACTTGGTCAATTGATGGAGGCGGCAACTTTTTCCATAGAAAAAAGCATAAATTTTCAGTTACAAATGTTTCTGGATATATGCGTATTGACCAAGAAAAATTTGATTACAAATTTTTCCATTACATTTTAGATTATCAACATAAACACATGCGTTTTGATTATCAATCAAAGGCGCATCCGAGCGTCATCCGAGAACTCTATGAGATACCTCTCTTACCAATAATTGAGCAGAGAAAAATATCAGAAATTTTGACATCTGTAGAAAATTTAATCTTAAACCTAACTTCTGATATTGAAAAAATAAATTTTTTAAAGCAAGGTATGTTGGACAAGTTGATCTTAGAGGGTGTTAATAATAAAGATTTTAAAGAAACATCTATAGGGCGTATACCTGCTACTTGGAATGTAAGTAAATTATCCAATCATGTCATGAGTCACGTTGGTGGTGCCTCATTTTCGCCTGGCGACTTTACTAAAGCGGGATTTCAAGTTATTCCGAAAAAATCAGTACAGTATGGTGGAAAGGTGATTATTGATAATGAAACTTTCTGTACTGAAAGTTATGCAATTGCCAATCAGAATCATTGTGTAAATAAAGATTACGTGGTTGCAACATTAAGAGACTTGGTTCCCACTGGACCGACTATTGGGTTGATTTGTGAGTTAGATAGTGACGATCAATATATCCTTGCTCAGGGGGTTTATGGATTTAAGTTAAAGGAGTCTCTTAATAAACAATTTCTTTGCCAATTGTCCAATTCATCTTGGTATAGAAAATTAATGCGACTTTTATACGTGGGTAGTACACAGGTTCATATTAGAACTAGTGAATTTTTAGAAATTGATATTCCAATTCCTCCAATTCATGAGCAGAAGGAAATGGTTAAGATATTAGTTCAAATAGATGAACTCAAAGAATTAAAAATTGAAATTCTGAAAAAATATGAAATGCTAAAGCGCTCAATCATCAATACGTTATTGAGTGGAACTGTAAGAGTTTGATATGAGTAACAGTTCATTATCTCGATCTAGACCTTTAGATGATATTGAAAATATTCATCAAACATTGGGTTGTAGGCATTCAACCCCAGAAATATGTAGCAATAATCGTACTCCCAATAAATGTGCATTTTCAAGGCAAGATAATTTATGTCTAGTACCCCCTTCCTCGTGGAAGAAACTTTATGAAAAATTATTAAAAGAACAGTGAAATGATTTCATCTGATGAACTTATAAAAGTAGAGCAACCTGCATTAGATCAACTAAAGAGTTTGGGTTGGTTTTATGTCGATGGTCGCACCTTATTGCCCGACTCTACTGATGAGCGATCATCTTTTAAAGAACCAATATTAGAGAAGAGACTATCTGAGTCTGTTAAACGAATCAATCCTTGGATCTCGGATGAGAATCTTAGAAAGATTATTCGAGATATAACTAAAACCCAGTACGCGAACTTACTTGAAGCAAATCAGGGTATATGGAACTTGTTAACTCAGTATGTTTCTGTTGATCAGGATCTTGGCAAAGGTAGAAAAGGTCAAACTGTAAAAATAATTGACTTCGAAAACATTGAAAACAACGAATTTTTATGCGTTAACCAATTCAAAGTCTCTGGAGTCAATCAAAACATCATCCCTGACATCGTTTTATTTGTTAATGGGTTGCCATTGGCGGTAATTGAATGTAAGTCCCCGTACACAACTGATCCAATGGAAGCAGGTATTGACCAGTTATTAAGGTATGCCAATAGAAGAAAACCCGAAAATGATGAAGGCGCTGAAAGGTTATTTCACTATAACCAACTAATGGTCTCTACCCACCGAGATAAGGCGCGAGTAGGAACAATCTCATCTCGTATGGAGCACTATTTAGAGTGGAAGGATCCATACCCATATAACTTAGAAGAGATGGGCGCCGAGATTACTTCTCAAGAAGTTCTAATTGCGGGTCTCTTTTCTAAGAAAAACTTCTTAGATGTAATTCAGAATTTCACGGTATTTGAACCTGTTGATGGTCGTATTGTTAAGAAGATTGCTCGATATCAGCAATTTAGAGCAGTACATAAGGCGATAAAGCGCATTAAATCAGGTAAAACAAGAAAAGATAAGGGCGGAGTGATTTGGCACACCCAAGGGTCTGGCAAGTCTTTAACCATGGTCTTTTTAACGGTTAAGATGCGTCGAGACCCTATTCTTAGGGAATATAAGTTAGTTTTCTTGACAGATAGAACCCAACTAGACAGTCAATTAACAACGACATTCAAAAATGTTCAAAATGAGACTGTTTACCATGCTGATTCAGTAAAAAGTCTTAAGGCATTACTCGCCAAAGATTCTTCGGATGTGATTACTGCAATGGTTCAGAAGTTCCAAGAAAACTCTGATGATTTTGATTTCCCAGTCCTCAATGACTCAGAAAAAATCATTGTGTTGGCAGATGAAGCACATAGGACTCAATATGGGGCATTGGGCGCCGCAATTAATACCGCACTGCCAAATGCACCAAAAATTGCCTTTACTGGAACCCCATTAATTAGAACCCAGAGAACCAACAACGAATTTGGTTCATACATTGATACCTATACGATTGAACAGGCGGTGCAGGATGGGTCAACTGTTCAAATTCTTTATGAAGGTCGTGAGGCAAGAGTTAAAGTTACAGGTGATTCGCTAGACGGACTATTTGATGAATATTTCTCAGATAAGAGCGACGAGGAAAAAATTGCCATCAAGAAGAAGTTTGGTACTGCAAGTGCAATTCTAGAGGCGCCTCAAAGAATTAGAAGAATATGCATCGATCTCTTAAAACATTACAAAGAGCATATTCAACCTAATGGATTTAAAGCAATGATTGTTACTTCATCTAGAAGTGCGGCAATCACTTATAAAGAAATGTTAGACGAACTAGGGGCGCCTGAGTCTGCAGTTATTATTTCTGGGGATCACAATGATGAGCAACGCTACCATCAACACACTGACGGCACAAAACAGAAAAAACACATAGAAAACTTTAAAAAACCTCTAGGTTTTGGCGAGGGGCAGTCAAACCTATCTTTCTTAATAGTTAAAGATATGTTGCTGACAGGTTTTGATGCTCCGATCGCTCAAGTGATGTATTTAGATCGTAAGTTGACTGACCATAACCTACTTCAAGCAATTGCACGCGTTAATAGAACTAATAAGAATAAATTTAGGGGTTATATCGTCGATTATTATGGTCTAAGCGATTATCTTACTGAAGCGCTTGAAATGTTCTCAACTGAGGATGTGGCAGGTGCATTAAGAGATTTAAAAGAAGAGATTCCAAAACTCCAGAGTATGCATACAAAGGTTATGCAACACTTTAAGGGCGCAAACATTGATGATTTAGATGAGTGCATCTTGGTTTTGGAGAATGAAGTTCAAAGACAACAATTCCAAGTGGATTTCCAGAGATTTGCAAAGCAAATGGATATCCTTCTTCCTGATGCATCCGCAACTCCATACCTTGCAGATCTGAAGAAATTAGGCAAGATATCTATTGGCGCAAGAAATTTATATCGTGATGATCAACTGGATGTTGCTGGTGCTGGTGAAAAAGTTCGGAAACTCATTGAAGAACATATTTTTTCAACAGGAATTGATCCAAAGATACCGCCTGTTGATTTATTGGCAAAAGATTTCAAAGAAAAACTTAATTCTCACAAATCAGCAAAAGCAAAAGCATCTGAAATTGAAAATGCCATTAAGCATCATATAAAAATTAATATTGAACAAGATCCGGAATACTATAAATCTCTATCAGAAAGATTAAGCGACATTATTCGTAAGGGCGAAGAAAAATGGGATGATCTTGTACAACTACTGCTCAATTTCAGAGAGTCAATTGAGGTAAATCGAGCAAGTCAGGCGCAAGATCTAGGACTCAGCGAAACTGAGTATGCATTTCATAACATTTTGATGTCAGAGTTATCTAAAGAGTATGAAAGTGACGTGATTCCAGAGGATATGCACCAAAAAATTATTAGTGTCGTTAAAGAGTTAGTCCATATGATGAATGAAGCAACAGCAATTGTCGGTTTCTTTTCTAAGTGGGATGAGCAAAAGCGAGTTAAAAAAGAAATCAAGAGAACTATTCTTGAACACTTCGACTCTAAAGATTTGGTAACCGCAGTGACGGACAGATTTATGGAACTGGCAGAGGTTAAATTTAAGTGACAATCTTTGATAAGAACTTGGTGCAAATAATTCGATCTAATCGGAAAAAGAGTGCTTTGCTCAAAGTAACAGACAACTTGGTTCAGTTAGTTGTTCCACTTAACTTATCTGATAACAGAATCCATGAAATTATTAAGAAGAAGTCCGCATGGATTAAAAAGAAGTTAATTGAAAATTTGATGCTACCGAAGCACAAAGAGAAAGAATTTGTCAGTGGTGAGTCTTTTAGTTACCTTGGAAAAAATTATCGATTAAAGATTATTCAGTCCACTGAAAACCAAGTCAAACTAAAAAATGGATATATTCAAGTATCAGTTTCAAAAGGTGACAGTGTTAGAGATTTATTAATTAACTGGTATCAAAATTTAGCGACTAAGCACCTGTGTGAAAAAACTAATAGATACGCAAAAATTATTGGCGTTTGTCCACGATCTATAAGAGTCAAAGAGTACAGGTCAAAGTGGGGGTCGTGTTCTATAAAAGGTGAGATCGCCTTTAATTGGAAAATAATTATGGCACCCCACAGTGTGATTGATTATTTGGTGGTTCATGAGTTGTGTCATTTGCTAGAGCACAATCATTCAGTTAGATATTGGAAATTGGTTGAAAAAACATTGCCAAATCATAAAGAACAGCGAGCATGGTTAAAGAATTTTGGTCAAACATTAAGGATTTGATATGACAAATAAACATATGCCACCAGATTGGACTCAAGAACTTGTCGACAATCTAAATAAGAATGTTAGAGAAGAGGTAAAAGGTGATTTGATCAACTCAGCGGTTGCTGTTTCGGATTCTCTAAGAACCTTACTTAGGCAAGGTCAAATTCCTGGAGTTATTCATCAGAAAGCAATTCAAAACTTTATCGATATGGTTGATCGATATAAAGACATGATTAAGGGTAAGTGATTCTCATATGACAACATATTCTTACACTATAGAGATTGATGATGGCGAATTTATTATGCTAGAGAATCTTTTAAATGAAAGAGTCAAGCATCTCAGAGAAACCAACGAAATTTTCAGGAGACTTTCTGATGAAGGTCATTATGGTCGTGAAGAATCTGTTTTAAATAAACTTAAAGAGTCATGTAAGTCGGCGACTATGATGAGTACCTCAAGTGCATGTTTGGGCGGTGAGGTTAAATTATGGAGTCCCAAAAAATGAAAAAATTATTTTCAATATTTCTTCTAGTGTTAATTTCTAGTTCTGTTCAAGCAGAATGGGTATATGCAACATCATCTCAAGATAAATCAGTTGATGTATACATTGATACAGGGACAATCAAAAGAAAAAATAATTTTGTAACGGTTTGGTCGAAAGAAGAATTTAAGTCTGTACAACGAGATAGTATCTTTCAAATCTTCAGTGGGTATAAATCTGTCAGAAGATATGAAGAATGGGATTGCTCCGAAAGAACAGTTCGAACTATTTCATATGAGCAATTCTCTCAGAACAATTTGGATGGAAAACTAATTAAGTCTGAGGGCGTCTTGATATCTATGCCAGAAAATATCCCTCCCGATACACTCGGTTCTAGATTGTTGAAGATTATTTGTAAGAAATAAAAAATGGGAATTAAAAATGGATTCTGCAATCTTCGTTCTATTGGTTCTTGTAGTATTTTTCTTAATTGGTCGCGAATTGGTTTGTTGGTATTTCAAGATTAATAAAATTTCTGGTCTACTTGAAGAAATTCGGGATGAACTTAAAAGTAAGAATTAATCAATTAGGCATTAAGTTTATTCATGGGTGAGAAATTCAACTATCGATGTCCCTCGTGTGGGTTTGCCGCACAGTGTTCTCATGGAAGAGATCGAGGATTTCGTATCGCAGTTGAGGCAATGTTTTGCTCGGAATGCAAATCACTTAAGAATATTCATACCGGTGACTACGTAAAAGATGAGAACGCAGAGAAACTGGTGCCTGTTCAACCTATTTGTAACACCTGTAATCAATCTAGCAATTTAAAAATTTGGGATGGGACAACATGCCCCATCTGCAATCATGAACCGATGCAATACCAAATTTATTCAATATGTTGGGACTGAGACTTTTTCTATTGTTATCTCTACCTTTAGATGTTTTTGCTAGGGGTGGTTACTCCAATTGCAGAAATGGTAGTTGTGATACTTGGGGGTTTTTTGGTGTTTTGTTGATTGGTTTTTTGATTAGCGGTTCTATTGCCGATATCCATAAGAATAAATCGACAATGTTTGAGAAGATGTTTGCACCAGCAGTTGGAGTTTTTATCACTGCTGTTATCACAAGTTTTCTTTTCTGTAAAAGAGACTCATGCGTCTATTTTTTGATATTTTTGTGCACTCTCTTTATGGGGATTTTATTTTTATTTAATAGAATTGAACCTAGAGAATCAACTAAGAATGATGAATCTAAAGGGGGCGATAAAAAATATGTACCTAATCAGTACCATATTAATCCCCTCAATCATGTAGACGCCAATAACGGTACTAATAAATCAACTGGCGTAATAAGAAATGAAAAATATGTTCTTAGCACTACTCGAGAACCTGAAGTAGTTGAAATAACCGAGACCCCTGATTCAAAAAAAATTTATTGCCCAACATGTAATCGTCAGTATGATCCCCGATATTTTTACAAGAGTTCAATAGGGGACGATTTTAGTCAGTGTAGGGTTTGTAAAACTGATGTGAAAAAAACTTCACGCCTTAAAAAGAAGACAACTAGATTGGTAACTAAAGAAATACCCATCCCTAATGGGCGATATTGTCATGTATGTAAAGTTACTCGTGAGTTTGCTGAAAGTAGCATAGGACCCAGTTGGAGCAAGTGCACATCTTGTGGCACTCATATTCAGGCATCAAGTTCAATTTCCAAGAAATCATGAAAAATCTAATTTATAGATTTTTGGTCTACATAACAGAGACCGATAAGAATGGAGAGTTAGAATTTTTGACGAATTGGTCGTCTTTAATTATCTTATTGTTGTTAGTAACTCTTATTAATTACTACATCAACTTTTATATTTCACTGATATTTATTGCATTAATCTGGTTTTTAAATAGAGCGACTGCTTATTTTTTACTGGCAATAGGTCTCTTGTTCGGGGCATTTAAAATCTAGGGTTGAGGGTCCTTGAAGTGGTGCCAGTCTGATTCAGTCATTGTGTCTAATATTTTTACTACTTTATCTAGGCAGTTATTTTTAGATGCAAATTCAAGATGCGATCTGAAGCGCAACATTTTTTCTAAGTTATTACTCATATACCAACCATTCAATATTAATGGCACTGATAGCGTTTTATTTTTGTCTAAGGGAGATATGATGTTCCATATTGAATTCCATCTTTTAGGAAGAGGGCAGACTCTATCAGTACTTTCCAAAAGATTAAGTAAATTTTGAAGATCTTCGTTAGTAGCGCTCATTTTTTTTGAATAAATTTTTCAGTATTAGTAGACTGCTAAGAACAATGAAAACAAAAGTAGAAATTCCAAGATTTAATATCATTGATAAAGGAAACCAAATTCTCTCAACAATTAAATCTTGATCATTAGTTGGGTTTTCAATTGGCGTATATGTGAGTTTTGCATAGACACTTATGACTGAGAGTAATGCAAAAACAAATAAGGTTATATAGGTAATCTTTTTCACGAGTTAGTTGTATTAGTGACTCAAATTCTGATAAATTTCATAATCAAAAGACTATCACAATTAGATTTAAATTAATCGCATATTGGAAGACGCTATGAAATTTTTTGTGTTGCTGTTAACTTTATTTTCACCCCTAGTTCAAGCGAGAGGTTCCACTCCTGGTGAGGGATCTATCATTTTAGGATTAATAGGTTTATTTGCACTTTTATATCTGTTTCTCAAGTTGGGCAAGGGGTCATCATTTAATGATAGTGAGGCAATCTTTAAGGGCAGTGCAATATTTTTAGGTGGTTTGGTGGTTCTGGCAGTAATAATTAAGTTACTTAAATAGTTTTAATACCAGACGCCAACTATTTCCACTACGAAAGAAATACAAACAATCCAGAATCCAGTTTTTGGATTAAAAAATAGAGCGTTTCTTATTTTCGTTTTAATAGGTCTATCAGGGTCATCAATCACTTCTCTAATTAGATGTGACGGAAGTGGTTGGTCTTCGTCATCTAATTTTTGTATGTAATCAAGAATTTTGGTGAAGAATTCACTAGTCGTGGTTTGAAATACACCAGTCAAACCTAGCGTTAAACCCAGTGTTTGAATCCATTTTCCAGTTTCAGGAACTTCTGAGAATGCTTTAAAGAGAACTATTCCTAGAATAATAAAATTAATCGCAATTAGTCCTACAAGTATGAATTTGTAATTTCTTTTCATTTTTTAACCATCAAAAATCTAATCAATTCCACATGCAAGTAATATATTTTGTTCGTCACGCATGATCATTAGGAGTCGTTTAGATGGAACTTTTTCACTAAGAAGAACCTTTAGATCTCTAGATTCCCCTGAGAAATCTGTTACTGAAACAGTTTTTTGATCAATTATTTTGATTGTTCCAATAGTCTCGTTATTCGCTTTATTAATAATCGAACCATCTCTAATCGCAAGACTAGTTTCATTCAAACTGGCACATTTTTCTTGATTCAGTAAAAGTTTTGAGTTTGGTTGTTGACTGCAGGCACTTAAAAAAATGAGTCCTAAAAGAATGACCTTACTTTTTAGCATTTCTATCTCTTATTAATTGATCATATTTTTCTTGATCAAAATCACATGCCTCAAGATCTTTCCAACGTTGTTGCTCTTCTTCTATTTCTTTAGAATTTTCCTGATGAAATTTTTCCCACTTTTTTCTATAAAGATAGTCTGAGATTGCTCTGCCTATTTTTAATAGTATGTAGTACCCAACCGCAAATACCGCAACATCTCGAACCATTCTTCCAAGATGAGCAATAGAGTACTCGTCCAATGTGATTAGTAAAAAGGCGCCCCAAATCAGTACTATGTAGATAAAAATCTTTTCAAAGATGCTCATAAATTAAAAGTCATTTTCTTCTAGGCGGTAGAACCAACTATCGTTATTCCATTGGTTAGGATTGCTTTTAGGATTCCAAGTGTGCCAAATAACTGGACTATTAATGAGTGTTTCAGCAATCTTCTTCATTAATGGGATGTGAGGTTCAAATGCACCGCCCATTTTAGGTTTCTTGATCTCGGTACCGTTTGTAATTTCAAGTACAAGATAGTTTTTATTGTTTTTCATCCCTAATTGAGTGCCAGACTTTTCGGAATAAGAAATTAGTCGCCATATCTGCTCTGTACCAAAAACAGTATTAATTTTGTCTGATTTTGATTCAGACTCAATTAGATCAATATACTCTTCAACTGAATCGTCTTCGTCAGAAGATTTCAGGTTGTTTAGTACGGTTTTAAGATCAGATAAAGATTTAACCTTTTTGGCAGGTGTATTTAAATGAACTCCACCAACTGCCCACCCTCCATTTACCTTATATGTTTTAAAAGGTTCACTTTTAGATTTACGCATTGATGCTGCTGCTTTTTCAGCATCCTCAAATGATGAGAATATCTTTTTACCCAAATTGAGATCCATGCTATTTCCCTATTGAATTCCGTTTTGATCGCATACGCAGTAGGCAATATTGTTGCCATTCTTGCCAACTGGAATTCTTACGGCGCCCTCAAACTCGTTGCCAAAGAATTCTTTGATTTCATCTAGGTAGGTCTTTAAAACCTCTGTATCAATCTCTTCTTTACCCATGTATAGGTTTGGCATAGGGATTTCAAATGACTTCCTTGGGTTGTGGTTAAAACCCGTGGCAACCTCAATAAATCGTTCTTGCGCTTCAGGGGAATGAAACTCTAAGATAAAACCTAAATCATCATTTGCTTCATAAAAACCAGCATCTATTTGGGTGTTATCAGTCATTTGCTTAAAGGCGCCATATAACTCTTTTGGCAAATAAAACTCTAAGGTATCTTCACCATGAAAATTGAGTAATGACATGAGATAGTCAATTTGAAGTGAAACGATAAGTACGGTTTGGAAATCCAATTACATCCCCTAGATTGTGTATTTCTACATCTTATAAGAAACTGTAATATCTGGATACACTTTAATTTTCGGAGATGAAATGGAAAGTTGGTTATTAGTTTTCTTCACAATCTTGCCTGGTGGAAATCAATTTACTGGTACAGAGGCAAATTACATTCAATTTAAAAATGAAGCAGAGTGTAGGTCTGCTGAAAAAGATTTAAATGGAATTTCTCAGAAGATTCTTAATATCAATGGCAATGCTTACTCGCCAGTTGCTATTTGTATGAAAAATGGGACGCCAGTTTTACATCCCAAGGTAATGCAAAAATAAACCCATGGTACTTAACAGATTAGTTAAGTACCATTTTTTATAAGTCTTTACTGGTATTGGTTTTCGGGGCGATAAGGTGAAAAACCTTATATTATGATTCCGTCGCTCTAACCAACTGAGCTAAATCGCCGAAGATAGAGATTA
>JACCDT010983664.1_pt1 | contig 19780 bp, 23 predicted proteins | sample 7446291 | NCBI WGS metagenome assembly JACCDT01 (sample SAMN15323446, study PRJNA562643) | freshwater metagenome | isolation source: river surface water | place: USA:Blue River Watershed | collected 2017-08-17 | reverse complement strand
CTGTTAAATCACCATAATGTAAGAAGAAGTTATTTGCATCTTTTTTTTCTTTATAAAGATGGTCGATTCTGTCTGTATTAAAAAGTGAACTTCTTCTTTTAATACCGTGTACAATATATCCTTTTTCAAGCAGGAGTTCAGCTAAATAAGTACCATCCTGTCCAGTGATTCCAGTGCAAAGTGCAACCTTTTGTTTATTGTTTGAATTTATATTCATATTTTTTTTGTATTTTATGTTAATCTTTTCTCCTATTCGATATAGTCGAATATAAACGATGAACTCGAATTATATGAATGAATAAATTTTAGTTTAAAATTTTGAATTTTCAAACTTTAAAAATTTTTTATTATAAAATAAATAAAAACAAATCATGTTAAAAGAATTTGGTATAGTTTTCTCTGGACAAGCAAGACAATTGCAACGTGGACATCAGGATTTTATTAAATTGGTAGAAGGTTTAGAATATGATGTTTTTGGACACATATGGGAATGTAGTTCACTTTTGAGTGCATGGGGAAATGGAATGGGTTGGGAAAACAAACAAACAAAAATACACACACCTCAAGAGTTTATAGAACTATATAAACCGATCAGATGTGGTTGGGAAGACTACACCAAAACAGAATTCCATAAATTTACTTCAACTAATGGAGGTTATTTAAACCCTGTAAATAAATTTTTTTCTTCTTATTCTCAATTTTACTCACTAAAAGAAGGGTTCAGAGTTAAGGAGACTTACGAAAATGAAACTGGAGTTGAGTATAAGTATGGTATTAGATATAGAACAGATTTAGAAGTTGATTTCACACAATCTAAAATCGACTGGGATTCCTTCAAAGAGAGGATAGATAAAAACCCAAAATTGATTTTAGTAAATCCTGGATGGGATTGGCCTGACGGACATGGATGTGCAAATCATTTTGCAATAGGTACTTCTGAATCTATGAAAAAATATAGTCTACTTTTTGACAATTATCCAGAAATTGTTAGAAACAATATTTATGGAACGTATGATGAATCAAATTTAAAAACACACTTAGAAAAATATTGTGGTTTAACAGTTGAACACTGTTCAATCCATCATGGAGTATATAGATAAAAAAAATTTAAATCAAAATGGAATTTATTGAAAAACCTTGGGGTTATGAAAAGTGGATAGAAGTAAATGACTACTACGTTGTTAAAGAACTCTTCATGAAAGAAGGACATAGCTGTAGCTTACAATATCACGAAAAGAAAAAAGAAACTTTCTACTTGGTAGAGGGTAAACTAAGATTTTATGTTGGTAAAACAACTGAAGAATTGGAAGTAATAGAGTTAGAACCCAAACAGAGTTACACAATCGAACCTTTTGTTATCCATAGAATGGAAGCAATTGTAGATTCAATTTATATAGAAGCTTCAACTAATTTTTTACAAGATGTAATCAGAATCCAAGATAATTATGGTAGAATATAAAGTTTTAGTTACGACAAGCGGAATCGGAAGTAGACTCGGTGAACTCACAAACTATACGAATAAGTGTTTAGTACGTGTTGGAAAAAAACCAGCAATATCATATATCATAGAAAGCTATCCAAAGGAAACACAATTTGTTATAACCTGTGGATACTATGGTCAACAAGTGAAAGATTTTTTAGGTCTGGCTTACCCTGAAATCAATTTTACTTTTGTCGATATCGACAATTATAGTGGTGCTGGTTCAAGTCTTGGGTATTCTATGATACAAGCAAAAGAATATTTACAATGTCCTTTTATCTTCCATGCTGCAGACACAATAGTTGAAGAATCAATTCCAGAACCCACTATTAATTGGATTGCCTATTCCAAAAAAGAAAACTATTCACAATACAGAACTATTGATTTGGTAAATCCAAAGATATTCGAAAAAGGTCATATTGGTTCAAACTTAGCCTACATTGGATTATGTGGCATCAAAGACTACGAACTTTTTTGGAATTGTTTGATGAATGAATATAACAGAGATACAAATGATGGCAGCTTATCAGATTGTCATGCTATCAATAAAATGATAGACAAAAAATGGAAATTTGTAAAATATAATACTTGGTATGATATCGGTAACGTTTCCGAATTGAATATTACAAGACAATCAATAAGTGATAAATTTCATATACTGGATAAAGTAGATGAATCGATTTATTTGTTTGATGATTTTATCATTAAATTTTTTTATGACAAAGAAATCTGTCAAAATCGAGTAAAGAGATGTGAAATACTTGGAAATTTAACACCGAATATTTTAGGATATACCGATAACTTTTACAAATATAGTAAAGTTGAAGGAGATTTGTTGTCAGAGATTGTTGATGAAAAAATATTCGTGGATTTTTTGAAATGGTCAGTTGATAATCTTTGGATCAAACAGAATTCGAATTACGATTTTGCCAACAAAGTGAATGATTTTTATTTTAAAAAAACTCAAAGTAGATTAGATAAATTCTTTCAAAAAAACAATTTAAAGGACGAGTCAGAGACGATAAACGGATTTTCGGTACCAACTATCGATGAAATGTTCTCATCGATTTCAAGGGATTGGCTTTGTAGAGTCTATCCTTATCAATACCATGGTGATTTTATACTCGATAATATTATCTACACACAAGATAAAAAATTCAAATTGATAGATTGGAGGCAAGATTTCTCTGGTGAGCTAGAAAACGGGGATATGTATTATGATTTGGCTAAACTAAATCATAATCTACTATTCAATCATGAAATAATAACCTCTGGTAACTTTTCAGTAGAAGTTTTAGACAACTCTACTATTCGATTTGATATCCTAAGAAGCGATATCCTAACAAATTGTAGAGACATTCTACATCAATTTATTGTAGAATATGAACTCGACTTGAAGAAAGTAGAACTTTTGACCGCAATTATTTGGTTAAATATGGCTCCACTACACGAACCTAAAATAGGAAGATTACTTTATTATTTAGGAAAATTAAATTTATACAAAGTTTTATATGATTAAATATTTTATCGGACCGATGTCCAAGAATGTAGTTGATTCGATTTTAGAATTCACTAAAGAAACTGGAAACAAAATAGCTTTTATTCCTTCTAGAAGGCAAATCGAATACAATGGTGGATATGTCAATAATTGGACAACCGTAGAATTCAAAAACTATGTTGGTAAATCTTTAATTGTTAGAGATCATTCTGGTCCTGAACAAGGCTATACATCTGATGATGGTTACGATTCTCTGAAAGAAGATTGTAAATATTTTGATGTAATACACATTGACCCGTGGAAAAAGTATCAGAGTTTTGAAGATGGATTGAATGAGACTATCAATATGATAAAGTTTTGTCACGGTTTGAATAAGAATATTCAATTCGAGGTAGGTACAGAACAATCTATCAGATACTTTTCATCAGAAGAGTTATATCGATTTGTTTCAGAGTTAAAAATTAGATTGAGTGAGTCAGAATTCAACCAAATAAAATATTTAGTTATACAATCTGGTACATCTTTGAAAGGAAATGTTAACACAGGTAGCTATGATAAAGAAAGGTTACTGTCTATGATTAGTGTCTGTAAGTCATTTAATTTGATTTCCAAAGAACATAATGGTGATTACATACCAGTTAGTCTAATTAGAGAGAAATTTGATTTGGGACTAGATTCTATCAATATTGCACCTGAATTTGGTTTGATTGAGACTAATACTTATTTAGACTATTTTGAAAGGAATAATAGATTAGATTTAGAGGAAGTCTTTTTTCAGATTTGTTTAGATTCTGGTAGATGGCAGAAATGGGTTGATAAAGACTTTATACCTGAAGAAAATAAAAAACAATTGATTAGGATATGCGGTCATTATGTTTTGACTACTGAAAAATTTCTCACAAAAATTAAAAGTCAAGTCAGTAATATAGATTTGATAATAAAAAATAATATAAAAAATAAACTTTCTGAATTATATGGACAATAGACCCAAAACAATTTTTTGTGATATTGATGGAACTTTAGTTAAACACTTCCCTCCAACTCAAACACAGAGACCAAACTTTGAAATGGAATTACTGGATGGGACAATTGAAAAACTATTAGAGTGGGATAAGCTTGGTTATAATATTATCTTGACAACCGGTCGAAAGGAAAGTTTGAGAAGAGTTACTGAGAAACAATTAGAGGAAGCTGGTATTATATATGATCAATTAGTAATGGGTATTGGTGGTGGTGAAAGAATTCTAATTAATGATAAAAAAGAAGATGGAAGAAAAACTTGTTCTTCCATCAACTTGAATAGAAACGAAGGTATTCGGAATCTAAACATTTGATTTTTTGAAGGATAAATCAACCTGAAAAATTTCACCATATTCAAACTCTTTATTTGGTGAATACCAATGATGTTTTTCTATTTCTTCATATTCATCGAATCCAATACTCTGCATAAAAGCTATTATTTCATCTAATTTTGGTGAACCAATATTATATTCTTTAACAGGAGCTTCTAAAATAACATATTTTGCTTTTTTTATTGTCTCCAACCCACCTTTTATAATGTCCAACTCAGAACCTTGTGTATCGATTTTAATCAAATCAAAATTATTTTGATTAATTTCATCGAGAAGTTGCAATTCTTTTTCAACAATAACACTTTGATTATAGTGATGTGTTATTTCTTTATAATAAGAACTTCCAGTACATTTATTATTCTCAGGATTCAAGTGAAATTGAACTTTTCTTTTTGTATCTCCTAATAAGCAAATCTTATAATCTAATCCGGTTAGTTTTAAATCCATCTCACAATTTTCATTTCCTTCAATCATCAGTAAATTAGATTCTGGAAATAATTTTTTAGAGAATCTTCCGAATTCTCCAACATTTGCCCCTATATCTAAAATAGCATTAGGATAAAATCCTCGATTTTTTAAATCAATTAAGTAACTTTCTATTCTCATAATCTAATCTATATTTTTCTATAAAATCACTACAAATTCCACTACACATCGAGATGTTGTCGTCATGAATTTCAGGCATCACAGCTATACTATTTTCAATCGGTTGTTTTCCCGGATAAACCCACATAAAACCTTTCGAAGTTAGAGTCATTAAATCTTCTTCATGCCAGAAGTAATTCAAATCTATTTTTTGATTATTGAAAAATTGAATCACATCTATGTTTTTACAATGCACCCATAAGTCATTAGTTCTTTCTTTCAACCAATCTATTGTGATTTTGAATTCTGGATAATCATGTCCGGTGAAAAAAGAATTTTCAATTTTCCAAACATCAATCTCAACTTGGTATCCAAGACTAATTGCGGCGTCTATGATTTCCGGTGAATTTTCTCTTTCATTTCTTCCATTAATGTTACCTCGATGTGATATAAATTTCATTTTTAGTTAGTCTTTATAGTTTTCTAAAAAATAATTCAAATCCTCAGGTGTTCCGATTCCCCACATTTTTGATATGTTGAATTTTTTGAATTTAAGTCCATCCGAAATAGCTTCATTATAAACTGGAGCTACATAGAATTCATTATTTACCCTAATATTCTTCTGAATCATTTTTTCTGCATACTTTACATAATCTGATCCTCTCTTCCAATGATAAATACCAACTGTAGCAATATTACTTATAGGTTTCTTTTCCGCCACTTCTGTTATAATACCTTTGTCTTCTTTTATGAAGCTCCATTTAGGATGAGTTGATTCAAATGTCAAAATACTACCATCTAATTCTTCAGTTATGAAGTAGTAAAATTTATTACTATCCCATTCTATAAATTGGTCTGAATTAGCAATTATTAAATGTTTATCATTGTTAATAAATTCTTTAGCCAGTAGTGTAGTACAGGCAGCTCCTTCTGTGACTCCATTTACAGTGACTATCTCACAGTCTGGTGTAATCAAATTGAGTAGGTATTTCAGATTATATTTTTCAAAATGAGATTCTTGAACTATGTAGATGAATTTACATTTCACATTCAAATTCTCAACCACCAATTGTATCATAGGTTTATTTCTAACCTCAATCAGCGGTTTTGGAAATGTATAACCTGCATTCTGAAATCTAGAACCTGCACCAGCCATCGGAATCAAAACAACTATTTCTTTCGATTCCCACTTTGTTGATTGTTCTTTGAAACTTTCAGTTTCTATGTAGGAACTTATTCTTTCATAGGTAACGTCTTCGACTTTGTCGACTGGACACAATATTGCTCCAGAGTCGATTGCTGCTTGTCTACCATGTATAGAATCCTCAACTATCAGAGTTTCTTTTGGTTTTACACTAGCATGAGACATAGCTTTCAAATAAATTTCAGGATTTGGTTTAGGATTTTTGACATCTTCATTTGAGAAAAAATAATCAACAAATTCAATTAATCCTGTTTTATGTAACATTAGTTGTAAAGTTTGTCTAATAGAATTTGATGCTACATATATTTTATATCCATTATCTTTTAATTTTCTAAGTAGGACTCTTTTTTCTTCATCGAAGGAAAGTTTTTGGTTTATTACTTCGATAGTTTTTTGTTGCTTCAATTTCCAAATACTGTCATAGAGACTTGTCGGTAATCCCTTTTTTTCTGTAAGTAGTTGTAATTTTTTGAATGTTGGTAAACCATCAAATTCAGATATATGTTCATTTCTACTGATGATATAGTTTTCATTTATCTGAGAGAGAGCCAAGTTTAATGATTCATAATGTATTTCTTTAGCATCGACTAAAACACCATCTAAATCGAATATAATTAGTTTCATAACAATTTAATTTTTTAAATATTTATCACCTAAGACACTTTTTGTTTTAACAACGACAGTAACCGCATCTTCTAAGCATTCGAAGTCGGTGTCCTCAAATTCGTTCACTTCTATTATATCACCCTGATTGAGAATGTTTTCATTCATTCTAACTACACCAGAAATAATTACTGTGTATTCCTTTGATTTTTTATGATAATGTCTCTCTTCTTTGTCACCGGCCTTGTATTTTTTTATTCCAACTTCGAAGTCACTTTTATTGAGACTTGGTTCGAAATCACCGATGAACCACCCCTTTGTGAAGTTTTCTATTTTTTCTATTCTCATAGATACATCCAATTTTTTTTATCCAATGGTCTCAAGTCAGCGTCATGTTCACCCGGATTTGCATAGTAAGGCCACTTATTACAACTTATTGGCCAGTAAATAGATTCAGCGTTTGAGATATAGGCTGATGTCCAAGAAAAAGTCGAATTCGATATACATATTTTTTTGGCTTCTTTTATGTAATAGAAATCTTCTAACTCATTGCCTCTTCTGATATTACAACCTAGTATTCTGAAATCATCTAAATAATTGTCTTCTGGTGAATCCGTTAAAATAGTTATTTTGTTAATATTGTTTTTCTCTCTTTCTATAACCTCAAGATAAAGATCTTTATTTATGACAATACTTCCATTTATTTGTCGATAATCACCCAACCTTATGTGAATCACTAACTCATCTTCTTCTGGTGAAGGATAGTTGAAATTTTCCATAGTTAAATATCTTTTAATATCTATTTCACTCAATAATGAATATTTGTGTAACATGTTGTCGATAATGAATCCATTTTCCATTTCTTTTATATTTTTGTATAAATTTTTGAAGTCTGGATATATTTCTGATGTTCTAATTTGAGTAGATCTGATTTCACCATTTTTATGATGATACGTCTCAGTGAAGCCTTCTATTCTTTCTGGTACAAAGTACATATTTTTTAGTTCGTGAGCGTACATCCCAAGTATAAAATAGTGTAATTTATTACCCAATCTACCGTTTGAATTTATAGTAATCATATTTTAAAGAATTATACAATTTTTATTTATACTCAATAAGTTCGATTTAATTTCTTCGAAATAAACACCCATGTTAGAAGCCACCACAATTGGATTTTCTTCTTCTCTCAGTATTTCTGGACTGAAAATTTCAAACTCATATCCGTATAATTTTTTCCCTATTTTGGACTTAGCATTATCTAATAATCCTTTTATATTTTTACTTATACCATTGGATAGAAGATATTGTGAATTAATATGTGCAGAATACAAAAAATATTCCTCACCATTTAATTTTTTATTTATATCAAAAATTTTATTTTTATAGTAATCCAAAAGCTCTAAAAATGTTTTTCTATCCTCACTTTTTGTAATTTGAATTTCATCATTAAAACTCTTTTTTGTTGCCGAAACAAATATGGAGTGATTCCTAAAAAGAAAAATATCTTCTATTTCAAATCCACTTTTTCTAAGAAAATATTCTATATTATCAATATTTATGTAATACGTATGTTCAAAATGTAAAATGTTCGTTGGCATAGAATTATTTTTCATCAACCACTTAATATTTGGTATTGAAAATATAAGTTTCCCAGACTCATCCAGAATATTGAAACAATCCTTAAGAAAACTTACCGGATTATAAATATGCTCTAAGACATGTGAATGTACAATGGTTGAAAAATTGTATTTTGTTGGATTTTTTCCATCAAAAAATTGATTAATTACTTGTATGTTATCTATATTTTGAGAATTTGAATTTGGTTCGATAATTATCCAATTCCCAAAATTTTTTGATATTCTATTTGCAATTTTCATATTAGGATCCCCAATTTCGAGTATATTACCATTATAGGCCTTTTCAAGAACGAATTCTGAGAAAGTCTCAAAATGTTTGTTCCAAATTTCACCTACAACATCTATATTATGGTTGTTCATATATACCAACCTTTCATCCACCAAATTAATGTTTTGTAATAGACCACACGTTTGACACTCACCAATGGTTAGGTCTTCTCTTAAAATATCTTCATTTGAATCAACAACACCCATAAATATAGGCATTTCTGGTATAGTAGATATTTTTTCTATCTCACCACTACATAACACACACTTTTTCCTAATCATATTTAATCAAAATCTTTCCTATTTTTATTCATACCATCGAAGTGTTTGACAAATTTACAACCTATGGGTATGAAATTATATTGTTGACTATCTGGGTACTCAAAAATAAAATGTCTATTTATTTCTTTTGATGGTAATTTACTATTAGATATGTGAAACCCCACTAAAGATTCTGGATGAAATTTAAAAAATTTACAGTAATCATCTATTTTATGGAAGAGTTGACAATAAATATCCATGTTTTCTCTATTACCTATTGCGAAAATATCAGAGAGTGCAAAAGTATTAACGGATTTAAAACTCCAATCTACCGGAGTCAAAATGAAATTTTTAGCTTCTTCTAGTTCAATTTCATCAATTCGTCTGAACCAAAAATAATCCAATCTACTTCTTATAATTAAGTCATATTCGAAATCGTTTTCCTTCTCATATTCTTTTCTCAATTCATTGCATTTCAGGACATTATAAAATGAAAAAAAGGAGCTTTTAATATAGGACTTATTTACCTCGAATTTTTCATAATAGGAATTGTCATTTATAATGTATTTTTTCGGTTTGAATTTTTCAACAAAGCTTACTGTGTATTGCTCAATCCCGAACTTATTCGACAACCCATAAAAAAATACATCAATATCATAAACATCAAGTAAGTAATGTTTGAACGAAGAGTATGTATCTTCGAAGTTTCTCAGACCACCCGTTAGAAGTAGTGCTATTTTCATAAAGTTTTATTTTTTCTTTATTAACCAAAAAGTTCGTTTCATTTGATTACTTTTCAAAAATCCTTCTCCATCAACGTATCTATAAGGTGAACCGGTTTTTACTGAAATTTCATCCAATTTTTGGTTTAAATTTTCTGTCATAAAATTACAAAAGACACTTTTTATTGTTTCGTCATCTATTAATTTGACTCTTCCATGTAAAGATTGGTCATTATCATTGCTATTATCTTGTATAAACCTTTCACCAGTTGTTGAAATATTTCCATCTATTAACATAAAAACATTAAACAGTTCCGCAGTTTTCTCCAAATATTCCTCTGGGTTTTCTAGATGATAAAAAACACCAAAATTTAAAACAATGTCAAACTTTTTTGTTGGAATAAAATTCTGTAAATCAACTTTAATAAATTTCACATCTGGATGTAATTTTCTACCTAATTCAATATTAATATCTCGTCCTTCGTAGACTGTACAGTCAGCTCCCCATTTTACCAACTGGTTGGAAATATAACCAGCACCACCACCTAAATCTAGCACAGTTTTATTTTCAAAAAATTTTTCACCCCAAATATCTCTTAGTAGTTCAATTCTCTGCTCATTACATTTCTTATAGAAATCATCATTAAAATTTGTCATATTTTTTTACTTTTATATATTTATAACTATACTATTTTGTAACTGTTTTTTATCACAAAAATAAAATGAATACTTTGATTTTTCTACGTGATGTTTTAGAAGCTGTTCACCCATAAATAATCTAAATCCCCCTTCTCTGTATTTAACCAAGTTTTCGAAAAGACCAGCATAATAATCCATCACGTAGGAATTACCTATTGCAAATTGATCATTAGGTACACCTGGCTGTCCTCTGTTTATTTCACCATCCACATAAATTTTGTCAGGTTCTAATTTAGACAAATCCAAATTGAAACTAATTAAGTCAATGTCAAATCTACATCTTATTACTACATCATACCTAAAATTATTTTCTTTTTCATACTTCATCTTTAAATCATTCGACATTTTTATCGAATAGTACATACTATATGGTGAAATAGGATTCAAAAGCCCATAATCAACATCTTCGAATATATCAAAACTTCTTTGAGACTCATAGTTGAAATATTTTGGTGTATAAAACTCTTCTATCTTTGTCAAAGTATTTTTTTCCCACTTACAAGTACGATTATAGCTTAACTTTTCCGATAAATCGAAAGGCTTATCTACTAAACTATCATCCCACCAAGTGTGTACAAAAACATCCGGATTGAATTTTTCAAGAATTAAATTTTTTATTTTCAGATATCCTAAGTCCAAATATCTCGGTTGTCCAGATAAACAAAGTGCTATTTTCATTATTTTTATTATTTTAAATAAACTTCTTTAAATTTTTTTATGACATCTACTGGATTGAAAATATCATAACAATTCCAGTTTTTCTCCCTGATAAAGTCTTTATTAATTTTGAACAGGATATTTAAAAGCTCTTCTTTATTATTAAAATAAATTCCTTTGTTGTCTAAAACATCTATGTGATTTCTTTCTGGTGAACCAAAATAAGTTATGATTGGTTTGTTTCTTAAAGAGAATTCTCCACATGAAAGACCGAATGATTCTCCGACTTGTCTCGCATGCAACATAACATCACAAGTATTTATAAACTTCACTTTATTGACTAAATTCGGATCACCAGGTAAGTAAACAACTCTCTCATGTTTTATGAATGGTTCAGTAAATTGAAAAACAAACCAAATATCACTTCTAATTTCCAAAGCTTCCTTTATAGCTTCCTTAGCCCACAGTATATCAAAAGTCTCCCAACCGCCATTTCTACCAAAAACAAAATGATTTTCTGGTATACCTAAATCCTTTCTTAAATTTTCATCTATCTCGGGTAAATCAACAATATAGGGAACAAAGGGTATTTCATAATTGACTATTTTTGATAACCACTCCGAACCCATAGCAAAGATATCACCATGTTTATCGTTTGTATTACAAATACCAATTGCATGAATTAGATTTTTACAGACCTTAGAAATTATTCCGTCATATTTGCCAGATTTTTCCATGAAGAAGTAATCACATTTTTCTCGTGTCAATATTTCATCGATTTGAGAAATATTATCATATCCAAAAACTGGAAATTCCTTACTGAATTTGTCAATAACATCAACTGCATTACCTGAGTGTTTTTTATTATAAAGTATAATTGAGTCGTTACCAATATATTTTCTAGTATAGTATGCGTAGTCATATATAGCAACTGTTGTTCCTCTTAAAGTTAGACCATTATCATGGAAAGCAATTCTCATTTGATTAATATTTTTTATTGAACTCTTCAACAGTAATTACATTAACGACAGTCCTATAGTTTTCCAGAAACCAATTCCAATCTAATGTAGAAATATCAACTTGTGATATACTAACATTGGATGTTCTTCTCAATATACCACAGCCCCAATCGGTATCAACTACGTCAACAGAAATGTCGTCTCTATATGTTCTTATTTTAACCACACTTTTCCAAACATCCCCCGTCCACTGACTAATAACTGGATTTCTGAACTGATTTGCTTCCTGTTCCGGTAGACAATCATGCATCACAATTGTACCTCCTTCACTAAGATGTTTCAGAGAGTTTTCGATATCTTTATCTACTTGTTCGGATAAATGTAATCCGTCAATAAAAATTAAATCATATTTCACATCTTCATTAACTTGAGAAAAAAATTCATCTGAAGTCATTTTATAATCACACTTATTTTGTGGAAACGGATCTACAGAATGTTTTAAATCACAAATAACTTTGTCACAATTTATAAAGTAGTCTCTGACTCCAATCTCTAAATAGCTTTTGTAACTATTCTGATCTATTAATTTATTGATAATTTCTGTTCTAGTCATCTTTTAATTTGATAATTTATTTTTGTTATCCCAATAAAAACTTTCATAAGGATAAATATTTTGGTCCTTAACTATTTTTTTGTGAGGTTCACCAAACATACCAATTATACCAACAGAATCGGTTTTTTGATATTTCTCACCAAAGGCAAACTCTCTATTAAATAGAGAATATTTACCAACACCGGGTTTAATATTTTGTCTTATTTCAGAAACGATATTGATAACACCTGACACATTCAAATTATAAATTCCTATACTTTGCTCTAAAAATCTAAATGTTATGTCACCGTCTTCCTCCCCAAAACCTAGTAATCGCTCATCAAACCAACCCACTTTATTAAGTATATCCCTATTAATTAGAAAGTGTGAAAAAGAATTGTTAATTTTAATTAAAGAAATCTCATCATTCAAAGATGATATTTTATCAAAAATATCATTTGATAAAATTTCCAAATCATCGTTTAGCACTAAGATGTTTTTTTGAGAAGATAAAGTTATTGAAGTGTTCCACATTTTGGACAAACCTCTCATTTCACTAAAAAATATGGGTAGTATATAATCATATTCCAGACATAACCCCAACATCTTTTTACGATAGTCTTCTCTAAAACTCTCGTTGAATTCGCCATTTATACAAATTATAATTTCTTTGTCAGTAAATCTCCTAATTTGAGATATTAATTTTTTGACCATTTCAAATCTTAATGAGAAAGTAGTAATAGCTATTGAATAGTTCATGAAAATAATTTAATTTTTGTGTAAATTGAATTTAAATCTATTTTTTCGATTAGAAATGGTTCTGATTGTAATAATTTTAATTTTGTTTCATTTTCATTCAAATCTACTATTGTTTGAATCATCTCTCCTATGTTTTCATAACTACTTAGATTTATAAAAGAATTTTGATTAAAGTCTTCAGAGATTCTCATATCAGAAAAATATATCGGGACACACCCAGCAACTTTAGCATGTAAAAGTTTTTCTGTATAGTATCCAGGGTACAAAGAGTTTTCAAAACAGATATTAAACTTATAGTTAGATATCACTTCAAGTTTTTGTTTTTCACCATCTGGTAAACTATGAAAACCAGGTACTTTACCAAAACAATCTACTTTTTTGTATTGATTGAGTAGATTCACAAATTGATTTCTGAAACCCACTGGATTACTGTAAACAGTTGAACAAAATCCAATTTTTTCTTTTTTAGTGAATTCATTCTGTTCATATAAATATTTCTCAGGTATCAAGTAACTTGGGTTACCGTAACTCCCAACCTTAAACCAATCAATATAATAATACCATAGTGGAATTCTTATATTTTTACCATCGTAGTCTTCGAAATCGAATGTTATCGAGTAGTCACATTTATTAAAGTCCGGTCTCTTATTCTCACCAGTGTAAAATATTTTCTTACAGTGATTATACTTCAAATTTTCATTTCCAAAGACTGAGAAAATAATTAAATCCGCCTTAGAAGGTTCGACTAAAACTAAATCAAAATAAACTTCTCTAAATAAATAGAAAAGAAAATTATTGTCAGATTGAAATCCATCCCAAAAATCTATAAAGGAAATTTTCATATTTGTATTGAGCTCTTATAATTTTTATTCTGAGTCACTAAAGCCGGTTCAGCCCAAAAACTTTTTAGTCTAAAATCTCTAATCATTTTGTTATAGAAAAAGTCGGTTGGAAAATAAACAGATTTCATTACACTTAAAATTTTCTTTACACAATCAAGACTAATCAAGAAAGCGTGTGTACACCTTGACCCTCTTTCATTCTGATAAACAAATTTATTCTGTTCTATTGGTGAATGTTGTAAATCACAACAAGTGCCAATCCATAACAAATCATAATCTTGAGGTAGTTGTGATGTATAGATATCGAGCTTTTCAACGAAATTTTCACACAAAACTATATCGTCTTCAAAAATAACAGAATTTTGATAATTATTTTCGACAATTCTCTTTAGACATTCTTCGTGCTTTAATATCAAAGATATCTCACTGTTTCTCAAACGTCTCCCCAAAAATTTATTACTTAATATATTACTATAAAATTCACCAATCGTTTCAAAATCTATCGCTTCTTGGTCGTAATCTAATATCCATTCCGGTTCTATTGAATATTTTTTTAGTTGGTTTATTACATCTTCTTTTCTGTCTGTAAGTTTTGTATAGTGACATAAGAAGTATTTATCGATTTTCATTCGAAAGAGTATCTTTTTTTAATTATATCAATCGATTGATTGAAGTTTTTTGTTTTTTCGAATTCTTCCAATAAAAAGTTTAGTTCTAAATACCCATATGTCTTTACTGGAAAAATATTCAAATCCTTTGAGACATTTTTAATGAAGTAACTATCCAAAACAATTGGTATACATCCACAATATATAGCCTCCCAGTTTCTATGACAATCAATACCATTACCAGGTGGTGATATCACGAATTTATGTTTTTTCAAATTCATCAAATAATTCTTATAATCACCACCATTCCCAACCATTTCAATATTTATGAAATCTTTATCCTTTAAACTATCATAAATCTGTTTTCTAATCGGATTAGTACCAGGATTGAAATTCATATATACAAGTCCAGTTCTTTCCACATCTTCTTGTATAATATTATATAACAATTCTTGTTTCTTCTGTTCGGGAAACCATCTTACCCTCTCTAATCCAATCGGTAAACTTTTTAATCTATCAGTCTCAATATAATTATAATTTTGACACCACAACTTGTCTACATTGTTTGGTAAATGTCTAAGCAATTCTTCACCAAAAGTAGTATCAGAATTATGAGCAATTATTCTACATTTGTTATTAGGAAAGTTTTGTAACTCTCTGAACAATACTCCTAATCTATGTGTTTCTATAAACAATACCGGATTGTCATATTTGTCAAATAAGTCTTTTAAAACTTGATAACTTGGCTGACTTACATTCGAAGAATACATATCACCAAATGAGTAGTCAGCCAAAGACTCAAAATAATCCCCATCAATAAAATCAAACATCACCTAAGTAGAATTTTTTTGTGTTCTCTGAACATTCTTCGAGCACTACTTTCAATTTGAAAATAGAGGGATTGTCTATTTCTAAAAATCTTCTTAGTTTCTCACCTCTGAAATTAGTTGGCTCTCCCGCCCATTTGGTTTCAGAATCAATCATATCTAATATTTGATTATCTATACCCAATTCAATTTGACTTCGATAAACATCTTGATTGATACTATTACAGGGAATAAGTGGACTACCCACTTTATGAAATTGAGTAGAAATAGGTGAATCTAAAAATCTTTCCTTAGTCCAATTCTGATCTCTCACAAACATATTTATTAGTGAACTTTGATCTAAACCCCAAGAAGAGTTTTGAAAGTGATTATAATACATTTCGAAATTAATATTATCTAAGAAGTAAACTTGTTTTGGTCTGAAACCACATAATCCAGCTAACATAATTGTGTGAGGAATCACATGATTAGTATGAGTTCTAAGAGTATGTACAAAATAGTTTTGATTTTGTAAAAAGAAAAGAGTTGATTTTATTTCATCTGTGTTTGGTATAGAGTCTATATCTCTACATAAAACCACATCTGACTCTTTATCAAATACTGGTTTATATCTCCACATAGTAGGCTCAGTATTAGTATAGTCATAGGACATTTTTACTAATTCTATATTACAGAACTTTTTAGAAATCTTATCTAATATTTCAAAAAGAGGATTTTCTACTATGTTTTTCGAAAGATGTATTTTAATTTTAGCATCTGGGTAAACAATAGAGTTTACGACCATCAAAACAGGTATATTATACCAATATCTATCTTGATTATTCCATAAATCCCAGGTTCTCATTTCTCTGTGAAGACTCTTAGGTTCAAAAAAACTATAACTAATAACTAATGATTCCATTTCACTTATTTTTTTACCAATAACAACCACCCTCAACGTATTTACCTAATTCAGGTGTTTCTTCTTGTGAAGGTCTTGTCCAATATTCATTATAAAATTTTGTAATGTCAGGTGAGTTATCCCATCTTTTACCTTTTATACCAAAGTATAACTGAAGTCCTCCACCAACATATATAGCAGATTTCTTCAGTTCCTTTTTGATATAATTTCCCAAAGGCATACCATACGAACCACAACCTAATAAAGCAATATCAAAATCTATGTTAGAAATATCATCACACATCATTTGATAAGATTCATACCAATCTTTATGAGGTCCTTTGCCACCAATAGATTGCACTGATTTATACGTGATATATTCAGCTTCTGGTAGAACATATTTATTCTGCCATATCTTATCTCTAACTAACAACTGATTGTCGATTGTAGACTTAAATGGACTAACAATTAAAATCTTTTTATCCTTAAATTCTTTAGACCAAGGATTTTCGTATCTAAAAGCTTCTAAAGCACCAGGTTCCAATAAAATCTTATCCCTCGGTACTAAAAAATCTTCCATTTCTACAAAGCCTTCAAAGTTCCAATAGGCATGTAAATCTGAGTTGTTACAAGCTTCTTTATACAGTTTAGAATAAGTTAAAAAATCATTAGAGCCATAAAAACCAGCATTCACAAAGAACCAGGATAAAACTTGTTGATTTGGTATTTGCCCATTTAAAACAAGAGCAGAAACAGCTGTTTCACCACCCAATCCGACTCTGGTAACAAAAAAATTACTATTTGTCTTGATTAAGTTTTCAATTGCTAAATTACTATCTTCAGCAGAAAGCCGTTTTTCTACTCTCATTAGAAATGTGGTATAGTTTGTTTCCAACTATTTTCAGTAATGTCTTTAGTTGGTGCAACCAAAAGATAAGGGCCTAATATCATATCACTTTGATTATAAGTTCTGTAGTTTGAAGAATGTAGATGTTTTGTAATAATTTTAGCACTTGGATTTTTAACATTATACCCAAGTTCATGATAAATTTGTACAATACGATTATCACAACCAGGTTTACCCATCAAAAAGTTACTCCTGTCATCAACTTTAATTGGTGTTTTAAAAACCCAAGAATCTTGTGATAACATACCCATAGTAATTTCACCTCTCCAAGGATGATTAAAAAATCTAACATACCATTGATTATTCTCAGTAAATAAATCCCATCTTGTTAGTGCTAAAAACTGATTTTCCAAATCTGTTTCATTCAAAATTTCTAAACTATTATCAAAAATAATATCGGTATTACCAATAATACAAATTTGATTCAGATAATTTTGGTTAGCCCATTCAAAAAGAAACTTAAAAGTAGGTCTTTCTTTTAATTTGATAATTTCTACCTTCTCAGATTCAAATCCTAATTCAGAAGTTTCATCTGAAATAAAAACTATAATTTTCTCTAAAGACCCACAATTCAGATTCTCTCTTATACAAGTTTTATACTCGAAGTCTCGATTTGAATTTGTGGATGTAAAATATTCTATTAGAAGGATCATCGATTTTTGTGTTTACTACTTATAAACGAATTTTTGTAATTGTTCATAAAAATTATCAGTTCATAAAAAAAAGAGAGTAAATAACTCTCTTTTAATTTATTTTTTTGACTTTGTGTTCTTTTGCTTTTTAGTCTTAACTTCAGCAGAATCTGTTTCTTTATTGTAAGTTATTGTCATTTCTGTTCCCGCGGGTGGATTATTTTCAATTATGAACTCGGTTACAGGATCATCTATCCATTTTTGAAGTGCCCTTTTTAATGGTCTAGCTCCATATTGTGGATCATATCCAACTTCGAATAGATGGTCTTTCATAATTTCATCAACGATAATATCAAATCCAAGTTGTTTTGCTCTACCAATTGTCTTGTTCAATTCTAAGTCAACAATCTTCAGAATTTCTTCCTTACCCAAATCTTTGAAGTAGATAATCTCATCAATTCTGTTGATGAATTCTGGAGCAAACTTTTTCTTTAATTCTCTCTCCAAAACTGATTTTACTTCATCTTCTTGTCTTTGAGATTTATTAGTAGTTGCAAAACCAACACCTGTACCAAAATCTTTCAAAACTTTCACACCTACATTTGATGTCATCAAAATTACACAGTTCTTAAAACTAACACTCCTACCATGTGAATCAGTCATATGACCATCATCAAAGACTTGTAAAAATAGATTGAATATTTCAGGGTGTGCCTTTTCAATTTCATCAAGTAGAATTACAGAGTAGGGTTTTCTTCTAACTCTATCAAGGAAAGTAGCATCATCAAAACCAACATATCCGGGTGCCGCACCGCTAATCTTAGTAATCGCAATCTTTTCCATGTACTCACTCATGTCCAATCTTAAAAGAGATTCCTCAGAATCAAACAAGTATTTTGCTAATTGTTTAGCCAACTCTGTTTTACCAACACCACTCGATCCTAGCATCATACTCGTCAAAATTGGTTTATTTGGATCTTTCATACCTACTCTGCCTCTTTGAATAGCCTTAACTATTTTTTTAACTGCTTCGTCTTGACCGATTACTTTTCCTGCGAGTGATTCATACATTTTAGATAACCTTTGATTTTCATTTTCACCAACTTTTTGAAGTGGTATATTACTCATCATAGAAACTACTTCAGCAACTATATCTTCACTAACAACCTTTTTATTTTCTTTTTGATCCTCTTCCCATTTCAACCTAGCATCATCTAAGTTCTGAAGAAGTTGTTTTTCAACATCTCTTAGTTTAGCAGCTTCTTCGTATTTCTGATTTCTAACTACTTGGGTTTTTTTATCTTTAATTTCAGAAATCTTTTCTTCTATATCTGTGATTTCTTTAGGGACAACTACTTCAGAAATCTGTACACGAGATCCTGCTTCATCTAACGCATCTAGTGCTTTATCTGGTAGGAATCTATCTGGTAGGTACCTAGAGGTTAATTTAACACAAGCTTCAATTGCAGCATCAGAGTATAAAACATTATGGTGAGCTTCGTATCTATCCTTAATGTTATGAAGAATTTGTAGTGTTTCTTCTTCAGTAGATGGATCTACAGTAACTTTCTGAAATCTTCTTTCTAAAGCTCCGTCTTTTTCAATGTGCTTTCGGTATTCCTCCAAGGTAGTAGCACCAATGATTTGAATTTCACCACGTGCAAGTGCTGGTTTGATTATATTCGCAGCGTCCAGAGAACCAGATGCACCACCTGCACCGATTATAGTATGAATTTCATCAATAAAAACTATTGTATCAGGATTTTTCTCCAATTCGGATAAAACAGCCTTGATTCGTTCTTCGAATTG
>JACCDT011037869.1_pt1 | contig 19786 bp, 12 predicted proteins | sample 7446291 | NCBI WGS metagenome assembly JACCDT01 (sample SAMN15323446, study PRJNA562643) | freshwater metagenome | isolation source: river surface water | place: USA:Blue River Watershed | collected 2017-08-17 | reverse complement strand
GGGCCATCGGCTGAGAGCGGTCGTTGTCAAACCAAGCCGATGAATAGTTCATCGTGGGATCGAGCCACAGTTCGTAAAACGCGTTGCCCAAGTCGTAATGCGCATGGATGTTTTTCTTGCTGTTGCTACGGGTGCTGCGATGCAGCAAGTGGCGCACACGGTAGAACAGACGGCCCAACCAGTTGCCGTAAATCAACTCTTCCATGTCGCGGCGATTCGCCACCAGCAGCTGCAGCAACTCGGCCAAGTTGTTGGTGGTCCACTCGCCGGCGATGTAGCTTTCTGCAAAGCCAATGTCGCCCGATTTCATGGCTTGTGTCAGCGGTGCATAGCTGTGCAAATGCAAAGTGGCATTGAGCCCTTCACCGTTGGCAGAACCAAACTGTTCCACGCGTCCATCGGGCCACTGCACATGCAGCGTGCCGTGTTGCAAGCGTTGCAGCAGGCTGACCACCCGACGCACAGATGCAGGCATGGCTTGGGTGGACGAGTTGACGGGGGCCGAGGTCGTGATGGGGTTCATGGCTGTGCTTCTCTCTGGATCAACGGGTCACAAAATCTTGCGGCGGGGTGGGCTTGGTGAAAAACGGCACACGTTTGCGCCATAGCTTGAAGGCTTGCCAATGGATGCGTGCCACCACCATCAAGGTCATCAGCGGATAGCCCCACAGGGCGTGGCTTAGTTCATCGCGGGTGATGGGTTTGAGCAAGCCGCTCACGCTGGTTTCAATCAGCGGGCCGTCCGCATCGTCGTGGTCCACGCGGGCCACGGTGTGGTCGGCTGTGCGCATGAAGCGAAAACGGTAATCGCCCTGCACTTCGCAAAACGGCGACACATGAAACACTTTGCTGGCGCGTTGCTCCACACCGTACTGTGGGTTTTCTAACAAGTAGCAATGGCGTTCGCCAAAGGTGTTGTTCACTTCCACCACGATGGCGCGCAGACTGTTGTCCGCCGCATGGCAATACCAAAAGCTCACGGGCTTGAAGGTGTAGCCCAGCACGCGTGGGTAGCAATGCAGCCACGTCTCGCCTGTGGCGTCCACAATGCCTTCGCTGTGCAGCAATTCATCAAGCCAAGCCAGTGCACCGCCTGCTTCAGCGCCGCGCCCATCGCCATGGTCGACATCGTGAAAACTGATCGCACCTGCGCGGTTGATCGGCAACGCGGCATCCCCCGTGGTTTGCAAGTTGCGCATGGGCAGCAACAAAAAGAAAGTGCTGTAGTTGAACGCATGCACCTTGGGCCGATGGCGCATATGACGCACTTGACCAAAACCAATCATGGCTTGCGGTGTTTCAGCAGGCAGCGAACTGGGTGCTGAAAAACGCAAAGTCTGGGTGGCTGAGGTGGTGCTGGGCGTCATGAGCTGCATCATCCCAAACTGGCCAATAAGTTCTGTGCGGCAGCGCGCCCAGCTTTGAAGCCGTCTTCATGAAAGCCGTAGCCCATCCAAGCGCCCGCAAACCACGTGTGTTGTTGGCCTTGAAGCTGTGGCATGTGGCTTTGCGCTTGAATGGCGGGCAGATCAAACACGGGGTGGGCGTAGTCGTACTCGCCAATCACGTGTGCTGGGTCGATGTCACTCACGGGGTTGAGCGACACGATCACATCTTGGCTAAATGGCAGCGGCTGCAACAAGTTGAGCCAGTAGTGGAGACACACGCGGGTGGATTCGGTGCTGTCGTGTGCGGCGCGTTCGTAGTTCCAAGCGGCCCATGCGAGTTTTTTCTCTGGCATCACCGAGGTGTCGGTGTGCAGCACGGCGCGGTTGGGGTGGTAGCGAATCGCGCTCAGGGTGTCTTGCTCCTGGGCTGTTGGTTCGGCCAACATGGCTAACGATTGGTCCGCGTGGCTGGCCAAAATCACTTTGTCAAAGCGCTCTGCGCCTTGGTGGGTTTGTAGAGTCACGCTGTGCGCATCGCGCTCAATCTTGTGCACAGGCGTGTTCAGGCGTTTGTCCGGAATGCGCGCCAATATTTTTTCAACATAGTGGCGTGCGCCACCTGCCACGGTGTACCACTGGGGGCGGTTGTTGACTTGAATCAGGCCGTGGTTATGGCAAAAACGAATCATGGTGGCCACGGGAAACTTCAGCATTTGGTCAGTGGGGCAGCTCCAAATGCAGCCCAGCATGGGCAGCAAATACCAATCGCGAAACGCATCGCTGAATTTGTGCGAGAACAAAAAGCCGCTCAATGGCTGAGCCAGTTCATGGTCTTGGTTGCGTTCGGCCAATTCAGTGGCCAGCGCGTTGAAGCGCATCACATCGCGCAGCATGAACAAGAAGCTGGGCTTGAACAGGTTGCTGCGTTGGGCAAACACGGTGTTCAGATTCGCGCCGTTCCACTCCAAAGCGCCTTTGCCGTTTTTGTGCGGCACTTGCACCGAAAACGACATGTCGGACTTCACGGTTGTCACATCCAACTCTTCAAACAACGCGATCAGCCCTGGATAGGTGCGTTCGTTGTAGACCAAAAAACCAGTGTCTACGCCGTGTGTTTGCATGCCCGCAGGTGTGGGCAAGGTCACGTCCACCGTGTGGGTGTGACCGCCGAAATAGTCGCCGGCTTCAAACAAAGTGATCTCGGCCTTGCCGTGCAAGTGGTGAGCGGCTGACAGGCCGGAAATGCCCGAACCCACGATGGCGATGCGTGGCTTCATTGCGCAGCACCTTTCACGGCCAGTTGCTTTTCAATTTCTTGCACAAAGCTTTTGTCTTGTGGACCCGTCATGCTGCTGAAGCTCTTGATGTCTTTGCCGTCGCGGCTGATGATGTATTTGTAAAAGTTCCACTTTGGTGTGGTGCCGGTTTGCTCTGCCAGTTGTTTGAACAAGGGCAGCGCACCCGAACCCTTGACCGTGGTTTTCACAAACATGGGGAACTTCACGCCAAAGGTGTTTTCGCAAAAGTCAGCGATCTTGGCGTTGCTGTCAGGTTCTTGTGAAAAGTCGTTGCTCGGAAAACCCAACACCACCAAGCCTCGGTCTTTGTATTTGGCGTGAAGAGCTTCAAGGCCCTTGTATTGCGAGGTGAAACCGCAAAAGCTGGCCGTGTTGACCACCACCACGACTTGGCCAGCGTATTGACACAGATTTTGTGGTTTTTCGTCTTGCAAGCGAGCGACAGTGTGCTGCAGTACAGCAGGACAGGCCTGAGCTGCGTCGGGCGCACTGTGAGCAGCGCCGGCAAGGCCAAACATGCCACTCATCAGGCAGGTCAGTACCAAAATAAAACGCTTGATCATTCCAAGGCCCTTCTCATATAGTGGACAATCATCGCCAAGTATTACATTTTTGTCTAAGACGATCTCATTCTCCATGATCACCACCGGGGGATTTCAACTCATGAACTCACGTGACGACCATTCACAAATGACGCTTTCCATCGCGGCAGTTGAGCGCGATACAGGCATTGGCAAAGACACCCTTCGCGTATGGGAGCGCCGCTATGGCTTTCCCGCACCAGGCCGTGATGCCAATGACGAGCGCATCTACCCGATGGTGCAGGTGGAAAAGTTACGCGTCATCAAGCGTTTGATGGATCAAGGTCACCGTCCGGGCCGTATCGTGGCACTGACCATCGACGCTTTGCAACACCTCAGCCGCGGCGAAGCCACCTTGCAAGCCAGCCGCGATGTTGTTGCCGCGCATGATCGCCAAGACTTGGTGGCCTACATTGCCATGTTGCAAATGCAAGACCACGAGGGCATTCGCCGTGAGTTGTTGAAAACCTTGTCGCAAGATGGCTTGCAAAGGTTTGTAACCCATGTGGTGGCGCCACTCACCATCATGGTGGGTGATGCTTGGGCGCGTGGCGATTTGGCTGTGCATGAAGAGCATCTGTACACCGAGTGCGTGGGTGCTTTGATGCGTCAGGCCATTGTGTCGATTCCGAAACCGTCTGGCGGTGGTGAGCCAGCGGTCCTGCTGACCACCTTCCCACAAGAGGCCCATGGTTTGGGTTTGCTGATGGTGGAAAGCTTGCTCACCTTGCAAGGTTGCCGTTGTGTGTCGTTGGGCACGCAAACACCGGTGCGCGACATCGCACAAGCTGCCATTGCTCATTCAGCCGACGTGGTGGCCTTGAGCTTTAGCGTCAACATGAACCCCAACCATGTGGTGGACGGTTTGATGGAACTCAATTTGCTGTTGCCCGACTCGGTTGAGGTATGGGTGGGTGGTGGTGCTTCCGCTTTGCGTCGCCGCCAAATTGAGCGGGTCTTGGTGATGCACGACTTGAACTCCATTTCAGAAGCCGTGAACCACTGGCGTCGCCAAAAAACCAAATCCGAAAACAAGGCCGACGGCTGGTCTTGAGTTTGCGGGTGTTCGGCGTGGTGCGGCCTAAAATTGGCGCACCATGACCGACACCACTTTGCCCCCCCCCGCTTTTTTATCTAAGTTGGCTTCGCGCCATGACGCTGTGCAGCGCATGGCGGCCTTACGTGCCAATGGGCCAGTGGTGTTCACCAACGGCGTGTTTGATGTGTTGCATCGAGGCCATGCCTCGTACTTGGCACAGGCGCGCAGCTTGGGCGGCAGTTTGGTGGTGGCGTTGAACAGCGATGCCTCTGCCAAACGCTTGGGCAAAGGCCCAGATCGCCCCTTGAACAACGAACTCGACCGTGCAGCTTTGATGGCAGCCTTGGAGTCGGTGAGTTTGGTGACGTGGTTTGACGAAGACACGCCGCTTGAACTCATCACCGAGTTACGTCCCGATCTGTTGGTGAAGGGCGGCGATTACGACATGAGCAAACTGGCCGAAACCAAAGTAGTTGAGACCTATGGCGGTCGTGCCCAAGCCATTCCGTTTGTCGATGGTTACTCCACCACGGCGTTGGTGAAGAAGATTCGCCAAGGTTAAAGCATCAGGCTTAGCCGAACACCGCCTGCCACAAGGCCTTGATCGCGGTGGACTCTTTGTCAAGTTCGGCCTGTGGCACCTGCGTGGGCTGTTCGTCCAAACGTGCACGGTGCTGCACCCGGCGTAGTTCGCGGTAGGCACTGCCTGCGGCATCGCCGACTCCCAGAGGCAACAAGCCCACTTTCTCAGCACTGAGCAACAAGGCAATGTTGCCCACGTTCGCCAGCAATTCGGGGTGCTGCTGTGCGTAGGCCAGCACCAAGTACTGCACCGCAAACTCCACATCCACCATGCCACCTGCGCTGTGCTTGACGTCAAACAAATCAGGCTTGACCGTGTGCGCAGCGCGCAGCTTGTCGCGCATGGCCACTATTTCTTGGCGAAGCGCGGCTTGGTCACGCTTGGCATTGATCACATTGGCGCGGACCTCATCAAAGCGCACTTGTAGTTCGGGCGCACCAAGGCAAAACCGCGCACGCGTCATGGCTTGGTGTTCCCATGTCCATGCGGTGTTCTCGCCGCGCTGGCATTGGTAGTCGGCATAGGCGTTGAAGGTGGACACCAAGAGCCCTGAGTTGCCATTGGGCCGTAAGGCTGTGTCAATCTCATACAAATCGCCGTCGCTTGTTTTGACGGTCAGCCAGTTGATGAGCTTGCGAACATACGCAGCGTAAATTTCGCCAGCACGCTCATGGGGGTCTTCGTAGACAAACACAATGTCTAAGTCGCTGCCGTAGCCCAACTCTTTGCCGCCGAGCTTGCCGTAGGCCAGGATGGCAAATAGCGGCTCATCGCGGTGGCGTTGTTTGAAGTGTTGCCACACCCAACGGCTGGTGATCTTGAGCACGCAATCGGCCAAGGCACTCAAGTCATCCGCCACTTGCTCGACCGTGATGCGGCCTTCGACGTCACGCGCCAAGGTGCGGAACACTTCGGCATGATGCGCGCGGCGCAACAGGTTAAGCAAAGTTTCTTCGTCGGCTTGGCCGGTGGACTGCAGGGACGCGAGGCGCCGCTCGAGCTCTTGCTCAAACTCAGCGGGCACAAAACGCTCAGCCAGCAAGGCTTCGCCTGCGAGTTCGTCAATCACGCCAGGGTGCTGCTGCAAATATTTGGCGGGCCAACGTGCCATGCCCAGCAGACGCATGAGTTGTTCATGCACACGGGGTCGTTCAATCAGCAGCGCCAAATAGCTTTCACGGCGCAACAGCGGCTCCATCCAATCGGTCCAGCGCACAGCGGCTTCTTCGTTCACGCGGCCATCGTCAATCCATGCATTGGTACGCTGCAAAAGCTTGAGCAAGCGTTGCACGCCATCGTCGCGCAACGCCCGCATGCGCGGCTGTTCAGACCAGTGTGTCACGCGCTCTCGCAAGCGGGGGTTCAAGTCAGGCAGCAAAGAGGCCAAGTCGACATAGTCGTTCTTGGGCGTGCAGCCTTTGCAGTCGCCGTTGCTCGAGGTTTCGGTTTTTTCGCCCAAACCCAGCAAGCGGTCAAACTCTTGCGCCACCAATTCACGGTGGCTGTCGAGTTGGCTTAAAAAGTCACACACATCGCCAAAGCCCAACGTGAGTGCCATCCAGTTCAAGTCGTCGTCGTTGGTGGGCAGCACATGGGTTTGCTGGTCATCCAAGTATTGAATTCGGTGCTCAACTTGGCGCAAGAACACATAGGCCTTGGCCAATGCATCGGCTGTGGCGGCTGGCATCAAGTTGGCTTGGCTCAAACGCTGCAAGGCTTGCAGCGTGGGGCGTGTGCGTAACTCAGGGAAGTGGCCTCCGCGCACCACTTGCAGCAGTTGCACCGTGAATTCAATTTCACGAATGCCGCCGCGCGATAGCTTCACATCGTTGGCGCGTTCGGGGCGGCCCGCACTCTGCGTGATCGAGTGTTTGCGAATTTGTTGGTGCAATCCGCGCAGTGACTCAAACACGCTGTAGTCCAAATAGCGGCGAAACACAAAGGGCAGCACCGTGTCGCGCAGCTCAAACGCGTTGGCTTTGGCGCTGAACGGTGCAACCACGCGGCTCTTCAGCCAAGCAAAACGTTCCCACTCACGACCCTGTACCAAGAAATATTCTTCCAATGATTGGCGTGACACCACGCTGGGCCCCGAGTTGCCGTTGGGGCGCAAGGCCAAGTCCATGCGAAACACAAAGCCGTGGTCAGTGGTGTTGCCAATCAAGGCGTAAATCAGTTTGACGGCTTTGGCAAAGTAGTCGTGGTTGCTGATGCGTCCACGGCCATCGGGCAAACCCGTGGTTTCGCCGTCTTCGTCGTACACGTAAATCAGGTCGATGTCGCTGGACACGTTCAGTTCACGCGCACCAAATTTGCCCATGCCGATGATCCACAAGGTGGCCCGCTCGCCTGCGGGTGTGGTGGGCATACCAAAACTGGCGTCTAGCTGTGTTTGTGCATCATGGAAAGCTACATCGAGGGTGAACTCACCCAGTTTGGTGACCGCTCGTGTCACCACATCCAGGCTGGCGTGTTGGTCGCAGTCGAGCACAGCCAAGCGCTCCATGACCAGTTGGCGCAAGATGCGCAAGGCGTCCCCTGGGTTGTGGCTTTGGCGCAAAGCCGCAAAACACGTCTGCAGGCTAGCCAGATCCGGCGCACCTTCGGGCAGTAAAGGCAGCTCGTTGGCATAGCGGCGACGCAGTCGCTGGACGAAGCGCGAATAGGTACTTAAATTCTGCATAGGGCAGGGGATAATTCCGTTCATATGGCTAGCGCGAAAACTCTTGTCTGACTCATTGACCCCTACACCTGAACACTCTGTGCTTGACTTGTCACCCAAGTCGAGTTGGCGCCGTGCGCTTCATTGGGCTTTGGGACTTGTGGTGTTGGCGTGGCTGGTTGTACTTATCGCTTGGAGCGCATTGCACATTTTCATTGTGCCGCGAATCGCCGATTACCGTGAGGTGCTCCAGCAACAAGCCACACGTGCTTTAGGGCTGCGTGTAGAGATCGGGCACATCAGCGCTCAAGGTGGCTGGCTGGTGCCTTGGTTTGAGCTCAAAGATATCCAGCTGTACGACCGCGAAGGGCGCGAAGCGCTCAGCCTGCCGCGCGTACTGGCAGCCGTGTCGCCTTTGTCAGTTCTTCGAGGGCAGTTTGAGCAACTCGACATTGAGCAGCCTGAGTTAGAAATTCGCCGCGATGCCAATGGCCATGTGTGGGTGGCCGGCCTAGATACCAGCGTGGGTGGTGATGGTGGTGGGGCAGATTGGTTCTTCTCACAGCCCGAGTTTTTGGTGCGCGGTGGCGTCGTGCACTGGCGAGACGAAAGCCGCGCCGCCTCCGTACAAACCAGCGCACCGGTGTTGACGCTTCAAGGTGTGGACGTGGCGATGCATAACCAGTGGTTTCGCCATGAGTTGCGTGCGGATGTGACACCGCCCGAGGCTTTGGGCCAGCGCGTTTCGGTACGCGGCAAATTCTTTCAGGCACCTTGGCAGGGAGCGGGCGAGATCAGTCAATGGTCTGGCGAATTGTTTGCCGACTTACCGCATGTCAACCTCGCCACCCTGCGAGAGTGGGTGCCCATGGACAAAGGCCTGTCTTTGCAAGAAGGCCGTGGAGCCGTGCGTCTATGGGGTGATGTGCAAAAAGGTCAGCTCTTGGGGGTGACCGCCGATGTTGCGCTAGATGCGGTGGAAGCCCGTTTGGGCGCTGATTTATTGCCCCTCGGTCTGCGTCATGTGCATGGCCGTGTAGGTGTGCAATCGATCGACGGCCAAGTGGAGATCGGCAGCCAAGATTTGGTGTTTGACACCCAAGAGGGCGAGCGCTGGCCTGGCGGCGTGCTGCGCGTGAGTTGGGCTGCCGACACGTTTGCCTCAGGTACTTTGCAAGCGGACCGGCTAGATTTAGATGCGCTCAACCAAATCAGCCAACGCTTGCCCCTGCCCGAACACTTGCGTGCCTTGTTGTCACGCGTGCAGCCACAAGGTCAGGTCAATCAGCTCAAAGCGACTTGGCAGAAAAACGAAGATGCCACACTCAACTACACCGCGCGTGGGCAAGTGCGCCAGTTGTCTCTGCAACGTGATGCGCTAGCAGACAGCCCGTTGGCAAATTTGCCAGGCATGCAAGGGGCGCAGCTTGAGTTTGATGTGTCACAAAAAAGCGGCAAGGCCCGCGTGAGCATTCATCAAGGTAGTTTGACTTTGCCCATGGGCTTGGATGAGCCCTTCATCGCCTTGAGTGATGCCTCGGCTCAAATTGCATGGCAAGTCAAAGGCGAAGATATCGCGTTGCAGTTCACCCAAGGCCGTGTGGTGAACGACGACTTGGCCGGCGAGTTCAATGGCAACTGGAAAACGGGTGATGCGATAGCGCGTCTGCCAGGCGTGCTGGATTTAACAGCCTCCATCAGCCGTGCCAAGGTGACTCAGGTGCATCGTTATTTGCCAAACACCCTATCTGCGGATGTACGTGCTTATGTGCGCGATGCCGTGCAGGCGGGCAACGCCAGTCAAGTCAATATACGTTTGCGTGGCAACTTGAACGACATGCCGTTCAACGACCCCAAGCAAGGCGAGTTCCGCATCGTTGTGCCAGTGACCGATGGCCAATATGCCTATGTGCCAACCGCCGCCGTGAAAGGTAAAGGCCCAGTCGCTTTAGGGTGGCCGGCACTGACCCATGTGAATGGCGAGCTGGTGTTTGACCGCGGTTCTTTGCATTTCAAGGGCCGTACGCAGTTGGTCAGCGCACCTGATGTGACGTGGCAAAAAGTCGAAGCGCATATCCCTAACTTGTCTCAGACTGTGGTCAGCGTGACCGGTGAAGGCCGTGGGCCACTGCAGCAAGTGTTGGACACGGTCGCCAAAACTGCGCTGAATGACTTGACGGGTGGCGTGCTTAACCAAAGCCAAGCCAGTGGGGAGGCCGCTTACAAACTTTCGCTCACATTGCCTCTAGATGAGTTGGACAAAACACAGCTTCAGGGCAGTGTGAGTTTTTCAGACAACGCCTTGCAAGTCATTCCTGGCACGCCTGTGCTCAACCGCACGCGTGGGGCGCTGCAATTCAGTGACAGTGGTTTCACGCTCAATGGCGTTCAAGCCCAGTTGCTTGGCGGTGAAGCCACCTTGGAGGGGGGCTTGTCGTTCGTTGCACAAGAGGGGAAGTCGCCGTTGCAACTCAAAATTGCAGGGCAGTTGACGGCAGAGGGTTTGCGCCAGGCGCGTGAGTTGGGCTTGGTGTCGCGGTTGGCGCAACGCGCCACCGGCAAAACAAATTACAGCGCGACCTTAGGTTTGCGTCGCGGGCACCCAGATCTGCTGATCACTAGCGACTTGGCTGGTATGGCCTTGGGCCTGCCAGCACCGCTCAACAAAGTGGCTTCTGCCAAGATGCCGCTGCGCATTGCGACACACCTCACGCGAGAGTCGCTGGAGCCCAAGGCACGGGTGCTGCAAGACCAAATCACTGTTTCCCTCGATCGCATCGCGTCCGTCATGTACGTGCGTGACATCAGCGGCTCTAAGACGCGCGTGGTGCGCGGTGGTATCGCTGTGGGGCAATCGGTGACAGATGCGGTGCCCATGCGAGACAACGCTGTGAGCTTGAATTTGAATCTGCCATCGGTCGATGTCGATGCCTGGAACTTAGCATTAACCCAGATCACAGGTGCATCACCGACCAAGCGCAGAGCCCCCAACACGGTGGTGGGGAGTGAAGCTGCAAGCGATGGTGCACAAGACTACATGCCCACATTTGCTGCGTTGCAAGCAGGTCAAATCAAAGTGTCTGATCGCTTGATTCACAAAGTGGTGGTCGGTGGCACGCGCCAAGGTGATTTATGGCGTTTGAACATTGGGGCAGATGAGCTCAACGGATTTGCAGAGGTCCGTCCGTCTAACGGCAACGTGCCTGCGCAACTCTTTGTGCGCTTGGCCTACCTCAATATTCCACCAAGTTTGGTGCCTGATGTGGAGCGCATGCTCAGCGAGCAACCCAGCAGCATTCCAACGCTGGACATCGTGGTGAGTGATTTGACATTGCGCGGTAAAAAGCTTGGACGCTTGGAAATCGAGGCGGTCAACCGCGCAGGTACCAACGTCACGCGTGAATGGCGTTTGAACAAGTTGAACCTTCAAATGCCAGAGGCAACGTTCACGGCCAACGGCAGTTGGGCTGCAGATGGCCCGCGTTCACGCCGCACACAGCTGTCATTCGTGCTGGCCATTCGTGACAGCGGCGACTTGCTCGCACGCCTTGGCACGCCGGGAGCCATTCGCAATGGTGAAGGACGCTTGGAGGGGGATGTCACTTGGAAAGGCTCGCCCATCACCTTGGACTATGCCAGCATGAGCGGCAAGATGAACTTGTCAATCGACAAAGGCCAGTTCCTCAAAACAGAACCTGGCGCTGCACGTTTGTTGGGCGTGTTGAACTTGCAAGCCTTGCCGCGCCGACTTACTCTGGACTTCAGCGATCTCTTCAGCGATGGCTTTGCCTTTGACTTTGTGCGAGGTGATGTGCGCATTGAACAAGGTGTTGCCTTCACCAACAACTTGCAGATGAAAGGTGTGGTGGCTGGCGCATTGATTGAAGGTCGTGCAGATTTGGTGCGTGAAACCCAAGACCTCAAGGTGGTGGTGGTCCCGGAAATTAACGCGGGGACGGCATCGCTCTATATGGCCACGATCAACCCACTGGTTGGTTTGACCAGCTACCTCGCACAAATGGTGCTGAGCAAACCTTTGGTGCGTGCAGGCACCAGTGAGTTTCATGTGGACGGCACATGGTCTGACCCTCGCGTGACCAAGGCCGACTGATGCTGTTCACACCCGCACCGCCAGTTCGTCGATGGGTGTTGTGGGGCCTGTTGGTGGCGCTGGTGTTGACCATGCTCAGTACCTTGGTTTGGCTTGCCGGTCGTTATGAGGTGGGGCAAGTCCAAAGTCGTTTAGAGCGTGATGCGGCAGATGCTGTGACCGACATTCGCACGGCACTGACGCGCAACGTGCAAAGCTTGCAAGCACTCCAATATGCAGACCGCAACGCTGCGCCGTGGGAGCAAGATGCACACGTCATGTTGCGTGAACACCGCGAATGGTTGCGCTTAGAGCTGCGTGACGCTGATTTGCGTGTGCTTAAAAGTGTGGACACGCCGTTTCGTGCCCCCGTGTTCAACCGTTTTGGGCGTGATACCAATCAGCCCGAAGTGGTGCAGGCCTGTGGGGTGGCGCGTCGTCAAAGCGGTGCTGGTTATGGCGCCAGTGCCTATGTGCCGCAAGCCGAAGGCCTGGGTTTAGAAATCATGGACCTGTGTTTGCCCGTCATCACCGAGGGTGAGTTGACGGGTTACACCGTGGCCACCTATTCGTTGAATGAAATTTTGGTCAACATGGTGGGGCAGCAACTCACACGCAGCCAAGAGGTGTCGTTCACCGAGTCAGACGGCACGCGCCTAGCCATGCATGGCACGGCACGCCGTGGCTCGCGCGTTTTCATCGCCAAGCAATTGATGGACTTGCCCGGTCACACCATGGTGCTACGGATGGACAGCTGGCGCGGTGCGCCGGATTTATTCCCCAATGTGTTGACCGCTTTGGTCACGGCCATGGCGCTGGCGCTGGTCACGGTGCTGATCATGCTGGCGCGTGACATGCGACGCCGCCAACGTGTGGAGTTGGATTTGGCCGATGCCTTGGCGTTTCGCAAAGCCATGGAAGACTCGCTTGTCACCGGCTTGCGTGCGCGTGACAACGAAGGCCGCATCACCTATGTGAATCCCGCCTTTTGTGAGATGGTGGGCTTTGAGGCGCATGAGCTGATTGGCAAAAGTATTCCTGCGCCATATTGGCCTCCTGAAATGGTGGATGAATACGGCCAGCGCCAAGCCTTGCGTTTGGCAGGTAATGCCCCTCCACGTGAAGGTGCAGAGTCGGTGTTCATGCGCAAAAACGGCGAGCGTTTTGCGGTGATGATTTTTGAAGCCCCGCTCATCAACGCGCTGGGCGAACAAACAGGTTGGATGGGCGCCGTGCTGAACATCAGTGAGCAACGGCGCGTGGAAGAAGTCTCGCGTGCCAGCCAAGAGCGCTTACAAGCCACCGCACGTTTGGCCACGGTGGGTGAAATGGCTTCGCTGTTGAGCCACGAGTTGAACCAGCCTTTGGCTGCAATTTCTAGTTACGCCACGGGCAGCATGAACTTGCTCAAAGATGCTGCTGTGACAGATCCACAACTGGCCGACAACCTCAGCAGCGCCATCCAGCGCATTGGCCAACAAGCCGAGCGTGCGGGCAAGGTGATCAAAAGCGTGCACGACTTTGTGCGTCGTCGCGACCAAGCCCGAGAGGCCGTGACACCCCGTGCTTTGCTTGATGACGTGATGCCCTTGGTCAGCTTGCAAGCGCGCAAACTGGGTGTACGCGTGGTGGTCATCTGTGCGCCTGATTTGCCTGCCGTTTTGTGTGACCGCACCATGGTGGAGCAGGTGTTGTTGAACTTGGCGCGTAACGGTATGCAAGCGATGGCGGAAGATACCGCACACAAAGTGCTCACCCTCAGCGTGCAGCCTGCCGCTGCAAATGCCAGCAATCGCTGGCTAGAGTTCTCTGTGGCTGACGTGGGTCATGGCATTGCACAAGAAGTGGCTGACAAACTCTTCACCCCGTTTTTCACCACCAAGCAAGAAGGCATGGGTCTCGGCCTGAGTTTGTGCCGCACAGTGGTCGAGCAGCACGGTGGTTTTTTAAGTCATCGCTCCAATGCCCCACGCGGTACGGTGTTTAGTTTTACCCTGCCACAATCGTGACCAAAGGTCGGACACATGCAACCTACAGAAGACGCATTGGTATTCATCGTTGACGACGACGCGGGCGTGCGCGAGGCCCTCGCGTGGCTGCTGCGCTCTCGCCGTTTGCCCAGCCAATCGTTTGAAAGTGCTGATGCCTTTGCTGAGTTGCTGAATGATGTCCGACACGCGTGGCAACCCACGCAACCCGGTTGTTTGTTGCTGGATGTGCGTATGCCTGGCATGAGTGGCTTGGCCCTGTTTGAGCTGCTCATCGAGCGCCGCTTGCTCGATGTGTTGCCAGTGATTTTTCTCACAGGACACGCCGATGTGCCCACCGCCGTCGATGCCGTCAAACGCGGCGCATTTGATTTTTGTGAAAAACCGTTTTCTGACAACGCCTTGGTCGATCGTATTGAGCAAGCACTCAACCGCTCCTCCCACACCTTGCAAAGCCTACGCACCAAACAAAGCCTGCAACACAACTTGGCTGACCTCACTGAGCGCGAACGCGATGTCATGCATTTGGTGGTTGAAGGTTTGCCCAACAAACTCATTGCAGATCAGCTCGACATCAGCGTGCGCACAGTAGAGGTACATCGCGCTCGCGTGTTCGACAAAATGAATGTGAAGTCAGCCGTGGAGCTGGCCAATTTGCTGCGCGGCGAATGAAGCAGATGGTGGTTCGTTGGCTTCAGGCGCTGGTTGCCATCACTTTAGTCGCCACGTTGGTGGGCTGCGGTACAACCCGTCGTGCCCCCATCTCTGACACACCTCGCCCTTACCCCGCCGCACGTGTACCCGCTGATGCGCCACGTGCCAGTGGCAGCTTGGCAGGCACGCCCGGCACACCCAGCCCACAGCAAAGCTATCGCAGCCGTTGGGTGGCCGCCTCGTGGAACGATGTGCCAGGCTGGCAAGACGATCAGTTGCAAGATGCGTGGAATGCATGGCTGCAAAACTGCGTGCGTCCCGGTCCCTTGTTTGCCCCTCTTTGCAAAGACGTGCGCCAACTCATGCTGGGCAGTGACGATGACCGTCGCCTATGGATGATGAGCCACTTGCAGCCCTACCGCATCGAGTCACTCGATGGGGCAGTGGATGGTTTGCTCACCAGTTATTACGAGCCCATGTTTGATGCCTCCGCGCAAATGCGCCCCGGCTTTGAAGTGCCTTTGTATGCGCCCCCCGATGGTTTGGCCGAGGCGCGTCGCGCAGGTCGCCCGTGGTTCAGCCGTCAAGACATAGACACCAACCCGCAAGCACGCGACGCCCTGCGTGGTCGTGAAGTGGCGTGGCTGGCTGACCCGATTGACGCCTTGGTGCTGCACATCCAAGGCTCAGGCCGTGTGCGCATGGCCAACCCCGATGGCATAACCCGCGTGGTGCGTTTGGCTTTTGCCGGCTCGAACGAGCAGCCTTATCAAAGCGTGGGCCGCTGGTTGCTAGACCGTGGCTTGATCAAAGATGCGTCGTGGCAAGGCATCAAGGCCTGGATTGTCAGCACCCAACAGACCAATCTGCGCTTGGTGCAAGAGATGCTGTGGAGCAACCCACGTTATGTGTTCTTCCGCGAAGAAACACGCAGCGGGGCTGATGCAGACCTCGGCCCCCGTGGTGCGCAAGGCGTGCCACTGACGGCCGGCCGTTCCATCGCAGTGGACAAAGATTCCATCCCCTATGGCACACCAGTTTGGCTTACCAGCACGGGACCGAATGGCAATTTGCAGCGCTTGGTGTTTGCGCAAGACACCGGCAGTGCCATCGTGGGCGCGGTACGCGCTGATTACTTTGCAGGCACGGGCGCTGAAGCCGGTGACTATGCAGGCCGCATGAAACAGGGTTTGCGTTTGTGGGTCTTGTGGCCTAAGTAATGCGATGAGTATCAAACAGTTCAATGGCGAGTGGGTATGTCAGCAAGACCGTGTGCTGTTTCGCTTCAACACCAGCGAAGACCAAGAGTTCAGCTTTTGGCTCACACGCTACGTGCTCAAAGGTTTGTTGCAAGGTTCGCAGCAACTCAGCGTGCAAGCGCTAGCGCAAATGCATCCGCCTCAAGTGGCGCAAGTCATGCAGTCGTTTCAGCAAGAGTCGGTGACGCACCAGCACAATTTTCAAGAAACCTTTCAAGCTGCCAAAGAAAAGCCCATGGGTGACGCGCCTTTGTTGGTGACGGGTTTGATGCTCAATCAAACAGGTGATGTGATCACGTTGAAATTGGATTTGGAATCTGGCAAGTCGGTGCAAGTGCAGATGAACCCATCCGTGCTCCGCGTGATGTTGGCTTTGCTCGACAAGCTGCAAGGCGTCGCCCAGTGGGGCGTTGGCTTGGCTGCAGCGGATGACATAAGCCCAAGTCCTTTGAGCCCAAGCGGTCCTCCCGTCATTCATTGATTGCGGGTAGACCATGAGCCTTAGGTGTCACCTTAGGCATGTGGGTTTCCAGATCTCGCTCTAAACTTTGGCAACGCACGCCATTGATTGGAGCTAGCCATGAACGCACCCCTGCCCGAGCACATTCGCCGCGCACTCGACACCGTGACGCTGGACGACAAATACAGCCTCGATGTAGGCCGCGCCTTCATGAGCGGCGTGCAAGCTTTGGTCAAGCTGCCCATGCTGCAGCGTCAACGCGATGCCTTGCAAGGTAAAAACACCGCCGGTTTTATCAGTGGCTATCGCGGCTCACCACTCGGCACCTACGACCAATCGCTGTGGAAAGCCAAGCCCTATTTAGAAGCGCAAAACATCGTCTTTCAACCTGGCGTGAACGAAGAGCTGGCTGCCACTGCACTGTGGGGCACGCAGCAACTCGGTTTTGCGCCACCCGGCAGCAACAAGTTTGATGGCGTATTTGGCATTTGGTATGGCAAAGGCCCGGGCGTGGACCGTTGTTCGGATGTGTTCAAGCACGCCAACATGGCGGGGACCACGCCGTGGGGTGGCGTGTTGGCCATCGCAGGTGATGACCATGTGGCCAAAAGCTCCACAGCTGTACATCAAAGCGACCATATTTTCAAAGCTTGTGGCACGCCCGTGTTCTTTCCTAGCAACGTGCAAGAAATTTTGGATTTGGGTTTGCACGCCATCGCCATGAGCCGTTTCAGTGGCGTGTGGTCGGGCATGAAGACGATTCAAGAAATTGTGGAGTCCAGCTCCACCGCAGTGATCGATCCACAGCGCGTGAACATCGTCATTCCAGAGTTTGAAATGCCAGCCGGTGGTCTGCACATTCGCTGGCCCGACACCGCGCTGGAACAAGAGGCGCGTTTGTTTGACTACAAGTGGTACGCCGCTCTCGCCTATGTGCGTGCCAACCGTTTGAACTACAACGTCATCGAAGGCCCGAACGACCGGCTGGGTTTGATCGCCAGTGGCAAAGCTTTCAATGACACACGCCAAGCGTTGCTCGACTTGGGGCTGGACGATGCCACGTGCCGCCGCCTTGGTATTCGTTTGCACAAGGTGGCCGTGGTGTGGCCGCTGGACGCGCAGCTCACGCGTGATTTCGCCACGGGCTTGCAAGAGATTTTGGTGATTGAAGAAAAGCGCCAAGTCATTGAGTACCAACTCAAGGAAGAGTTGTACAACTGGCGCGCAGATGTGCGGCCCAATGTGTTGGGTAAGTTCAACGAGGTGGGTGAGGATCACAGCGGTGGCGAATGGTCCATGCCCAACCCAAGCGCCAACACCTTGCTGCGTGCCAATGCCGACCTGAATCCCGCGCTCATTGCCAAAGCCATCGCGCAGCGTGTGCTCAAGCTCGGCGTGGATGCCGACACCACCGCTCGCATCAATGCACAACTAGCCATCATCAGCGCCAAAGAAACGCAGATGCAAACCGTCACGCTCAAGGCAGACCGCATGCCTTGGTTCTGCTCGGGCTGCCCGCACAACACCTCCACCAAAGTGCCAGAAGGCTCGCGTGCGATGGCTGGTATTGGCTGTCACTTCATGGTGTTGTGGATGGACCGCGACACGCATGGCTTCACGCAAATGGGTGGTGAGGGTGTGCCTTGGGTGGGCCAACAACCGTTTGTGAACGACCAGCACATCTTCGCCAATTTGGGCGACGGCACTTACTTTCACAGTGGCATCTTGGCCATTCGCCAAAGCATTGCGTCGGGCGTGAACATCACCTACAAGTTGCTCTACAACGATGCGGTGGCGATGACGGGCGGTCAGCGCGTGGGCGAGCGCCCCGAGGGCCACAGCGTTTTGCAAATCGCCCAAAGCATGAGAGCCGAAGGCGCACAACGCATCACCGTGGTGACGGATGAGCCCGAGAAATACGAAGGCGCAGGTTTGGTCGATGGTGTGGCCGTGTTCCACCGCGATGAGCTGGACCGCATTCAACGCGAGATGCGAGAGATCAAAGGTTGCACCGTCATCATCTATGACCAAACCTGTGCCACCGAAAAACGCCGCCGTCGCAAACGCGGCACGATGGCTGACCCTGCCACGCGTGTGCTCATCAACGAGCTGGTGTGTGAAGGCTGCGGCGACTGCGGTGTGCAAAGCAACTGCATGAGCGTGGAGCCGCTCGAAACCGAGTTTGGCCGCAAGCGCACCATCAACCAAAGCACCTGCAACAAAGACATCAGTTGCGTCAAAGGTTTTTGCCCCAGCTTCGTCACAGTCGAAGGCGGGCAGTTGAAGAAAAAAAGCAAAGGCGTCTCGGGCATTGCACTGCCCGCACTTGAATTGCCAGAACCCATGTTGCCTGACACCACCCAAGCCTGGGGCATGGTGGTGGCGGGTGTGGGGGGCACGGGCGTTATCACCATTGGTCAGTTACTCGGCATGGCCGCGCACATCGAAGGCAAAGGCATCGTCACGCAAGACGCAGCGGGCCTTGCGCAAAAGGGCGGCAGCACGTGGAGCCTTGTGCTCATAGCCAACCACCAAGACGACATTCGCACCACCCGCGTAGGCGTGGCAGCGGCAGACCTTGTGATTGGTTGCGACCCCATCGTGGTGGCGGGCAAAGAAACCTTGCAGCGCATGCGTGCAGGCCGCACCCATGTGGCGCTGAATGCGCACAGCGCTCCGACTGCTGCTTTTGTGCGCAATGCCAATTGGCAAAACCCAGGCGAAGAATGTGTGGCTACCATCGCCAGCGCCGTGGGCGTTGAAGGCGTGAATGCTTTTGATGCCAACCGCGTGGCCACCCAAGTGCTGGGCGATAGCATTTTTGTGAACCCCATGGTGTTGGGCTTTGCTTGGCAAAAGGGTTGGGTGCCTTTGGGTCATGAAGCCTTGATGCGTGCCATGGAACTCAACGACATGGCCGTGGCACAAAACAAGGCGGCGTTTGAATGGGGCCGCCATTGCGCTGAAAATTGGGAAGCCGTGCAGGCCTTGTTGGCTCCCGCGCAAGTGGTGCAGTTCCACAAGTCCGAAGGTGTGGATGCGCTCATCGACAAACGTGTGGCCTTCCTTACCAGTTATCAAAACGCAGCCTATGCCAATCGTTATCGTACGGTGGTGGAGCGCGTGCGCGTTGCCGAAGCGACGCTGAACAAAACCACGTTGACTGAAGCCGTGGCACGTAACCTGTTCAAGCTCATGGCCTATAAGGACGAGTACGAGGTGGCGCGCTTGCACACCGACACAGCCTTCTTACAAAAAATCAACAGCATGTTTGAGGGTGACTACACACTCAACTACCACTTGGCCCCGCCTTTGATTGCCAAGACCAACGCCAAAGGCGAGTTGCAAAAGCAAAAATTTGGGCCGCTCATGCTCACGGGTTTCAAAGTGCTCAAACATTTCAAGTGGCTGCGTGGCTCGGCGCTGGACGTATTTGGCTACACCGAAGAGCGTCGCACCGAGCGCGCCTTGATCGCGCAATATCAAAGCAGTGTGGACACCATGCTGGGCCAGCTCAACGCCAGCAACCATGCTTTGGCAGTGGAAATGGCGCGAATACCTGAACAAATCAAAGGCTTTGGCCATGTCAAAGCCCGCAATTTGGCGGCGGCACGAGAGAAGTGGAACAGCTTGAAAGCACAGTGGTCCGCCCCCAACTGAGGCACTGAGCCAGCCGCATACAATCCGCGGTTGGTCTGCTGGGGCGTTTTTGCACCCAGCAGCAGTCCCTCAAATTGGAGTTTGACCGTGTTGATTTCTTCTGCTTTTGCCCAAACCGCACCTG
>JACCDT010411066.1_pt1 | contig 19793 bp, 16 predicted proteins | sample 7446291 | NCBI WGS metagenome assembly JACCDT01 (sample SAMN15323446, study PRJNA562643) | freshwater metagenome | isolation source: river surface water | place: USA:Blue River Watershed | collected 2017-08-17 | reverse complement strand
GTGCCTGCCCAGCCACAGGGCCAGTGTTGGCCACCAATATGAACAGCTGTACGTTTGTGTACAACGGCAATGATTTGCAGCGAAACGGTTTGGTGCAGATCCAAGTCAACATCAACTCCAACAACGAACCCGTGCGTCTTTACCACGAGGTACATGTGAACAACTCGCCATGACACGTTCACCCATATTCCAACAAGGTTTTGCCGCAGTAGCCGCCGTGTTTTTGGTGGTGGGGCTGGCGGCTTTGGGCGCTTTTATGCTGTCGTTTTCCAATGCCCAGCAGCTCACATCGGCACAAGATGTCCAGGGCTCGCGGGCCTACTGGGCAGCGCGTGCAGGGTTAGGTTGGGGCCTGGCCAGCCTGAGGGTCAACCCGGCGGTTTGCCCCGCACCCAACCCGCGAAATTTTGTGCTCGATGGCTTTGCCGTTGAAGTCAATTGCACGCCCTCCGTGTACTCGGATGCCGGATTGAACAACGTGCGTATCTATCGTCTCGTTTCGCGAGCCAGCCAGGGGGCGGGTGCTGCCGCTGTAGAGCGCAGTGTGTCGGCGTCTGTGGAGTTTTAACGATGAACATTATGTATGCGATTGCGCGGGCTCTGGTGGTGGGGCTGTTGGCCGCAGCCACCCAGTTGCATGCGGCCAACTATGTGTTTCCTGGTACCTTGCCCGCCGGGTGCAGCGGCTCAGGCCCCAGTTACACCTGCAGTGCGTTGACATTGGGCAACAACGACACCATCACCATCAACACGCCGCGTCCAGCGACCATCACCATCAACGGCAACTTTTCTACCAATAACGCCAAGATCAACAGCTCGGGGGCCCCCGGGAATCTCTCCATCAATGTCAGCGGAACCATCACCACCGGGTACCGGGCGGAAGTGAATGCCAATGTCACCGCAGGGGTCGTGAACGACACCGGCGGCGAAGTTGCGTTTGGGGGAGATGTGACCGCAACGAGCGGAAATGTGTTGCTTGGTTACAAAACCACCGTGGCTGGTACGGTCACTTCTGGCAGCGGCTCCATCACGATGGGCAATGAGGCGCAAATCGGCGGCTCGGTGGTAAGCACCAGTGGCGCGGTATTGATCAAGTACCGATCCGAGGTGACGGGCTCGGTGTCCACCAATGGCACGGTGACCCTTGAGAATGAAACCACGGTGGGAGGCTCGGTGGTGGGCGGCGCTGGTGCGATCAATGTGCAGTTCAAGGCAGAAGTGACCGGTTCGGTGGTGAGCACCACGGGGTCGATCACGATGGCCAATGAAACGGTGGCCGGTGCATGCGTCAAATCGTCAGGTTCTGCTTCCATCACGTTGAACTACCAGTCCAGTGTCAACAGTGTGTGCTGCGGTGCTACCTGTGGCAACAGCTGTGTCACCAACAACAGCAGCTTTGCCATGCCGCCTGCGTGCACCTCGCAGATCATCGCGGAATACCGCATGGACGAAGCCTCGTGGAACGGCACGGCGGGCGAGGTGAAAGACAGCAGCGGCAATGGCGCGCACGGGACGGCCAAAATTTCCAATGGCTCCACGCCGGTGGCCAGCACTGCGGGCGGCAGCCCTGCCTACACCAATGCCAGCCAGTCCACCTGCCGGTATGGCGAGTTCGACACCACCTCTGGCACGGTGCGCACCTACACCTATGTGGAACTGCCCTCCATGCCAGTGCTCACCAACGGCTTCAGTGTGACGGCCTGGATTCGGTCCACCGATGTGTCCGCCAGTGGTCAGCGCATTTTTGTGCGCGACGATAACCAGCACGGCCGGGCCAACAGCCTGGGAGAGGGTGGCTCCGGCAGGCTACGATTTTTTAACCGCAGCACCGCCAACTCGGGCGCCGTGACCGGTGGGACCAATCCCAACGCGGGTGCGTTTGCGATTGATACGCCCGCCGTCATCAATGCCAACACCTGGTACTTTGTGGCCGCCACCGTAAATACGGTGAGCAAGACCATCACGGTGTATGTGTACAGCAATACGGGCACCCAATTGGCCAAAGCCAGTTCCCTGTATTCGGGCACCTGGGCGGACGGCACGGGGATGGCTGCCATTGGTGGTGAAACCGCGGCTTCCGCGGAGGGGCAAACCGCAGCGTTCCACTTCCGCGGCAATGTGGATGAGGTGGCATTCTTCACGGGTGCCCAGACGCAGGCCCAGATCGAAACGCGGCTGACCCAGGTCCGTACCTGTATAGCGGCTCAAACCTGTATCGTGGACGACTTTGCCAGCGGAACCCTCAACAGCAGCCTGTGGAATCCGGTGACGATTGGAGGCAACTTTTTGCCCCAGGTGGTCGATGTGTCCGGCCAGAAGCGTCTGCGCCTGACCACAGCGGGGGGCAACCAAGCCACGCTGGTCCAGCTCAAGAAATGGTTTCCCGGCGCTGGCAACAAGATCGTGGTGCAGTTTGACCACTATGCCTATGGCGGCAACGGGGCTGATGGCGTGGGCGTGGTGTTTTCGGATGCCAGCGTGGCACCTGCGCCAGGCGGCGACGGTGGGTCCTTGGGGTATGCACAAAAGAACGCCACCAATGGATATGCCGGTGGCTGGCTGGGGGTGGGAATTGATGAATACGGCAACTTCCCCAACCCTACCGAGGGCCGGGTCGGGTACCCGTCGGGGTGGACGCCGCCTGTTGGGGCCGCCGTGGCCGCGGGCTTTTACGCTGACAGCGTGGCGGTGCGTGGCAGCGGTTCGGGCACTACGGGTTACCGCTTGCTGGCCAACAGCGGTGTCTTGGCACCCGAGATTTGGACCAATTCCAACAACTCTGCATCGCTGCAGAAGTACCGCATCACCATTGACAACACCAACAACGTCAACGCCTATGTGACGGTGCAGCGTGACACCACGGGCACGGGCGGTAGTTACACCACGGTGATCCCCACCTTCGATGCCCGTGGCACCAACAGCTTGCAGGCCGCAGTGCCTGCCAATTGGCTGGTGTCATTCACCGGTGGAACGGGAGGCTCCACCAACGTCCACGAACTGGCCAACATCAGCATTTGCGCCACTTACGTGAACGACCCCGGCGGCTCTTCCGACGCCAGTGCTTTTGATTGCCTGGAGACGGGCACCAATGCCACCTGGAGCCCCACCGCGCGCAAACCGCTTTATACCAAGCGCGCGGGCGTGAACTTCAGCATGGACATTGCCGCCCTCAAGGCGGATGGCACGCTGGAGAGCAACTATGTGGCTGCGGGTGGCAATACCAAATATGTGCGGGTTGAGCTGTTCAATGACTCGGCGACACCGGCGCCTGCGTGTTCGGCGTACAGCAGTCCTGTGGCCAGCCAGACGGTGTCATTCGCATCGGGCACCTACTCGGGGTCTGCCGGCCGCGCATTGTCAGGAAACTTCAACGTGGCCGCTACCTACGCCAAACTCCGCTGCCGCGTGCGGGAGTGCACCGATAGCAGCTGCGGCAGCTTTACTGCGGTGGCACCCGCGTGCTCGTCCGACCAGTTTTCGGTGCGGCCCAGTGCTGCTACCTTGATCACGTCCGCTACCGCCGCAGCGCCGTCCGTCACGGCAACCCCCGCCATCCGTGCGGGCGCGAATTTCACCTTGTTGGCGACCACAACTCCGGGGACTTACACCGGCAGTCTTGTACTGGATACCGGAAAGCTCAGCGCCCAAACCACGACCCAGGCCAGTACCCAGGCCGCTGGGGGCGTGGTGGGCACCTTGTCGGCCAGCACGGTGACGGCCAACGTGACGGTGGGCAGCTCCACCTATTCCGAAGTGGGGTATCTCTATTTGGCTGCCGGTGCTTACCGTGACGACGCCCTGACCGCGGTGGATGCTGCGCAGGGCGATTGCGTGACAGACACCACCAATGGCAACAACCTGTCGGACAGCCTCAGTGGCGGGAAGTACGGCTGCGCGGTGGGGAACACGGCAACGGTGTCATTGGGGCGGTTCTATCCCGATCACTTCACCATCTCGTCGCCTGCGGTGGTCCCGTTTTGCTCCGCCGCCGCCACTGCGTTCACGTATTTTGGCCAAGACGGGTTCGGGACCAATTTCACCATGACCGCGCAGAACACCAGCAATGGCACCACACAAAACTACGGTGGCGTCTTTGCCAAGTTTGTGACTACGGCGTACGGTAACTATGGCTTCACGGCCGCGACCTTGCCGGCCGGTTCTGCGCTGCAGACCAGCGCGACCGCCCCGACTGGCACATGGTCCAATGGTGTGGCCTCCATCGTGGCGCGTCACCAAGTGAGCCGCCCGACGAACCCTACCGCCGATACCCTGCTGACCGTCAGCGCCGCGCCTACCGACGGTGAGGTGCCTGCAAGTACCGCAACGGCGGTGGGCTCCAATGTACGCCTGCGCTATGGCCGCTTGCGCATGCAGAACGCATACGGTTCGGAACTTCTGGCTTTGCCGGTCCCGCTGGAGGCCCAGTACTGGAATGGCAATTTCTATGTAGTCAATGCCGATGACAGCTGCACCACCCTGCCCATGAACAGCATCGTGATGTCCAATTTCACCGGCAACTTACAAGCGTGTGAAACCCAGATCACCCCCATCGGAACGCAGACCCTTGCCAACGGGCGCATCCCGGGCGGGCTGATCCTCACGCGTCCAGGCACCAACAATTCCGGCAGTGTGGACCTTGCGGTGAATGTGACGGCTACCCCCGCAGGAAATACCTGTGTAGGTCCCGCGTCCAGTGCTGCCAGCGCCGCCAACCGCCCCTGGTTTGGCCCCAATCTTGGGGGGCGTGCCACATTCGGCATTTACAGGAGTCCGCTGATCTACCTGCGCGAGAACTATTGAGCGTGCCGCAGTATTTCTCAATTCATGTGAAATACTGCCTCCAAAGCCTGTCATGATTGCGCAATCAGCTATTAAAATGAGAGCAAGCCGCTCTGCACCGTCACCCAACATGATCGAAGCAACGCTCCATTGCCCCCTCTGTGTTTCCGCCCGGAAGGTCTGCTGACCATGCGCTGGCCTTGGCAACGCAAGTCTTCAGCGGACCTCTTGGTCGTCTCCTGGTCGGACCAGACCTTGGCCTATGTGCGTGCGCGTCCGGTAGGCCGGGCGTATGAAGTCACCAGCGTGGGAGTGGAGCGCCCAGACAGCGGCAGCCGCGAGGAGGTGGTGCAGCGTTTGCAAGCCCTGGGCCTGAAGGGCTTGCGCACGCACATCATGTTGCGCCCCGAGCAATACCAGTTTTTGCAGATCGATGCCCCCGCTGTCCCCCCCGAAGAACTGCGCTCTGCCGCCCGCTACCAAGTGCGGGATTTGGTGGACTCCCACCTGGACGACATCACCTTGGATGTGATGCGCCTGGGTGATGGGCAGGAAAAAGGCCAGGCGCACCTGTTCGTGGTGGCTGCCCAGAATGCGGTGGTGCGCGAGGCCATGGCCTTGGCGGATGCGATGGACTGGGACGTGGGCGTGATTGATGTGCAGGAAACGGCCCAACGCAATCTGCAAAGCCTGGTTGCTCAGAGTGAGGGCCGGCAAGATCGGGCCACCGCTGCACTGGTGCTGACCGACGGCAAGCAGGCCCTGCTGACCATCAGTGCCAACGAAGAGCTCTACTACACGCGCCGCCTGGAGCTGCCCGAAGGCTTTATGGCCATGGCCTGGAGCCAGGGCGAACCTGCAAGCTCCTCTGGAAGCTACACCCCGGTGAGCGAGTACGTGCCCGACTACAGCGTGGGCGGCGTTGCGTATGGCAATGACTATTCCGATGCACGAGGCGCTGGTTTGGGGGCTGGCAACGCGGCGGTTGCCGACCATGAACGCGCACAGCGTTTGGTGGTGGAGGTGCAGCGCTCGCTGGATCTGTGGGAGCGTTCCTGGACCCAGTTGCCTCTGGCGGGTGTCCGTGTTTTTGCGGGTGAACGCTCCCAGGAGTTGGCTGACTGGTTGGGACGTGAAACCGGGCAAGCCGTGGGTGTGCTCGACATCGCCGCGCAATGGAAGGGGTTGCCGCCCCTGGACACGCCAGATGCCGCCTATTGCCTGCCTCTGGTGGGCGTGTTGCTGCGCAGTGAAACGCGCAAACTGTAGAGCCGACCATGCCGCAGCAAATCAACCTCTGTACCCCGCTATTATTGGCGCCCAAGCGCTATTTCTCCGCGCAGACGATGGCTGTGGCACTGGCTGTCTTTGTCGTGTTGGGCGGTGCTTTGTGTGCCGCTTGGGTTTGGAACCTGAACCGCAGCGCCGCAGACATGGCGCAGCTCAGGGCGGGCCAGGCCACAGAACTTGCGAGCCTGCAGGCCGCCATCTTGGCGAATGCCGCTGGATCGGCTCCCTTGAGCCCGGACTTGCAAGCCCAGGTGCAAAGCCTGCGCAGCCAGGTGCAGGCCCAGGAAAAGGTATTGCTCGCCTTGCAGCAAGGGCGCATGGTGCCGGGTGCTGCGCATTCCGACCGCTTGGCCCTGGTGTCGCGCAGCATTCCCGGGCCGGTGTGGCTGACCGGCGTGGATGCCGATGCCACGCGCTTTGAAGTGGCGGGGTACACCTTGGAGCCCGCGGCCCTGAACGAGTGGGTGAATCGCCTGGCCTTCAGTCCCCTGATGCAAGGCTTGCGCTTGGCGACGGTCAAAGTGCAAAGTGCGCGTCTGGCCAAGGCAACAGCAGAGGCTACGTCTGCATCTGGCGGGCGCGAGGTGTGGTCGTTCACGCTGGTGAGTGCCCAGCCACCGGCGCCCCCTGCAACCGGAGGCACCCCATGAAGCAGTGGTGGCTCCAGCAGAGCGCACGTATTGACGCCTTGAGCCTGCGCGAGCGGGTGTTTGTGTTTGTGTCGGTGATCGCGTGCTGCCTGGCGCTGGCTGACGTGCTGTGGCTTTCACCCGCAACGGGGGCGCACCAGCTGCAAACCCAGCAATTCGCTGCCCAGAATGCAGAGTTGCAGCGTTTGCGCACTGAGCTGCAAAATTCTCCCAAGCCGGTGGATGTGAACCTGCCTCTGCGCACCGAGGTGGCTGCCCTGCAGCAGCAACTGGCAGAGCTTCAGAGCCGCATTGCGGCCGATGCGGACAGCGGCAGCCCGGCCCTGGAGCCGGTGTTGGCCGAGTTCCTGCGCCGCCGCGAGGGCTTGACTTTGCTCTCCACTGCGACGTTGGCGGCCGATGCAACGGCTGGCAAGGAGAGCACGGTGCCTGGCATTACCCGGCGCGGCGTAGAACTCAAAGTGTCGGGCCCTTACGGTGAGCTGCTCAAGTACGTCAAAAGTCTGGAGCAGGCACTGCCCAATTTGCGCTGGGGCCCTATGCAACTGCGCAGTGAAAAACAGCCGCCCGAATTGACCTTGCAAGTGTTTGTGCTGGAGGTGCAGCCATGACGCTTCGGTATCGCGCTCGTCGTGCGCTGGTCGTTGCGGCTTGCATGGCAGCCATGGCAGTGCATGGGCAGGAGTTCCGTGACCCAACCACGCCGCCGCCCGAGGCCACTGCCCTGCCAGGCGCGGCTGCCGCACCAGCCCCCGGTATGGCCGTGGTGGTGCAGGACGGCAAGCCCCATTTGGTGGTTGGCACACGCTTGGTGGCGATAGGCCAGAAGGTGGGCAACGCCAAGCTGGAACGCATCACCGAAACCGAGGTGTGGTTGCGGGAGGGCAAACAACTGACCAAGGTAGCCCGCTTCAGCGGCATCCAGCGCAGTGCGGCCAAACCTGCCGTGCCGTGTCTGGCCCCGTCGGCCCAGGCCCGCAACCGCTCCAAACCTGTCGTGACCCCCGCAGCTCCCTGCGAAGGAGTGCAACCGTGAAGTCCCGTCCCATGAAAGAAATGATCACCCCATCTGCTCCCCCTCGCCGATCTGCGCTGGCCATTTGGTCCTTGCTGGGTGCCGGGGTACTCAGCGGCTGTGCTGCACTGGATCGCCCGCTGCGCACCCCCGATGTGAGTGCCGCGGTGCGCGCCGAACTGCCAGCGGCAGCGCCCAGTCCCGTGGTGCCTGCCAAGGTGTCGGATGCGCTGGCCGAGCCGGCTCCGCCCCCCGTGGCCTTGCCCCCCGAGCCCCGTCTGGACCTCTTGGTCAACAACGCCCAGGCACGGGAAGTGTTTTTGGCCATCGTCGCGGACACGCGCTACAGCATGCTCATGCACCCCGATGTGTCGGGAACCTTGTCCGTCACTTTGCGCGGCGTGACCGTGACGGAAGCGCTGGAAGCCATTCGCGACGTTTACGGCTACGACTTCAAGATTGATGGCCGCCGCATCACCGTCTACGCTCCCACCTTGCAAACCCGCGTGTTCACGGTCAACTATCCGACTTCCCTGCGCTCGGGCAGCAGCGAGTTGCGGGTGTCGTCCGGAGCGGGCTTGCAGAGCACCACGGCAGGAACTTCTTCCACAACGGCCAGCAGCGCAGCGACAGCCGCCCAGCAGCCGGAAAACAGCCGGGTCTCGACTTCCTCGCGATCCGACTTTTGGGGGGAGCTGGCGGCGTCCGTCCGCAGTCTGGTCGGAACCGGCGAGGGGCGCAACGTGGTGTCCAGCCCGCAGGCGGGCATTCTGGCGGTGCGTGCCATGCCCGAAGAGTTGCGCCAGGTGGACAAATTCCTCAAGGCCACCCAGGCCTCCGTGGAGCGCCAGGTCATGCTGGAGGCCAAGGTGGTGGAAGTCGAGTTGCGCGACGGTTACCAGAGCGGTGTGAACTGGGGCGCCATGGGGAGTGATGTAAACGGGCAGGCTGCCGTGGGCGTGCTGGGCAGCGGGGTGAGCAGCACCAATGCGTTTGTGCAGGGCACCACCACCATCAACGGTGCCGTGGCCTTCCCTGCGGCAGCCACCGGCGGCGGTCTGTTCGGTCTGGCGTTGGCGACCAGCCAGTTTGGCGCGGTGTTGGGTTTCCTGGAAACCCAGGGGGATGTGCAAACCCTGTCCAGCCCGCGTTTGGCCACACTGAATAACCAGAAGGCTGTGCTCAAGGTGGGGTCGGACGAGTTTTATGTGACCGGGGTCACTGGCGGTACATCCACCAGCAGCAGCTCCACCACGAGCAGCAGCAACACCACCATGCCGACTGTCACCTTGACGCCGTTTTTCTCGGGCATCTCGCTGGATGTGACACCGCAGATTGATGATGGTGTGAATGTCACCTTGCATGTGCACCCCTCGCTCACCACCGTCACTGAGAAAACCAAGCAGGTCGACTTGGGCAGCGTGGGCAATTACCGCCTGCCCTTGGCATCGAGCAGCGTGAATGAAACTGACACGCTCGTGCGCATTCAGGACGGCAATATCGTGGCGATTGGCGGGCTGATGCAGCTGGAGTCCAGCCGCAACGCCTCGGGTATTCCGGGTACCACTGGTATGCCAGGCTTGGGCGCCCTGTTTGGCAACCGCGCCACGCAAGGTCGCAAGAAAGAAGTGATCGTGCTGATCAAGCCCACCATCATCCGCTCCGCAGCCGATTGGGAGGCCCAAGGCCGCCGTACACGTGCGGCGCTGGATGACATGGATGCCGCGCGCGCACGGGTGATCCAGATCGACGGCAACCAAGTCAAGTGATGTACCTGGGGCACTTTTCGCTGCGGGAGGCCCCGTTTTCCATCACGCCGGACACGGACTTTTTCTTTGCGCACGAAGGTGCGCAGGCTTCCCTCAACATGTTGCTGGTGGCTTTGCGCAGCGGTGAGGGTTTTCTCAAGGTGGTTGGGGAGCTGGGTTGTGGCAAAACCGTGTTGTGCCGCCAACTGCTCAAAACCTTGCAAGGCGAGTGTGTTACCGCCTACATCCCCAACCCCGACATGGGGCCTGACGATTTGCTGGTGGCTTTGTGCGGGGAGTTGGGGCTAGCCGTAGAGCAACCGGTGCAGCGCCATCAACTGATGGCTGGGCTGGCCCAATGCCTGCTGGACCATGCCCAGCACGGACGTCGGGTGGTGGTGTGCATCGACGAGGCGCAGGCCATCCCCGTGCGCACGGTCGAAAGCCTGCGCCTGCTGTCGAATTTGGAAACTGAAAAACGCAAACTCTTGCAGCTGGTGCTGTTGGGTCAGCCGGATCTCGATGACAAGCTCGCGCGACCTGATATCCGCCAGCTTTTGCAGCGCATCACCTTCAGCGAGTACCTGGGCCCCATGCGTCCCGAGCGGGTGCCTGCCTACCTGGCTCACCGCTTGGAGCGTGCGGCGTTGGGTGCCGCGACGGACACGGATGTATTCACCCCCGCTGCCTCGCGTGCTATTGCCCAGGCCAGCGGTGGTGTTCCGCGCCTGATCAACATCCTGGCGCACAAATGCCTGATGCTGGCATACGGAGAAGACCGACACCGGGTCAGTGTGGCCCATGTGCGTCTGGCAGCGCAGGACACGCCTGGCGTGCAACCCCGTCCACTTTGGTGGCGGCGCTTATGGTCGGTGTCCCGTGCACGGCGTTTGCGTGGCACCCAAGGAGAATGGGAATGAGCGTCATCAACAAAATGCTGCGCGATCTGGACCAACGCCAGCCGCCCGCCGCGGGGGCCGCCGACCCGTTGCGCCGCCAAACGGCGAGTGTGCCGATCCCGCCAGCAGTGCGCCGCCCTTCACCAGCCCTGCGCTGGGCCACCGGGCTCCTGCCTGTCGCTGCCTTGGTGGCGGGTGGCTTTGTGTGGTGGAGTTTCCAGCAACCCGCCTCTGCGCCTGCTGCTCCCCGCCCCGTGACACAACTCCCGCTTTCCGCAGACGCGCCGTTGGCAGCGCCACTGGCCGCAGCATCCGATCCAGTGGTGACGGAGGTGCCCCCGCTGGCCGCAAGTGCCGTGTTGCCGCCCGCCCCAGTCGCGGTGGCTGCGATGCCACTGCCTGTTGAGGCAGCGCCTGCCTCTTCCGGGCCTGCTCGCCTGGGTTTGCGCATGGATGCAAGCTTGTCCAGTGCTCCTGCGGCACCTGCGTTGCGCTCTGCCGCGTCGGCGCCAATGGCCGTGCCGGCTTCGCCTGCGCAGCTCGCCGCCAGTGTCCCGCAGGCCTCACCCCCCCCCGTGGCACAGACCACGGCCAAACCCCAGCCGCAGATGGTGGATGCCGCACCGCCCAACCGCCAGCAGCAGGCCGGGCGTGAAGCACTGGCCCAGGCCCAGGCTTTGTGGGCCAGCGGCGCGCGCGACACCGCCATCAGCACCCTGCAAGAGGCGGTGGCCACGGCAGAGCGCAGCCCGGCGGGTACGGCCAGCGCCAATTTGGTGCCCCTGGTGCGCGAACTGGCGCGCATGGAATTGGCTGAGGGTCGCTCTGCTGCCGTGTGGGAGTTGTTGACGCGCATGGAACCCCTGCTGGCTAACCAGCCCGAGTTGTGGGCTTTGCGTGCCAATGCCGCGCAGCGTTTGGGTCGCCACCAGGACAGTGTGCAGGCTTACACCACCGCGCTGCAGAGCCGCCCCAGCGAACAGCGCTGGCTGCTGGGCGCAGCGGTTTCGCTGGCCGCGCTGGGACAAACTGTGCCCGCTGCCGAGATGGCGGACAAAGCCCGAAGCGTGGGGCCGGTCAGCCGCGAGGTGCTGGCATACTTGCGCCAACAGGGAGTACCGTTGACCGACCGACCATGAGGTTTGTGATGCGCGTTTGCCTGTCTGCCGGAGTCCGCCTGTGGGGAATTTGCAGCCTGCTTCTGGGGCTGGCACTTCCCGTTCAGGCCCAGCCCACCAGTGCGGACCTGGTGACCGGAGAGTACCCGCCCTTTTCCAGTGAAGATGCGCCCGCCATGGGCGTGCTGTCAGAGATCGTGGTAGCGGCATTCCAAGACCAGGGCGTGAGCACTCAGGTGCGCTTTATGCCTTGGCAGCGTGGCTATATGGAGACACGCAATGGCTTGCACACAGGCACCTTCCCCTATGTGAAGAACGAAGAGCGGCAGCGCGATTTCTGGTTTTCACTACCGCTGTACCCGGATGTGGTGCGCATCTTTGTTGCCGCCGATGCCGACCCCGCCATGGCGTGGGCGGGCAAGGCGGTGTGTGTGCCCCAGGGCTACAACATTGCCCGCGTGGCTCCCTTCATTGAGAGCCAACAGGCCCGCATGGAGCGGCCACCTGACATGCTGAATTGCTTCCAGATGCTGCAGCGCGGGCGCGTGCAGGCGGTCTGGAGCAGTGAAATGGTGGCCGATTTTGTGACGCGTGACCTGCGCCGTGACGGCTTGCGCTTCAAAGCGCTAACACTCGGGCTGGAGTATCCGGTGGAGCTGTACCTCATCATTTCGCGTCAGCTGCCCCAGGCGCAGCAATGGATAGAGCGCTTCAACACCGGCTTGACCCGAATCCAGAAGAACGGTAGCTACGCCAAAATCCTGGGGCGCCACAAAATACAAGCCAAATAGGGCTCTAGGCCTCGTGGATTCTGCGCAATAAGCTACTGAAAATATAGCAAAACCTACGGGTTAGTGCGCAACACCCGCCGGTACTGCATGGCTTCGGCCACATGGGCGAGGGCGGTGGTCTCGGCACCCGCCAAGTCGGCAATGGTGCGGGCGATCTTCAGCGTACGGTGGGTACTACGGGCCGACCAGCCCAGTTGGGCCGCAGCCGCTTGCAAAAATTTGGCCGCCGCGGCGTCCAGCTGGGTGTGGGCATCGATGGCCTGGCCACTCAGGGCCTGGTTAGGCACGCCCTGGCGGGCCACGGCGCGGTTGCGTGCGGCCGTGCAACGGCTGCGGATGCTCTCGGTCGACTCGCCAGCCGGGCTGCAGAGCAACTCGTGGGCCGGCAGGGCTGGCACTTCGATGTGCAGGTCAATCCGGTCCATCAGCGGGCCGCTGAGCTTGGCCTGGTAGCGGTGCACCTGGTCGGGCGTGCAGCGGCAGCTGTGCGCGGGTGAGCCCTGGTAGCCGCAGGGGCAGGGGTTCATGGCAGCCACCAGCTGGAAGCGCGCCGGAAATTCGGCCCGCCGCGCCGCCCGGGCGATGGTGATGCTGCCGGTCTCCAGCGGTTCACGCAGGGCTTCCAGGGCAGCACGCGGGTATTCGGGCAGCTCATCCAAAAAAAGCACGCCGTGGTGGGCGAGTGAAATTTCGCCTGGCCGCGGCGGCGAACCGCCACCCACCAGGGCCACGGCGCTGGCCGTGTGGTGCGGGCTGCAGGTGGGGCGCTGGCCCCAGCGTTCCAGGGCAAAGCGGCCGCACAGGCTGCCAATGGCCGCGCTCTGCAAGGCTTCATCGGTGTCCATATCGGGTAACAGGCCGGCAAATCGGTGTGCCAACATGGACTTGCCCGAGCCTGGGGGGCCGACCAGCAGCAGTGAATGGCCGCCGGCGGCGGCAATCTCCAAAGCCCGTTTGGCGCCGGCCTGGCCCTTGACGTCGGCCATGTCAGGGCCGCGCAGTTGTTGGCCGGGTGGTGCCGCTTGGACACGCACCCAGCCATCGGGGTCTTCCGGGGGTGCTGGGGCATCGGCTGCGGGTGGTGGCGCAAAGTGGCGCACCACATCGAGCAGGTGCCGCGCTCGCACCACATGGGAGTCCGGCACCAGCGCGGCTTCCTCGGCACTTTCGGGTGGCAGCACCAAACGGGTGCTGACTCGGGCGGTGCGCAAGGCCAGTGCCATGGCCAGCGCGCCGCGCACCGGCCGCAATGTACCGGAGAGGGACAGCTCGCCCGCAAATTCGTACTGGGCCAGTGCGGCCCCGTCGATCTGGCCACTGGCCGCCAAGATGCCCAGCGCAATGGGCAGGTCCAGCCGGCCGGAGTCTTTGGGCAAGTCGGCCGGGGCCAGGTTCACGGTGATGCGCTTGTTGTGGGGAAATTCGAGGCCGCTGTTCTGGATGGCGCAGCGTACGCGCTCGCGGGCCTCCTTCACCTCCACATCGGCCAGCCCCACCAGGCCGAAGCTGGGCAGGCCGTTGGCCAGATGGACTTCGACCGTGACTTGCACCGCCTCCAGCCCCAGCAGGGCGCGCCCCTGCACCAAAGACAAGCTCATGGACCCGTACTCCCAAAATGGTGCGCTGCATCGCAGTGCATGGACGGCAGCTGCACCAATGACGTGCATGCTGTATTTATATACAGGCATGTTACTCCAGTTGGCGCCGCTTGGGCCGTAGCCGTGCGAAATAGAGGGACTTTTAACTTGGCATGCCTTCTGCTTTATGGGGTGTATCTCCAGACCATGGAGAGGCAGACCAGCCAGACCCGGTGTCTGTATTCAACTGTTTTCAAGCTGAGGTGAACACATGAAACTCGTAACGGCCATCATTAAACCGTTCAAGCTCGATGAGGTGCGAGAAGCCTTGTCTGGCATTGGTGTGCAGGGCATTACCGTCACGGAAGTCAAAGGCTTTGGCCGTCAAAAAGGCCACACCGAGCTGTACCGCGGTGCAGAGTACGTGGTCGACTTTTTGCCCAAGGTGAAGATTGAAGCGGCGATTGACGACGCTTTGGTAGATCGCGTGATCGAAGCCATCGAAGGTGCAGCCCGCACCGGCAAGATCGGCGACGGCAAGATTTTTGTCTACAACCTGGAACAGGTTGTGCGCATTCGTACCGGCGAAACCGGCAAAGAAGCGCTGTAACCAGAAAGAGAGCTCGAACATGAAAAAACTGCTTGCCTCCCTGGCCTTGGGCCTGAGCCTGCTGGGCGCCGGTAGCCTGGCGCTGGCCCAGGACGCCAAACCCGCCGAAGCCCCCGCTGCGGCAGCTCCTGCCGCTGCCGCCCCAGCTGAAGCTGCCGCGCCTGCGGCAGCCCCGGCACCCGCAGCTGCCGAAGCGGCACCTGCCGCGCCTGCGGCCGCTGCACCTGTCCCCAACAAGGGTGACACCGCCTGGATGACCACCGCCACGGCGCTGGTGATCTTCATGACGCTGCCCGGTCTGGCCCTGTTCTACGGCGGCTTGGTGCGCAGCAAGAACATGCTGTCCGTGCTGATGCAGGTGTTTGTGGTCAGCGCCCTCATTTATGTCTTGTGGGCCATCTACGGTTACACCCTGGCCTTCGGCGGCGACGGCAAATTCATCGGCACGCTGGACAAGCTGTTCCTGAAAGGCATCACGCCCGAATCCGTGGCAGCTACCTTCAGCAAGGGTGTGGTTATTCCCGAGCTGAGCTTTGTAGCCTTCCAGGCCACCTTTGCAGCCATTACCTGCGCCCTGATCGTCGGTGCTTTTGCCGAACGCATCAAGTTCGCCGCCGTGCTGGCATTCAGCGTGATCTGGTTCACTTTCAGCTACCTGCCCATTGCACACTTGGTCTGGTACTGGGCGGGTCCTGATGCGATCTCTGACGCTGCTTCGCTGGAAAAAGTGGTGGGTGCAGCCGGTTACCTGTGGGCCAAGGGCGCGCTGGACTTCGCTGGTGGCACCGTGGTGCACATCAACGCGGCCGTTGCTGGCCTAGTCGGTGCCTACGTGGTGGGCAAGCGTATCGGTTACGGCAAGGAAGCCATGGCTCCTCACAGCCTGACCTTGACCATGGTCGGTGCTGCCATGCTGTGGTTTGGCTGGTTCGGCTTCAACGCCGGCTCCAACCTGGAAGCCAACGGCCTGACTGCTTTGGCCTTTATCAACACCCTGTTGGCAACTGCTGCTGCCACCTTGGCCTGGATTACCGGTGAAGCCCTGACCCGTGGCAAAGCCTCCATGCTGGGTGCTGCTTCCGGTGCGGTGGCTGGTTTGGTGGCCATCACGCCCGCTTGCGGTTTTGTGGGCCCCATGGGTGCCATCGTCATCGGCCTGGTGGGTGGTTTTGCCTGCCTGTGGGGTGTGAATGGTCTGAAGCGCCTGCTGGGTGCTGACGACTCCCTGGACGTCTTCGGCGTGAACGGTGTGGGCGGTATCGTCGGTGCCATCTTGACCGGTGTGTTCGCTTCTCCCTCCTTGGGCGGCACCGGTGTGTACGACTACGTGACCAATGCCGTGGCTGAAGGTTATTCCATCGGCACCCAAGTCTGGATCCAGACCCAAGGTGTGTTGCTGACCATCGTCTGGTCGGCCGTGGTCTCCTTCATCGCCTTCAAGCTGGTGGACCTGGTGATTGGTCTGCGTGTGAGCGAAGAAGAAGAACGCGAAGGCTTGGATATTTCCAGCCATGGCGAAACCGCCTACAACCGCTAATCCCCAGGATTCGGTTACGAAGTAGTTTCAATTCTTCTTGAGACGCTGGCCCGGTCGGACTTTGGTCCCGCCGGGCCTTTTTTCGCCGGAGTGCAGTGCACAATCCCGCCATGACTTCCACACTCACCTTGCGCCACGGCGACCTGCTGTGCGACATCAAACCCGAATTGGGCGGCAGCATCGCCGGCCTGTGGCTGGGAACCGACCCGGTGCTGAGCTCCCTGCCCGGGGCGCAAATGCAGACTGTGCGCCAGTCGGGCAGCTACCCCTTGGTACCTTTTTCCAACCGCATCGGCCAGGCCCAGCTGCAGTGGGCGGGCACCAGTCATCCACTGGTCCGCAACTTTGAACCTGAGCCCCATGCCATCCACGGCGTGGGTTGGCAGCGGCCATGGGCAGTGCTGGAATCGTCTGACACCTTTGCGCTGCTGGGCTTTGAGCACCGGGCCGACGCGGCCTGGCCTTTTGATTTCGATTGCTCGCAGGCCTTCAAGCTGGAAGCTGGGGCCTTGGAGATGTCGCTCTCCATCACCAACCAATCGCCCGTGGCCGCACCGGTCGGGCTGGGCTGGCACCCTTTCTTCCCCAAACGTCCGGGCACCGAGGTGCAGTTCACGGCCACTGGCCGCTGGGAGATGGGCAGCGACAAGCTGCCCACCCACCGTGTGGCGCACCCCGGCTTGCAGCAAAGCGTGGAGTCGCTCACCGTGGACCATTGTTTTGATGGTTGGGGCGGCGTACTGACCTTGCAGGATGCGGTGTTGCGCGTGCGCGTTTCGTCCGCGCTGAGCCGCCTGGTGGTGTACACCCATCCCGAGCGCAACAACATCGCTGTGGAGCCCGTGAGCCATGTGAACAATGCGCTCAACCTCATGTCCCAGACCGGCGCGCGTGCGGAAGACCTGGGTGTGGTCATTCTGCAGGCGGGTCAGACCTATGCCTGCGAGATGCGCATTGATGTGGAGCGTGCCACATGAACTGGCAGCCCCTGAGCCAAGATACCTTCGAACTGGGTGAGTCCCCGTTTTGGCATCCGCATGAGCAGCAGCTCTACTGGGTGGACATTCCCGGCAAGGCGCTGCTGCGCGCCAATGTCTACATGGGCACGGTGCAGCGCTGGGACATGCCCAGCGAGCCCGGTTGCATTGCGCCGGCTGCATCGGGCGGGCTGGTGATTGCGCTGCGCCATGGCGTCTTCCGGGCGCGCGAGTGGGGCGGGGCGCTGGAGCCCATCGCCACCTTGCCGTATGACACCGCCACCGTGCGCGCCAATGACGGCAAGTGCGATGTCTTGGGCCGTTTCTGGGTGGGCACCATCGACGAGCCCAAGGCGGGCCGCGTGGCGGCACTGTTCTCCATCGACTGCCGCCGTGGCCCACCCGAGGTGGTGCAGCACGCGGGCGGCGCCCTCACCGGCAACGGCTTGGCCTGGAGCCCGGACAACCAAACCATCTACTGGTCCGACACGCCCAACCACGTGGTTTACGCCTGGGACTACGACCTGGAAACCAACACCCTGGACGAACAGCGCACCTACCAGCAATGCGCACCCAAGCCCGCGGGCTGGACCTTCGAGACCACGGCCTACGCCGGTCGTCCTGATGGTGCTGCCGTGGACGTGGAAGGTAACTACTACGCCGCCATGTTCGAAGGTCGGCGCATCTGCAAGTTCGCGCCCGATGGCACGCTCTTGGCCGAAATTCCGGTGCCCGCCCAGTGCCCCACCATGCCTTGCTTTGGCGGTGAGGACCTGAAGACCCTCTACGTCACTACCGCGCGCCATGGCCGCAGCGCGGCCGAGCTGGCGGCCATGCCGCTCTCGGGCGCGGTGTTCTCCATGCGGGTGGACGTGCCGGGTTTGCCAGTGAATTTCTTCGTAGACTAACCCCCACGCTCCGCCGTCGCGCGGGTTGCTGCCAATTTTTTGGTGGCCCGGGCGCCAAAAAATTCACGCCTCGGCGGCCGGTGGCGCCGTACCATCGGCGCCATGCACGCTGCCCCCTCACTCCAAACATTGCTGGACCAGGTCCGCACCGCTGTGGCCGAGCGCACCCCCTTGCAAATCCGAGGTGGCGGCAGCAAAGACTTTGTGGGCACCATCCAGCCCGCGCAGCTGCTGGACACCCGTAGCCATACGGGCATCCTCGACTACGCGCCCAGTGAGCTGGTGGTCACTGTGGCCGCCGGCACACCGCTGGCGGAGCTGGAAGCCGCGCTGGCTGAGAAAGGCCAGTGCCTGCCATTCGAGCCGCCGCACTTCGTGTGGTCGGCGGCAGACAAGACGGCGACCCGCGCGCAGCCCCTGGGCGAGCGCTTCCGGGACAGTGGCCCCGCCGCAGGGAGCGTAGCGACCGTAGGTGGCATGGTGGCTAGCGGCCTCGCGGGCCCGGCACGCGCCACTGTGGGTAGCGTGCGCGACTACGTGCTCGGCCTGCAATTGATCAACGGCCAGGGTGAACATCTCACCTTTGGCGGCCAGGTCATGAAAAACGTGGCGGGTTACGATGTCTCGCGCCTCATGGCCGGCGCCATGGGTACGCTGGGCGTCATCACCCAAGTCTCCCTCAAGGTTTTGCCCATGGCCCCCGCAGAGGCCACGCTGGTGTTTGCGGTGGACCAGGCCGCAGCGTTGGAGCATCTGCACCGCTGGGGCGGCGAGCCCCTGCCGCTTAATGCCAGTTGCTGGGTGCATGACGAGACCGCCCCCGGCGGCGGGCGTGACTTGCTGTTTGTGCGCCTGCGGGGTGCCGTGGCTGCGGTGGAAGCCGCTTGCCAAAAGATGCTGGCCGAGCTGCCGGGCGAGCGCATGGACAACGCCCAAGCCGGTCCCGACTGGGCCCTGTGCCGCGACCAGCGCCTGCCTTTCTTTGCCGATGCGCGGGCCCCCGAGCTGGCGCTGTGGCGCCTGTCGGTGGCGCCCACCGCGCCGGTGTTGGACCTGCCCTGGGCCCCACTGGTGGAATGGCAGGGCGGGCTGCGTTGGCTTTGGGCGCCGCAGCAGGCCGGTGCCCAGCTGCAGGCCGCAGCCCGCGCGGCGGGCGGTAATGCTACTGTTTTCGTAGCTGCTCGCGCAGATTCCACGAGGGCTGGATGCCAATTTGACACTAAAAATGCGGCGCGGGATGCCATCACCCGCCGCCTCAAGGCCGCCTTTGACCCCCTGGGCCTGTTCAACCCCGGCCGCCTCTGCGCCGACCTCTGAGCCCGCGCCATGCAAACCCAACTCGCCCCCGAATACCAGAACACGGCCGATGGCCAAGCCGCCGAGGCCATTCTGCGCAAATGCGTGCACTGCGGCTTCTGCACCGCCACCTGCCCCACCTACCAATTGCTGGGCGACGAGCTGGATGGCCCGCGCGGCCGCATTTACCTGATGAAGCAGGTGCTGGAAGGCCAAACGCCGACCCGCGCCACGCAGATGCACCTTGACCGCTGCCTGACCTGCCGCAACTGCGAAAGCACCTGCCCCAGCGGCGTGGACTACGGCCACCTGGTGGACATCGGCCGCAAGCTGGTGGATGCCAAGGTGCCGCGCCCGCTGGGCGAGACGGTGGTGCGCTGGGCGCTGAAAGAAGGTTTGCCTTCCCCTTTGTTTGCGCCGGCCATGAAGCTGGGGCAGATGGTGCGTCCGCTGCTGCCGCAAAGCCTGAAGAACAAGGTCCCCGTTCCACAGGATGCCGGGGCCTGGCCCTCGCGCCAGCACGCGCGCAGGGTGCTGATGCTGGAAGGCTGCGTGCAGCCCGCCATGGCGCCCAACATCAACAGCGCCACCGCACGCG
>JACCDT010087283.1_pt1 | contig 19802 bp, 15 predicted proteins | sample 7446291 | NCBI WGS metagenome assembly JACCDT01 (sample SAMN15323446, study PRJNA562643) | freshwater metagenome | isolation source: river surface water | place: USA:Blue River Watershed | collected 2017-08-17 | reverse complement strand
CTGCCCCTGGACACGCTGAGCGCGGCCCGCGCCCACCTGCCGCTCCTGGCACGCAGCGGCCTGCGCACCTGGGGCCAGCTGCGTGACCTGCCGCGCGCGCCGGTGGCGCGCCGCTTCGGCCGCGAGCTGCTGCTCGCCCTCGACCAGGCCTGGGGCCTGGCGCCCGAGGTCTACGAGTGGCAGGTCGCGCCCGATGTCTTCGACCAGTCGCTGGAGCTGCCGGCCATCGCGGGCAGCGCGCCCGAGCTCCTGGCTGCGGCCTGGCGCCTGCTGGGGCAGCTGCAGCTGTGGCTGCGCGCGCGCCAGCGGGGCGTGCTGGCCTTCGGCCTCGAGTGGCGGCTGGACCTGCGCCGTCTCGACGGCGTGGAGCTGCCGCCGACGGGCGAGCTGGTGGTGCGCACCGCCGAGCCGGTGCAGGCCATGGACCACCTGGGCCGGCCGCTGCGCGAGCAGCTGGCACGCACCACGCTCGCGGCGCCCGCGCGCAGCCTGCGCCTGTACAGCCTGGAGACCTGCCCCTGGGGCGGCGCCGCCCGCACCCTGCTGCCCGAGGAGGTGCGCGAGGGCGAGCGCCTGCACCAGCTGGTCGAGCGGCTCTCGGCGCGCCTGGGCCCCGGGCGGGTGCTGCGCCCGCGCCTGCAGGCCGACTGGCGGCCCGAGGCGATGCAGCGTTGGGAGCCGGGGCAGGGCGCTTCCCGCGCGCCGGCAGCTCCCCCTGTCCCCGGCGCGCTCAGCCCGCCCTGGCTGGTCGAGCCGCCGCTGCCGCTCTCGGTGCAGGACGAACGTCCCTGCTACCTCGGGCCCCTGGAGCTGCTCACGCGCAGGGAGCGGGTCGAGACCGGCTGGTGGGAGCCCGGCGGCGCGGTGGTGCGTGACTACTGCATCGCCCGCAGCGCGCGCGCCGGCCTGCTGTGGGTGTTCTGCGAGCACACCATGCCCGCGGGGAGCCGGCCGCCGCGGTGGTACCTGCAGGGGCTGTATGCCTGAACCGCCCGCGCGGCCCCGCATGCCGCCGATCGCGCCGGAGGACGACGACCCGCCGCCACTGAGGGACGCGCCGGGCCGGGGCGTTTCGGCGGGTGCGTCAAAGGGTGGGCGTGCACGTGCGGACGCGCGTGATGCGGCGCTCGGGGCCGACGGCGCCCTGGCCGGCGATCTTCCCGCCTACGCCGAGCTGCACTGCCTCTCCAACTTCAGTTTCCAGCGCGGCGCCTCGCATCCGGGTGAGCTGGTGCGCCGCGCCTGGAACCTGGGCTATGAGGCGCTGGCCATCACCGACGAGTGCTCGGTAGCCGGCGTGGTGCAGGCCCATGTGGCGCTCAAGGAGCACCGGGCCCGCGCCCGCGCGCTCGAAGAGGCCGACGGCCTGCCGCGCCTGCGGCCCTTTCGCCTGCTGCATGGCGCCGAGTTCGCGCTGCCTGGCGGGCGCGTCGTGGCCCTGGCCCGGAACGTCTTCGGCTGGGGCGACCTGTGCGAGTTCATCACCGCGGCGCGGCGCGCCGCGCCCAAGGGCGAGTACCGACTGGGGTGGGAGGCGGCGTGGTCGCTCCTGGCGGGTTGCGAATGCCTGTGGGTGCCCGATCGCCAGTCGCCCGACGCCTTCGACGAGGCGCGCCTGCGGGAGGACGCGCTGCGCGCCCGCGAGCACCTGGGCCCGGGCCTGTGGCTCGCGGTCGAACTGGCGGGGGAGGCGGGTGACGACCTGTGGCTGGCGCAGATGCTGTCGCTGGCCGAGGTCACGGGCCTGCGTCCGGTCGCCGCCGGCGGCGTGCTGATGCACCGGCGTTCGCGCAAGCCGCTGCAGGACGTGCTCACCGCGGTGCGCGAGGGCCGGCCGGTGGCCGACTGCGGCTTCGCGCTGCAGCCCAACGCGCAGCGGCACCTGCGCTATCGGGCGCAGCTGGCGCGCCTGTATCCGCGCGCGCTGCTCGAGGCCACGTGCGAGGTGGCCGTGCGCTGCCGCTTCGAGCTCGACGCGATTCAGTACAACTACCCGCTGGAGTCGGTGCCGCCGGGGCGCAGCCCGATCAGCCAGCTCACGCGGCTCACGCTGCGCGGCGCGCGCCGCCGCTACCCGAAGGGCCTGGCGCCCGCGCACCGGGTGCAAGTGGCCAAGGAGCTTCGCCTGATCCAGGCCAAGCGCTACGAGATGTTCTTCCTCACCGTGGAGGACATCGTCCGCTTCGCCCGCGGCCAGGGCATCCTGTGCCAGGGGCGCGGGTCCTCGGCCAACTCCCTCGTCTGCTACTGCCTGCACATCACCGAGGTCTCGCCCGAGCGCTCCAACCTGCTGTTCGAGCGTTTCATCAGCATGGAGCGGCACGAGGCGCCGGACATCGACGTCGACTTCGAGCACCAGCGCCGCGAGGAGGTGATCCAGTACATCTACCGCAAGTACGGCCGCGAGCGCGCCGCCATCGCGGCGGTGGTGGTGCGCTACCGCCCGCGCATGGCGCTGCGCGACGCCGGCATGGCGCTGGGGGTGGACCCGCGCCTGGTCGACGCCTTCGCGAAGGACCAGCAATGGTTCGACGCCGACATCGACGCGACGCGGCTGGCGCAGATCCAGGCGGCGGTCTTGCAGGGTAGGAGCGACCCTTCTGCGCAGGGTGATGAAAGTCAATCCGATGACGGTGATGAAAACGATGCGCCCGTGGCCTCAGGCAGCGAGGGCCCAGCCACGCCCCACCGCCTGGCCTTGTGGCTGTCGATGGCCCGCACGCTGTGCGGCTTCCCGCGCCACCTGAGCCAGCACGTGGGCGGCTTCGTGCTCACGCAGGACCGCCTCACCCGCCTGGTGCCGGTGGAGAACGCCGCCATGCCCGATCGCTCCATCATCCAGTGGGAGAAGGACGACCTGGAGGCGATGGGCCTGCTCAAGGTCGACGTGCTGGCCCTGGGCATGCTCAGCGCCCTGCGCCGCTGCCTGCAGCGGGTGAACGAATGGCGCGGCCTCACCCTGCGCCTGCAGGACATTCCCGAGGAAGACCCGCAGGTCTACGACATGCTCTGTCGCGCCGACACGGTGGGCCTGTTCCAGGTCGAGAGCCGGGCCCAGCGGGCCATGCTGCCGCGGCTGCGCCCGCGCACCTATTACGACCTGGTGGTGCAGGTGGCCATCGTGCGGCCCGGCCCCATCCAGGGCGGCATGGTGCACCCCTACCTGCAGGCGCGCGAGCGCCGGCGGCGCGGCCTGCCGATCGAATACATCAAGGCGGAACTGGCGGTGCCCCTGGGCCGCACCCTGGGCGTGCCGATCTTTCAGGAGCAGGTGATGCAGCTGGCCATGGTGGCTGCCGCCTTCACCGCGGGCGAGGCCGATGCCCTGCGCCGCGGCATGGCCGCCTGGAAGCGCAAGGGCGGCGTGCAGCGCTTTCGCGAGCCGCTGGTGCGGGGCATGGTGACGCGCGGCTACCCGCAGGACTTCGCCGAGGGCATCTTCCGGCAGATCGAGGGCTTCGGCGAGTACGGCTTCCCCGAGAGCCACGCGGCCAGCTTCGCGCTCCTCGTGTACTTCAGCGCCTGGTTCAAGCACCACGAGCCGGCCTGCTTCCTGGCCGCCATGCTCGACGCCCAGCCTCTGGGCTTCTACACCCCCTGGCAGCTGGTGCAGGACGCGCAGCAGCACGGGGTGGATGTGCGGCCGGTGGATGTGACTGCGAGCGGGTGGGATTGCACCCTGGAGCCGGTGTCGGGGAGTGGTGAGAGGGAGGCGGGGGAGGACACTGCATCGGCATCGGCATCGACCGGAGTCGCCTCGCGCGCAGGCGGGGCGCAGCCCGCGGTGCGCCTGGGCCTGCGCCTGGTGGCAGGCCTTTCGGAAGACGCGGCTTGCCGTGTGGTGGACGCCCGTGCCCAGGCGCCCTTTGTCGATGTGGAGGACCTCGCTCTGCGCGCCGCCCTCGACCGCTCCGACATGGGCCTACTGGCATCAGCCGACGCGCTGTCCACCCTGGCCGGCCATCGCCGCCAGCAGGTCTGGGCCGCCACGGTGAACCGCCGTCCGCGCGGGTTGCTGCAGGAAGCGCCGGTGCATGAAGACTTGCTCCGATTGCCGGCGGCGGACGAGGGCGAGGACATCGTCTTCGACCACGCCGCCCTGCGCTTGAGCCTGCGTCGCCACCCCCTGGCCCTGCTGCGCGATCGGCTGGACGCCCTGGGCTGGCGCAGCGCCGCGACCTTGCAGTCCCTGCCCGACGGCCGCCTGGCGCGCGCCTGTGGCCTGATCACCCTGCGCCAGCGTCCCGGCACCGCCAAGGGCGTGATGTTCGTGTCACTGGAGGACGAGACCGGCTGCGTCAACGTCGTCGTCTGGCCGGCGCTGGTGGAGGCGCAGCGCGACGTCTGGCTGCGCGCGCGCCTGCTGGCGGTGCAGGGGACCTGGCAACGCGACGAGGCCAGCGGTGGCCGGGTGCGGCACCTCATCGCGCGGAAGGCGGAGGACCTCTCTCATCTGCTGGAAAAGAGGGTGGATCTCGGGCAGAGCCGGGACTTTCATTAGCGCGCATCTCCCGGCGCTTCGTGGTGAGTACGAAAAGGTCAGGCTATATAGTTGAGCAATTCAGGGGCGCTTACTGGCCATCGCGCCTCACGCGTCATGCCGACTGGTCGCCCTTGAGCGGCCAGATGCAGTCACCTGAGTTGGAAATATGCAGTTCATTGATTTTCTGAAGCGAGTTCGAAAGACATTCCTGACCAACTTCAGGCGCACTTACTACTCGCAATTCGGCGAAGACGCCGTCTTGCGGGAATTACTCGGAAAAAAGCGCGGTGGTCTGTATGTGGACGTGGGGTGTTACCACCCCAAGAAATTTTCCAACACCTACATGCTTCACAACCTGGGTTGGAGTGGCGTCAACATCGACATGGAGCAGGAAAAAATCGCGCTTTTCAACTTGGCGCGTCCCCGGGATTTCAATGTCGTGGCCGCAGTTTCCGATACGCGTCAGCAGGTCACCATTCACCGCGACCGCCCTCACTCTCTGGGTTCAACAATCGTGCCAGGCTTGTTGGCTCAAGATGACCCTGCACTTGCTCCATTGGTTATGGAGACCCGAACCCTCGACGAGATCCTGGGCGAGAGTCCCTTGGCTGGTCGGGAGATAGATGTCATTTCCATTGACTGCGAAGGGCACGACTTCCAGGTGCTCAAATCGCTTTCGCTGGACATCTACCGCCCCAAGGTGCTCATCGTCGAATCTCACTCGCGGAGCATCGAGGAAATCATCGCAGGACCGATCTATCGATATCTGCAGGATCGACAGTACGAATTGCGGTCCTGGATGCACCTCTCCCTGGTTTTCGTGCGCAAGGGGTCTTACGCAGATCGCTAGTACGGATTTCCCCTCGCTCACGGGAAGGTGACGCTCACCGGTCCGGTCACCGTGGCCAGATCCACATTGGTCTCCTGAGGCAACAGCCCCGGTGACACCGCCTGCAGCCGCACCTGACCCGCGGCGGCGGTATCGGGCAGGAAGCTGCCCAGGGTGCCCGGCGTTCCCGCCACGCCTGAGGGCAGGAAGGTCGCCACCACGGGCGCGGCGCGCGGCAGGCTCAGCGACCAGGTGCCGGCGTCGGCGTCGACGGCGGTGCTTGCCAGTTCGACCGTGGTCGTGGCCCCCACAGGAATCGTCAGCGCCTGCAGCGCCCGCACGCTGGCTCCTGAGGGTGCTGCGCCACCTACGCTCACCGTACCGTTCACCGCCTGCACCACGCTCGCGGGCGGGGTGATGGGATTGCTCACGGTGTTGAGCGTGGTGATGCCGGTCGTGGGGGACACCGGTACGCCGGTGACCACTGCCGTCGCCGCGCCATTGCCGCCCACCACCACCGTGTAGCTGCCCCCGGGCAGATAGGGAAGGCTGAAGCGACCGGTCGACGGGTCGGCCAGGGTGCTGCGCACCGGGCTGCCGCCTTGCTGCGCGGAGACAGTGGCGCCAGCGGCCGCGAGCGATGGCGTGACGAAGCCCTCGATGCCCGCCACCAGACGCGGAAAGACCGAGACCACCGGCTTGAGGTTGTAGCGCCCCGAGTTGCCCCGCGGCACCACCGAGCGGCAGGCGTCGAAGTCCAGCACCAGGTCGGCCATCTGGCCTGCGGCCACGTTGAAATTGGCCTGCAGCTTCAGCCCGCTTTGCTGGGCGCTGGGGGTGTCCAGCGCGGTGATGCTGCCGCCGGTGGGCTGGACCGCGTTGGCCAGGGTCTGCAAGGGGTTGTTGTCCACCAGCACCAGGCGCACCTGGCTGTAGCTGCCGGCGGGCAGGGGCGTCTGCCCCAGTTCCTCCAGCGCGCCGTTGGTCAGGGCCAGCAGGTCCAAGCGCCGGGCGGGCTGCAGGACGATCTCCTGCCAGCCGCTGTCGCCGTCCTCCGCCGTCGAGTTCGTATGCACCCGCACCCGGTCCACCGTCACCCAGACGTGGTCATAGCCGCAGGCGGGCGCATCGGTCAGCGCCATGCGCAGGGTGCCCGTGCCCGAGTCCGCGCCGCCACCGCCGCATGCGGCGAGCAGGGCCGCCAAACCAAGGCCGGCAACGCCGAGCCAGCGCGTCATCGATGTTCGAATCTTCTTCATGAGTCTCCTCCCGATCGCGGCCGATGGGCCACGGAAGTGAGACATCCTGCGCAGGCGCGAAGGCGCGGGTGTGGCTTGGTGTAACGGTCGCATCCGCGGCCAGAGGAGGGGAGGAGCGCCCCCGTTACGGCCCTTGCAATTCGTCACCCGGAACCGGCCGACGCATCGGCGGGCTGGGGCGTTGACGGAGGGGAAACATCTCGCAGCCTTGATCGGCGTCAAGGAAATTGAGTTCAAATTGACTCAATGTTGAGGTGGAGTTAAAAACAAACAGTTCATTTAAAACGCCCGCCACGACGGGCTCACAAGGAGGTCCACCATGAAGTTCCCGTCCACCCGCACCGGCCTGCTGACCCTGGCCATGCTGGCAAGCGCCGGCCTGGCGCCGGCGCAGACCGCCGCCCCCGCTACTACGACTGCCTCCACGCCCGCCGCGCGCTATGCCGCCGAGAGCAAAGCCTTGTCGGCGCGCTACCAGTCCGACCTGCAGATCTGCAACAGCGAGGCCGAAGCAGCCGGACGCATGCAGTGCAAGCGCGACGCGAAAACCCAGTACGACAAGGACCTGGCGGCTGCCAAAGCGCAACTCGCCGTCGCCAAGTCGGCGCCCGTGGCCTCCGCCACGGCCAAGTCGGCGCCGGCCGTCTGCGCGGACTGCGGCACGGTCGCCTCCGTCGCCCGCGAACAGCGCGAGGGCAAGGCCAGCGCCGTGGGCACCATCGCCGGGGGCGTGGTCGGCGGCCTCCTGGGCAACCAGATCGGCGGAGGGACCGGCAAGGACCTCGCCACCATCGCCGGCGCGGCCGGTGGCGCCTACGCCGGGCGCGAGGTCGAGAAGCGGGTCAACACCAAGACCGTCTGGGTGGTGAAGGTCAACTTCGGCGACGGCAGTAGCGGCAGCTACGAGTTCGAGCAGGACCCCGGCTACAAGGCGGGGGATGCCGTGAAGAAGGCCGGCAGCTCGATCGCCCGCTGACCTTCGCCAGAACGCCGGACCCGTTCCTCAGGTCCCGGCCGGCGCGTCCAGATCGGTTCGCCGCTCGTACCACCCGCGTGAGCGGTTCACGACCCGTACCACCAGCAGCATCACCGGCACCTCGATCAGCACGCCGACCACGGTCGCCAGGGCCGCGCCGGACTGGAAGCCGAACAGGCTGATCGCGGCCGCTACCGCCAGCTCAAAGAAGTTGGACGCGCCGATCAGCGCCGAGGGGCAGGCCACGCTGTGTGCCTCGCCCAGTCGACGATTGAGCCAGTAGGCCAGCGCCGAGTTGAACAGCACCTGGATCAGGATCGGCACCGCGAGCAGGGCGATGACCAGAGGCTGGCCGAGGATGGCCTCCCCCTGGAAGGCGAACAGCAGCACCAGCGTCGCCAGGAGCGCGCCGATGGACCAGGGGCCGACCTTGGCCATGGCGGCGTCAAAGGCCGCCTGGCCGCGGGCCAGCAAGCGCCGGCGCCAGACCTGCGCCCCCAGAACGGGGATCACGATGTACAGCACCACCGATGTGACCAGCGTGTCCCAGGGCACGCTGATCGCAGAAATTCCGAGCAGCAGCCCCACCAGCGGCGCGAAGGCGAACACCATGATGGTGTCGTTCAAGGCCACCTGCGAGAGCGTGAACAGCGGGTCGCCACCGGTCAGGCGGCTCCAGACGAAGACCATGGCGGTGCAGGGTGCCGCCGCCAGCAGGATCAGGCCGGCGATGTAGCTGTCCAACTGCTCGGCCGGCAGCATGGGCGCGAACAGCTGCCGCACGAACAGCCAGCCGAGGAAAGCCATGGAGAATGGCTTGACCAGCCAGTTCACGAAGAGGGTCACGCCGATGCCGCGCACATGCTGGCGCACCTGGCCCAGGGCGGCGAAGTCCACCTTGACCAGCATGGGCACGATCATCACCCAGATTAAAAGGCCCACCGGCAGGTTGACGCGCGCCACCTCCAGCGAGCCGATGGCCTGGAAGACTCCGGGCAGGAGTTGCCCGAGCCCGATGCCAGCGACGATGCAGAGGAAGACCCACAGGGTCAGGAAGCGCTCGAAGACACTCATGGGCGCCTGGGTGTCGACCTTGGCCGTCACCTCGCACTGCGCGCTCATGCCGGATCCCTCGCCAGATCGCGGGCTGTTTTCTCGATGGCGAGCTTGCTCACGCTGGCAGCGGGGAGGTTGACGAAAACCTCCAGGCGCTTGCGAATCAGGTGCAGGGTTTGCCGGAAGACCTCCCGCTGCTTGTCCTCGCCGCCTTCAACCGCCGAGGGATCGGCGTAGCCCCAGTGCGCGGTAGCGGGTTGCCCCGGCCAGTAGGGGCAGGCCTCGCCCGCCGCGTTGTCACAGACGGTGATCACCAGGTCCATGCGCGGGGAGTCCGCCTTGCCGAACTCGTCCCAGCTCTTGCTGTACAGCCCCTCGGTGGCGATGCCCGCCTTCTTCAGGGTCTCCAGGGCGAGTGGGTTCGGCTTCTGGTTTTCTCTTGGCGTGCTGCCTGCCGAGAAGGCCTTGAATCGGCCCTTCCCAAGGTGATTCAACAGGGCTTCCGCCAGGATGCTGCGGGCGGAGTTGTGGGTGCAGAGGAACAGGACGTTGATCGGGGCGGATTCAGCGCTCATGAAGGACTCGTGGTTAGCAGCAGGACGATTGGGGGGCGGAGGGGGAGCAGCAGCTCGTGCTGGCTGCGGAGACCGTAGGGCCGCAGCACGCAGCCGTTTTCGCTGGGACCGCCTTGGGTGTGGGCGCGCAGCAGGCAGCTCCAGCTGTGGGGTTCTGCTTCTCATTGAAGACAGGGATGTCGCCCAGCGTGTGAAAGTGCTCCCAAGGGATGCCCTGCGGGTCCATCACCCAGTGCTTGTCGCTACGGGCGTAGCAGCAGGTGGTCTCACCCTCGTCGAGAAGCGCCATCTCGGCGGCTTCCGCGTGGGATTTCATGGCGTCGAGTTCGGCGGCGGTGTCTACCTGAAAGCCCAAGTGGTCGAGCCCTGGCTTGCTGCCCCGCGTCGAAATGGCGAAGTTCACCCGGGGGTCGTCGAGCATCCACTTGGCGTAATCGGTCTCCAACCGCGCAGGCTCGGCCCCGAACAGGCGCGAGTAGAAGCCGATGCTCGCCTGCAGGTTGTCGACGTGAATGTGGACATGAAAGCGTTTCATGGTGCGTTCTCCCTTGGTTGAGTGGTTCAGCAGTCGCAGCTGGCCGCGGTGACGCCGCAGGCGGCGCCCTGGCAGCAGTTGTCGGTGAGGTAGGCGAGCAGGCCGTTCATCTGCTCGAAGTTCGCGCGATAGATCAGGTTGCGGCTGGCCCGCTCCTGCGAAATCAGCCCGGAGTGCGCGAGCTCCTTCAAGTGGAAGGACAGCGCACTGGGGGTGACGCCGAGTTGCTCGGTCAGGACCGAGGGAGTCAGTCCTTCGGTGCCGGCGATGACGAGGTGCCGGAACACCCGCAGGCGGACCGGCTGGGCGAGGGCGGCCAGAGCTTGGACAACAATTTGTTCTTCCATGTTTAAAGAATAATTGAATTAATGTCTTGAGTCCAGCACGGGACAGCTCCAGGGCCAAGAAATTTTCGGGAAGGGAGAGGAGAAGCCCTTGCCGGGCAAGCGTGCCCTGCAGGAGGGCTGTGTGCTGGAGCGGGCGATGGGAATCGAACCCACGTCTTGAGCTTGGGAAGCTCAGGTCCTGCCATTGAACGACGCCCGCAGGAGCCGCGATTCTAGCGGGCTGCGGGCGGGCAACGGGCATCGAGGTCGCCGCGCATCGGCGGCGGCGCCTCTTCCCCGCGGACCCTTCAGGCGCCGTCAGGCCGCTCCGGCGCCGCCGGCGACGGCCGGAAGCCGGAGGGGCCGCCGGCTCCCGTTGCCCCGGCCGACCCCAGGGCCGAACCCAGCGTACCGCTGGCCCGCTGCGAGGCGGCTTCGGCGGTGCGGGACAGCGCGCCCTGTTCCTCCTGCCCACGCCGCCACCACAGGCGCACGATCTCTGCCGCGGTGTCTCGGCCGCCCAGTCCGAAGGACAGGCCCACCGCCAGCGCAATGGCGCCCACGAAGGCCATGAAGAGCGTATTGACCAGTTCCGTGGCGATGCCGATCTGGTTGACCGCCACCACGATGGCGAAGGCCCACACCAGGGTGTTGGCCACCTTGGCCAGGAAGTCCGGGTTGCCCAGCCCGCCCTCGGCGGCCGCGGCGCGCACGAGGTTGGACAGGGCGCGGGCCGCCAGCCCGCCGATCACCAGGACCACCAGCGCCACGACCGCATTGGGCAGCCACAGGAGCAGCTGACGCAGCACGTCGGAGACCGCAGGCAGACCCAGGGCGTCGAAGGCCACCACCAGCGCGATCAGCCGGATGAACCACTTGGCCACCACGCCGATCATGCCGCTGGCGTCGGTGTCCGTCCCCATCTTGCGCACGAAGTCCGACAGGCCCGAGCGCTCGGACAGGTCGTTGAAGTGGATGGTGCGCAGCACCGCTGCCACCGCCCGCTCGGCCAGCGACGCGATCAGCCAGCCGGCCAGCAGGATGACCAGAAAGCCCAGTATCTTGGGGACAGCCGAGAACAGCATGGCCATCGCTGCACTCAGCGACGACATCAGGGCAGTGCCCCAGTCGGAAATGATGGAGGTGTCCATGGCAGCGCGCTCCGGTCAGGGGATGGGGCGCACAATTTCCATGCCCGTCCTCGCGGGCCGCGTCGGCCGGGGGCTGCCTCGGGTGTAGGAAACCCCGGCACGGGCGCAACCCACGGCCGGGGTTTGGAGGGTGGGCTGGCCTCGCGCGAGCCCACCGAACGGCTCAGGCAAGCCGGCTCAGGCGGGCAGGTAGCCCTCGACCGAGAGGTAGCGCTCGCCGGTGTCGTAGTTGAAGCCGAGGACGCGGCTGCCGGCGGGCAGCTCGGGCAGCTTCTTGGCGATGGCGGCCAGCGTCGCGCCCGAGGAGATGCCCACCAGCAGGCCTTCTTCACGCGCGCTGCGGCGGCCGTATTCGCGCGCCTCTTCGGCACCGACCTGGATCACGCCGTCCAGCAGCTCGGTCAGCAGGTTCTTGGGGACGAAGCCCGCGCCAATGCCCTGGATCGGGTGGGGCGCAGGCTGACCGCCGGAGATGACCGGCGAGGCCTCGGGCTCGACGGCGAAGACCTTGAGCTTCGGCCACCGGGCCTTGAGCACCTGGGCCACGCCGCTGATGTGGCCGCCCGTGCCCACGCCGGTGACGATGGCGTCCAGGCCCTCCGGGAAGTCGGCCAGGATCTCCTGCGCGGTGGTGCGCACATGCACCTCGATGTTGGCCGGGTTCTCGAACTGCTGCGGGATCCAGGCGCCCGGGGTCTGGGCCGCCAGTTCCTCGGCGCGGGCGATGGCGCCCTTCATGCCCTTCTCGCGCGGGGTGAGGTCGAACGTGGCGCCATAGGCCAGCATCAGCCGGCGGCGCTCGACGGACATGCTGTCCGGCATGACCAGCACCAGCTTGTAGCCCTTGACCGCGGCCACCATGGCCAGGCCCACGCCGGTGTTGCCGGAGGTGGGCTCGATGATGGTGCCGCCGGGCTTGAGGCGGCCGTCGGCCTCGGCCGCTTCGACCATGGCCAGGGCGATGCGGTCCTTGATCGAGCCGCCGGGGTTGCTGCGCTCGGACTTGACCCAGACCTCGTGGCCGGCGCCGAACAGGCGGTTGACGCGGATGTGGGGCGTGTTGCCGATGGTGGCGAGGACGTTGGCGGCTTTCATGGGGTCTCTCCTTGGGTTCTGGAACGGGGCAGCGCGCTCACTTGAGCACGTCGCCCACGCACAGGTACTTGATCTCGACGTATTCGTCCATGCCGTGGCGCGAGCCCTCGCGGCCCAGGCCCGACTGCTTGACGCCGCCGAAGGGCACGTGCTCGGTGGCCAGGATGCCGACGTTGATGCCGACCATGCCGTACTCGAGTGCCTCGCTCACGCGGAAGATGCGGCCGACATCACGGCTGTAGAAGTAGCTGGCCAGGCCGAACTCGGTGGCGTTGGCGGCGGCGATCGCCTCCTGCTCGGTCTTGAACTTGAACACCGGGGCGAAGGGGCCGAAGGTCTCTTCGCGGGCGCAGAGCATGTCGGCGGTGGCGTCGGCCACCACGGTGGGCTCGAAGAACTGGCCGCCCAGGCGCTTGCCACCGGCGACCACGCGGCCGCCCTTGGCCACCGCGTCATCCACGTGGCGCTGCACCTTCTCGAGCGCGGCCTCCTCGATCAGCGGGCCCTGGTTCACGCCGTCCTCGAAGCCGTTGCCGACCTTGGCCGTCCTGACCTTGGCGGCGAACTTCTTGACGAACTCGTCGTACACGCCTTCCTGCACATAGATCCGGTTGGAGCAGACGCAGGTCTGGCCGGCGTTGCGGTACTTGCTGGCGAAGGCGCCCTCGACCGCGCTGTCGATGTCGGCGTCGTCGAAGACGATGAAGGGCGCGTTGCCGCCCAGCTCCAGGCCCAGCTTCTTCACGGTGGGCGCGCACTGCGCCATGAGGATGCGGCCGACCTCGGTGGAGCCGGTGAAGGACAGGTGCCGCACCGTGTCGCTGGCGCACAGCACCTTGCCCACCGCGATGCTCTGGCCGGCGTCGGCGGTGATCACGTTGATCACGCCCGCCGGAATGCCGGCGCGGATCGCCAGTTCGGCGGCCGCCAGGGCAGTGAGCGGCGTGAGCTCGGCGGGCTTGATGACGACCGGGCAGCCGGCTGCCAGCGCGGGCGCGACCTTGCGGGTGATCATGGCCAGGGGGAAGTTCCAGGGCGTGATGGCGGCGCACACGCCCACCGGCTGACGCAGCACCAGCAGGCGCCGGTTGTTGTCGAAGGTGGGCAGGGTTTCGCCGTTGACGCGCTTGGCTTCCTCGGCGAACCACTCGACGAAGCTGGCGCCATAGGCCACCTCGCCCTTGGCCTCGGGCAGGGGCTTGCCCTGTTCGGCCGTCATGATGCGGCCCAGGTCGTCCTGGTTCGCCATCAGCAGGTCGAACCACTTGCGCAGGAGGTTGGAGCGCTCCTTGGCGGTCTTCTCGCGCCAGGCCGGCCAGGCCTTGTCGGCGGCGGCAATGGCGGCCTCGGCGTCGGAGGCGCCCAGGTTGGCCACGTCGGCCAGCTTCAGGCCGGTGGCCGGGTCATGCACGTCGAAGCGGGCGCTGCCCTGGACCCACTGGCCGCCGATCAGGGCGTCGGTCTTGAGCAGGCTGGGGTCCTTGAGCAGGGCCAGGGGGGAAGTCTTCATGTCCATGGGGACGGTCTCCTCTGAATTCGTGGTTTTTACGGCAGTCCGGGCCAATCAGCGCCGATTCGGGCTGCCCGGGGCTCGCCGGGTCCTGATTGTGCGCCGCCCCCGGGCAGGGGAGGGGGCAAACCTATAATTCTCCTCTTGCCCGGAGCCCCGGGAGGCGCCCCCGGTCTACCCGGTGACAGCCCCACTTTTCCCAACACCATGAGCCACCCTGCCAACAAGCCCTCGTTCAGCGTCGCCGACATCCGCAAGACCTTCCTGGACTTCTTCGCCGCCAAGGGCCACACCGTGGTCGAGTCCAGCCCGCTCGTGCCGGGCAACGACCCCACGCTGATGTTCACCAACTCCGGCATGGTGCAGTTCAAGGACGTGTTCCTGGGCACCGACAAGCGCCCCTATGTGCGCGCCACCTCGGTCCAGGCCTGCCTGCGTGCCGGCGGCAAGCACAACGACCTCGAGAACGTGGGCTACACCGCCCGCCACCACACCTTCTTCGAGATGCTGGGCAACTGGTCCTTCGGCGACTACTTCAAGAAGGAGTCCCTGACCTGGGCCTGGGAGCTGCTCACGCAGGTCTACAAGCTGCCCGCCGAGCGCCTGTGGGCCACCGTCTACATCGACGACGACGAGGCCTACGACATCTGGACGAAGGTCATCGGCCTGCCGCCCGAGCGCGTCGTGCGCATCGGCGACAACAAGGGCGCCAAGTACGCCTCGGACAACTTCTGGATGATGGCCGACACCGGCCCCTGCGGCCCCTGCTCGGAAATCTTCTACGACCACGGCCCTGAAGTCGCCGGCGGCCCCCCGGGCAGCCCCGAGCAGGACGGCGACCGCTACATCGAGATCTGGAACAACGTGTTCATGCAGTTCGACATGCAGACGGACGGCTCGCTCAAGCCCCTGCCTGCGCCCTGCGTCGACACCGGCATGGGCCTGGAGCGCCTGGCGGCCATCCTGCAGCACGTCCACAGCAACTACGAGATCGACCTGTTCGACCGGCTGATCGCCGCGGCCGCCCGCGAGACCGGCACCAGCGACCTGTCCAACCCGTCGCTGCGCGTCATCGCCGACCACGTCCGCGCCACCGCCTTCCTGGTGAGCGACGGCGTCATCCCCAGCAACGAGGGCCGCGGCTACGTGCAGCGCCGCATCGTGCGCCGCGCCATCCGCCACGGCTACAAGCTCGGTCGCAAGACCCCCTTCTTCCACAAGCTGGTGCCCGACCTGGTGGCCCTGATGGGCGCGGCCTACCCGCGCCTGGCCGCCGCCGAGAAGCGCATCACCGAGGTGCTCAAGGCCGAAGAGGAGCGTTTCTACGAGACGCTCGAGAACGGCATGGACATCCTCGACGCCGCCCTCAAGGACGGCGCCCAGGTCCTGCCCGGCGAGGTGGCCTTCAAGCTGCACGACACCTACGGCTTCCCGCTCGACCTGTCCGCGGACGTCTGCCGCGAGCGCAACGTGGGCGTGGACGAGGCCGGCTTCAACGCCGCGATGGAGCGCCAGAAGGCCGCCGGCCGCGCCGCCGGCAAGTTCAAGATGGACCGCGCCCTCGAGTACACCGGCAACGGCCATCCCTTCACCGGCTACGAGCGCCTGGAAGAAAGCGCCCGCGTCCTCGCCCTGTACCGCGAGGGCACCGCGGTGCCCCAGTTGTCCGCTGGTGACGCGGGCGTGGTCGTTCTCGACACCACCCCCTTCTACGCCGAGAGCGGCGGCCAGGTGGGCGACAGCGGCAGCCTCACGGCCGAAGGCGTGCTCTTCGGCGTCGAGGACACCCAGAAGATCAAGGCCGACGTCTTCGGCCACCACGGCGTGCTCTCGCAGGGCAGCCTGAAGGTGGGCGACACGGTGCTGGCCCGCGTGGACGGCGAGCGCCGCCATGCCACCATGCGCAATCACAGCGTGACCCACCTGATGCACAAGGCCCTGCACGAGGTGCTGGGCGACCATGTGCAGCAGAAGGGCTCGCTGGTCGACGCCGACAAGACCCGCTTCGACTTCACCCACAACGCGCCGGTTACCGAGGCCCAGATCCTCGAAATCGAGCGCCGCGTCAACGCCGAGATCCTGGCCAATGCCGCGACCCAGGCCCGGGTGATGGACATCGAGTCCGCCAAGGCCACCGGCGCCACCATGCTGTTCGGCGAGAAGTACGGCGAGACCGTGCGCGTGCTGGACATCGGCAGCAGCCGCGAGCTGTGCGGCGGCACCCATGTGCACCGCACCGGCGACATCGGCCTGTTCAAGGTCGTGGCCGAGTCCGGCGTGGCCGCCGGCGTGCGCCGCATCGAGGCGGTGACCGGCGCCAACGCGCTGGCCTATCTGCAGCAGGTCGAGGCCACGGTGCAGGCGGCGGCTGCGGCCCTCAAGGCCCCGACCCAGGAGCTCCAGGCCCGCATCGGCCAGGTGCTGGACCAGGTCCGCAGCCTCGAGAAGGAAGTCGCCGCCCTCAAGGGCAAGCTGGCCTCCAGCCAGGGCGACGAGCTGATGGCGCAGGCCATCGACGTCAAGGGCCTGAAGGTCCTGGCCGCCACCCTCGCGGGCGCCGACGCCAAGGTGCTGCGTGACACCATGGACAAGCTCAAGGACAAGCTCAAGTCCGCCGCCATCGTGCTGGCCGCGGTCGACGGCGGCAAGGTGCAGATCGCCGCCGGCGTCACCGCCGACGCGATGGCCAAGGTCAAGGCTGGCGAGCTGGTGAACTTCGTCGCCCAGCAGGTGGGTGGCAAGGGCGGCGGCAAGCCTGACATGGCCATGGCCGGCGGCACCGACGCCACCGCCTTGCCGGCGGCGCTCCAATCGGTGCAGGCCTGGGTGGCCGAGCGGGTCTGAGTCCCTGCTGCGGTGCGTCATGCACCGTTTCATCGAAAGCGCAGGCGAGGGCCTGCGCGTTCTCGAACCAGACGCGGGCATGGCCCGCGTTTTTTTCGCCTTGCGCGCCGACCTGGGGCAACGCCCGATGCGGCTATCCCAGAGGCCGCCCAAGGCCCTCGAGGCTGTCGTCCTGGCCGTGGCTTCGCGCGCGCTGGAACCCCTCCCTCTCGAATCGTTCCTCAGCCGATTCAGGTGACGGCCTGACTCCGGTTGCGTCCGGGCATGAAGAGCCGTCCAGGCTTCCTTCCCGTGGTGACCTTTTGCAGGAGCGCCCCCATGACCGCCAAGACACCTGTCCCGCCCCCGAGGCCCTCGCGCCCAGTGCCCCGTGCACACCCTGCCTCCTCCGGCCCGGCGGCCCGCGCCGCAGCTTCCCCGGGACCTTCCGGGGACTCCCCCCCACCGTCTCCCCCCAACTCCTTTCCCGACCTGTGCCGCGCCTTCTGTGCCCGGCTGGGTGTGGACTGCCCGCCCTTGCAACCCGCGGGCGCGCCGGTTCCGGGGCTTCGCCTGGCCATTGGCGGTATCGAGGTGGAGTTGCTGCAGGCGGCGGGCCATGACGCCCAGTGGGCCCTGCTCCTGGTCCACCTCGGCGACCTTCCCGAGTCGCAGGAGGCGCAGGCCTACCTCACCCTCCTGCAGTCCAACTTCATGCTGATGGGGCCCAGTTCGGCGGTCTTTGCGGTGCACCCGGTCACCGGCTCGGTGGTGCTTTACCAGTCCTTCCCGGTGGCCTCGGTCAACGGCGTGCGGCTCGAGCAGACGGCGCGCGAGTTGGTGACGATCGCTGCGCGCTGGCAGCGCGGGGAATTCCTGCCGCCGGCTGCCTCCCGTGGTGGTCACGCGCAGGCGTCCAGACCCGCCCATCCTTCCGACATCGCCTGAGGCAGGAGAGACACCATGCATGGCGCACTTCCGGGCGGAATCCCTTCCCGCCCCTCCACGCCGAGCTCGGTGCGGCGCACCTCCGTTTCCGATGCCGGCCCCGAGTCGCCCTCTGGCTTGAGGCCCGAGGCTGACCCTGGCCCCCAGGGCGCAGGCCCGGCAGACCCCGCCGCGCCGGCAGGTTCCGCAGGGCTGGCCGTTGGTGCCGTTGCGGCTGTTCCAGAAGCCGGGGCGGAGGCTCCCGCGCAAGTCCAGGTCCAGGTCCAGGGGCAGGCAGAGGACCGGCGCAAATGGCCCACCGGGAAGGCCGCCGCCGCCCTGGGGGCGCTGGTCTCCGGTGTCCATCAGCTGGTCGCCCAAGGCGTGGGCGTGGTGGGCCGCGCAGGCTTCCAGACCGGCATGGCCCTCTGGGCGGGCAGTGCGCTGCGCACGCAGGCTCCTGCGTCGCGACCGCCGGCGCCGCCGGAATCTCCAAAAGGCAACGGGACGGATTCGGCCGATGGCGCCGGAAGTGCCGACTCCGGAGCCGGCAAGCAGGAGGGTTCGGTGGACGGAAGTTCGGGCGACCTTCCGGCCGGCCCCACGCTCCGCAACCAAACCGGCACCGGCAACATCACCTTCTTCGGCAACGAGACGCAGCGCTGGAACGGAACCGACCCCTGGGTCAGCGGGGACCCCGGCAACCAGACCCGACCCGATCCCGCCGGCCAACTGGGCAACGGGACGCAGGCCGACGCGCCTGCTGATGGCAGCGTCGACACGGACCCGGCAACCCTTGCCGAGGCCGGCGTCATCGAGGTCCTGCCCCAGCGCCCGGGCTCGGGCCCCATCGGTGTTTCGCTTCCGCCTTTGGACTCCATGACCGCATTGGCTGGCTCGGTCACCGCCGCCCAGGCGGGCCTGGTGCCGCCCGATGCCAGCCTGCCCGCCCCGGCCGCCCTGCCGGGTGCCATGCACATGGGCGGGCTCGACTACCAGGCCAGCCCCGCCCTGTGGGGGCCCATCGGCCTCTCGGGCGCCATCCTGGCCGCCAGCGTCCTGCTCTCTGCCAGCCGGGTCTGGGACCTGGGGCGCGGGGCCCTGGCCGCCATCAGGAAGTGGGACCCCCAATCGCCGGAGGGCCGCCGGCGGGGCGGCTGTCTGGTCGGCGCGATGGGCCTGATGGCCTCCCTCGGGCCGGTGGGCTATGCCTTGAGCTTCGACACCCAGAAGGCGAGAGGACCCGACGCGCGCATGATGATGGCGGCCTGGCTGTTGATCAACGCAGCGGGCCGCACCTGCCAGAACCTCCTGCGCGACACCTTCACCCAGGGCACCCGGGGCCTGCTGCCTTCGCTGCAATTCAGCGTGCCTGCCGAAGGCGGGGCGGAGGCCAAGTCCGGTACGCCCACCTTCACGCGCCTGCATCTCAATCCCCGCGTGCTGGGCCTTCGCGTCGGCCTGACCCTGGCCAGTTATTGGGCGGGCGTCTATTTCTGCATGGCCCATCTCACCCCGGCCGTGCGGCAGGCGATGGGCACCCACAAGTTTGATCTCGGTGTCCAGGCCGAACACCACCTGGGCAGCCTGGAGGTGTTTTTGGCGAGTTTGCCGCCCCTGGTGGGCTCCGCGGTCGCCGAGGGGATGGACTCATTCACCGCCAGCCTGTCGGCGAGCGCGTCCGTCGGTTACGCCGGTGCCCGGATCGAGATGGTGGGACCCGAAGGGAGGCCGTCGTGGTCCAAGTTCGTCAAGGGCCTCCGCGACAACGTGACGTTGCGCTTCCTGAGTTCGATTTCCACGGTGGATCTCGAGCGCGCCGTGAGCACCCTGGTCGGCCTGAACCGCGACAGCCCTGCGGGCGTGGCCCTCACGTCGTTTGCCACCAGCCTCACGGACCTTCGCGGCTTCGGAGTGCTCTTCGCGCTGCACCAGGAGGCCGCCCAGGCGGCCCAGCAACCCATTGTGGTCCTGCCCCTGGAGCCCGTGGGGGTGGAGCTTGCATCCTTGTCGCAGGCCGACTTCCCGGCCATGGCTGGCGTACACGACCCGGACTCGGACTCGGACTCGGACGTCGAGCCCGCCGGCGCACCCGCGCCGGCGGTGCGTCTGCACCTCTGACGGAGGACGGCTTCAGCGACGGGTGAAGACCAGGTCCCAGACCCCGTGGCCCAGTCGCAGGCCGCGGTTCTCGAACTTGGTGAGCGGCCGGTAGGCCGGCCGCGGCGCGAAGCCCTCGGCGGTGTTGGCCAGCAGG
>JACCDT010050127.1_pt1 | contig 19816 bp, 25 predicted proteins | sample 7446291 | NCBI WGS metagenome assembly JACCDT01 (sample SAMN15323446, study PRJNA562643) | freshwater metagenome | isolation source: river surface water | place: USA:Blue River Watershed | collected 2017-08-17 | reverse complement strand
GCGTTTTGGGCCGTCCCAGGTACCAAGTCTAGCATGCATTTTCTAGAACATTTAAAGATAATGGTTGCTTATGAAGAGCCTCTTAAATATATAGAAAAATTCATAAAATAAAGAGAAACAAACTTTATTTTTAAAAATTTTTTTTCTTCTTGATTACACAAATTACTTGGTTATTTATATACAACACAATGAATAAATACCACACATATCAAAGGTTTGCGACCACGTCGAGTAATATGTTATGAAAATAAGCAGACAAATAAATGATAAATTAGATGTAAAAATTTACTATGGAATAGCAGCGCTTGCAGAAAATAAAATTTCCAAAACAGAGTCTGAGTGGTTGATACCAACATTTGCTATCGAAGAGGCTCTTGGGTATTTCTGTGGTAAAGAAAAATACGAAGTCTGCGCAAGTATTAAAAGGTTTTTCCAGGTCCACCAATCATATGTTATAAATTCTTCCAGAGAAGAATGGTTTAATACCAAGTAAACCAAAAAAAACGTCATATTTATATGAAAGTTAATTTCATATGGCAAAAATCACCATTTCAGATCTAAAGAAGTATATCATTTCTGAATCTAAAAAACTCTATAAAATAGAGATTTTAAAAGAAGAAAAAAAACGTGTAATCAATGAGATTGAGAACATGGAAGAGATATCTCCAGACTTAAAACATAAGGCTTTTAAGAAGGCGGCTGAATATGTAGATAAGCCTGGGCAAGATTACGACACTTTAGATTACACAAAAAAAAGAGTGCAAAGCGATTTTTTTTCTTCACATATAACCCCAGGACTACAATCAGAATTAAACAAGATTGTTTTAGGATTTGGCAATAATTACGAGGGTAATTTAAAAAAAGGTGTGAGCGGTAGTGAATATGACCCATATGTGTTAATATCAATAGGGCCAAAATCAGAGAATTTAATGAATGGATACACCGTTCAAATTATGGTTACAAAAGATGCTGCAAAGGTTATAAAAAGAAATGAACAAATTCCACAACATGTCCAAAGAAGGTTGATGACATTTATCAAAAAACTTCAATCACAAGAAATGCCGTCGAAAGAAATTTTTGAAAATGATTTTGGTGATTTTGATGTTGATTCTAGAGGCGTTGAATATGGAATCAACCCACATTCTAGCGAAGAATTTAAAGGACATTCAACACCAAATTCTCTTAATGGTAAATCAAGAGATCAAGCTATTAATATGATTATTAAAGCTTTTAAAAAATTAGATCATGGGCAATTGTACAAAGATAAATCTTGGGAAAATGTTCATGCTATTTTTAGACTTTTTGATAAAGAGGGATTTGATATTGAACATTTAAAATCAGAATATAATCCAGGTGGAATGAATGTTGATTCTATGACACCACAGTGGAAAAAATATTACTTTAATATATTGTTTAAAAACAAAGATGGAAATCAAGTTAAATTTCCATGGGTATTAACAGCTAGTGCTGCTGGGGATCAAACAGATCCTTGGAGTGCATATGATTTGAATTTATATCCAACCGCAGGTTTGCAAAAAACAGGTGTTAATGAATCAGCTTCGTTGAAGTTGGAAAAAGATATGATAGAGCTTGAGTTATCAAACTTGGAAGAAGGGGTGATTCATGAAGCACTAAAATTACAACATGACAAAGAACAAAATAGGCTAATCGTGGTATCTGATCTTGATGGAAAAGCAGCAAATCAAGAGACCTTTAAAAACAAGGCGCTTTTAAAACAAAATGGATTTATTTGGACTGGAAATCATTGGGCCATTCCAGTGGACAAATTTGAGACGGCTAAAAAAACACTGTCAACAGCAAACAAGGTGGAGTACATTATTAATTCACTCGAAGATGTTGAAGAGGCTGTAATGGCTGCTGATGCAGATAATAAAAGCTTGTTAAAAACAAAACTAGATCAATACATAAGCGATTTAGCAAACGCAACTGACGAAGCCGCTCTTTCTGCTGAAATAAGAAGGTATTTAACGTTCTTTTCTAAGTTCCATAATTACAGTTTCTTCAATAAAATTTTAATTTATATTCAAAAACCAGATGCGACACGTGTTGCGTCTTTTAATACTTGGAAGTCTAAGTTCAGACAAGTTCAAAAAGGTGCTAAGGGTATTACAATACTTGCTCCTTTAATTAGCAAACAAAAGGGTGTGGAAGATGTTGATAGTTCAGTTGATGGAAGTGCTCTTAGTAACGAAAAAGAAATTAGAGGATTTAAGGCGGTAAATGTTTTTGATATTTCTGATACAAAGCCGATAGATGAAAGGGGCGAAATTCCAGAAGAACCAAAATGGTGGGGTGAAAACACTCCTTCAGAAACAGCTGATAAATTATATGCAGCTGTTGTAGAAGTTGCAAAAGATATGCATATAAATGTTACTCAAAACGACGCAAAAAGAGGAGAGAAAGGGTATAGCGCTGGAGATCACATAAATATTTCTACTGGAGTGTCTGGGGCTGGAAGATTATCAACAATGATTCATGAGATAGCACATGAATTAATGCACCACAGGTCTTCTTCTATTTATTATCAAGGAGATGATGTGAGAAGAAATAGTGCTATTATGGAATTGCAAGCTGAGAGTGTTTCATATGTGGTTTTAAAACATTATGATTTACCAGTATCTCATCATGCAACATATTTGGCATTATGGAAAGCGAATAAAGAGCAAATCCAAAAAAACCTGGAAGTAATTTCTAAGGTATCTGAATTTATTATTAAAAAAATCGACGAAGAAATAGCGAGTGGTACAGTAAATTTAGGAAATGTGGCAGAGTAATTAAAAATTTTATCTACCTAAAAATCAGCAACAAACAAAAAATTTTGTAAAAAAACTTGTTTCTTGTTGAAACTTATTCTATCTTTGTACGTATAAAATTTCAGAAAAAAGAATTTTTAGCATATTTATAACAAATGAAAACAGTTACAAACAATAGATCATGGTCTTGGAGAAGGAGTTCGAGCTCAAGTAGAGCAACCGAGCCAGGCCATTTATTGTCATAACTGAAGAAAGATATTTAACCCTTAATTCAACGGACTCTAAACCCTGGCTCACAAAAAGCCAGGGTTTTTTATTTAAAGTAAATTAAGAAAAATGAACAAAGAAGAATTAACACAAGAAATGATCAACAAGATTGAATGGTGTAAAGGTGTAACTGAATACACTGATGAACAAATCACTATCATGAAAGAAAATGGTTTAAAGCTTTTTTCTAAGATGTACGATTTGCAGGGAACAACTTATCTTTTGATTGAAGATGAAAAAGAAAAACCAAAAGAAATTGTGATTGAGTTTGATGGGTTTAAATTTGGCCACAATGATTTTCAAATACTTTGCGATAATTTCAATGTAAAAAAATGTATGAAAGAAATTTTTGCAGATATGCGTGAGAAGGGTGAGTTGGGCGGACAAGGTTCTAATGGTTGGGGAACAGCTTTTGTTTTGAGTTATGAGCCTTGGGCAAAATTGAATTAAAATAAGGAGAGTTGGCAGAGTGGTCTATTGCACCAGTCTTGAAAACTGGAGGCCCTTCGGGGTCCGTGAGTTCGAATCTCACACTCTCCTCAACTGGAAGGTAGCGACCATCGGTGGTCAACCATGTTTGAAGCATGGGGCGGTCCGCAAGGGCAGGGTTCGATTCCTATATCTTCCGCCAAAAGTTTTTTGACGTATTGTTTTTTATTTTTGTGCGGTGAATAAACATCGTAATCTCCGCAAAAATGCGGAGATAAAATTGGAGAGTAATGCTGGCTTGGGCTAGTCCTTGTTTGCTAAACAAAGGGTGCGGGGAAGACCCGCATTAGGTTCGAATCCTATGCTCTCCTCAATTGGAGGCGTACCCAAGTGGTGAAGGGGACGGTTTGCTAAACCGTTAGGGCGGAGAAATCCGCTGCGTGAGTTCGATCCTCACCGCCTCCGCAAAATATAGAAGTGTACCCAAGTGGATGAAAGGGGTCAGCCTGGAAAGTTGATAGGTCGGTGAAAATCGGCGCACGAGTTCGAATCTCGTCACTTCTGCAATGTTGAGGTCAAATAAGCATGCGTTTGGAAAAGGTGATTAAGTACGTACTGATCATCTGGTGGTTCGAATCCTCCCCTCAACACGAATAGGATTGTGGTAATCCGTTATGAGGATGCATTACTAATTGGCATCATAAAACCACTTTAACTAATTAGAATTTGGTCCCATAGCTTAATGGATAAAGCCTTGGTTTTCTAAACCAATTATCTAGGTTCGATTCCTAGTGGGACTACAAATAGATCTCATAGTTCAATTGGAGAGAGCTTCAGTTTCCTAAACTGAGAATCCGTGTTCGAGTCACGGTGAGGTCACAAAAAAATGCAGGCGTAGCCGAGTCTATTTTCTAAATAGATAACCGTAAGTGGAGCTGACGTTGAAAAACTAATGCGGGTTCGAATCCCGCAGCCTGTTCAAAAAATATACACGAGAGTAGCTCAACTGGTAGAGCAGTAGTCTCCAAAACTAAAGGCTGCAGGTTCGATTCCTGTCTCTCGTGCAAACCAGGCTTGTCCAGATTTTTAAATCTGCCACTTACTTATGCAAAGAAGGGTACAAGCTACCGATAATCCAATAGAGGTGAGGGTTATCATATACAGAGTCATGCATTGGTGAGCTAAGCGATCTCCAAAATCGTGGCGAAAGCCCTGGCGGTTCGAATCCGTCACTCTGTGCGAATTGCGTAATGCTTTACCGTTTCGCTTTTTTCAAACTATTTACCTGAAAAGGTAAATATGAGTAAGAAAATATGCGAATTAAGCAAGGCTGATATGCAAGAGTTGATTGAGAGCAGTAAATCAATCAATGAAATTTTAAAGAAGCTACAAGTAAACTCAAACGGGTCTGGGGCTTATAAAACTTTTGGGAATCACTGTCGTCGTTTAGGGATACCAGTACCAAAGTTTACTTATAATGGCAATGGCGTTGTTGGGCAGAAAATAGATTTGAAGGATATTTTAGTCGTCAATTCGACTTACCAAAATTCAACTCGATTAAAACAGCGCCTGGTTCGTGAAGGTATACTGGAATATAAATGTAGTGGGGAAAATTGTACGGTAGGTGATACTTGGAATGGTAAGGAAATTTCGCTACAATTAGAGCATAAGAATGGAATTCATAACGATAATAGGATTGAGAACCTATGTTTTTTATGCCCCAACTGCCATAGTCAAACTGAAACCTTTAGTGGTAAAAAATTATTAAATAGAAATAAATGAAAAGAATTAGTCAGGAAGCATTTAAGGATTTATTAAATTCGTTTGAGTCTAAAATCATCGACTTCAAAAGCCAACATTACAATTTTAGTTTCGAGGATGATAAAGTCTCTTTTTTAAAAGATATAATTTCATTTGTTAATACGATCAGAGACGAATCAGCATACATTATTCTTGGTGCTAATGAAAAGAACAGCGACCATCCTGGAATAACTTATTCAGTTGATTCGTCCATATTTCAAAATCTATTAAACGATTTGGTTACACCAGTTCCTGATATCACATATCAAGAAATCAATTGTGAAGGTGTCAATTTTGGTGTGATTGAAATTCCCGTGCGAAAGTACCCAGCTCCAATAACATCAAATAAAAGTCATGGGGATAAACTTTTAGCAGAAATGGTGTATATACGCAAGGGTTCTACTAACTACCGAGTAAAGAGCCTTGCTAAATACTCGGAGATTCAAGAGGTGCGTGAGTGGATAACCAAAAAATATGATGTAAAAGTAAGTGTTTTTCCAGGGGGATTTCTATTTACTAAGTTTGAAAATAAATTTATCCCTGCGGTAGATTCATCCCTGGCTTCAATGGTTCTGCGTCGAGGATATGATTATTCCCACCCGATTAATTTTATCATAGAAAATAGGGGCGCTACGCTAAAGCATTGTAAGTTGCGAATTTATTTTCCAAACAATGATTTACATATTGATCTTAGAGGTGCAGAGACAGAAAAAGATAGAGATACTTTACTTTTTGATTCAAGGACTTTGGAAATAACATTCAACAAAGATGTATTTGTGGCTAAAGACGTGTATCATTCTGATCTCCTCGATATTCAACTTATAAAAGATGTTAGAAAAGGTCCTCTTCTAATTGGTTGGCAATTAATATCTGAAGATTTTGACCAGGAAGGTATAGTGCCTTTTTTACTTGAATCCCAAACAAAAGAAATTAATACAGAACATGAATTTAGGAGATACGCCCAAGCTCCAAGTAAATTAATAAATGAAAGGTAAAATAATAATTGATCTTGATGGTGTATTAATCACAACTCCAAGTTGGAAAGTTGATGAGATACATCGAGATGGGTATTCTCAATTCAATGAGCAGGCTGTAAACAACCTGAACGAATTGCTTGAGGATATTGATCTTGAATTGTGGTTGATATCAGATCGCAGGAAGAACAAAACATTAGAAGAATTTAATCAGATTTTTCTTAATCGTGAATTGAAAGCTCTTGTTGGTTTTGTTCCTATCGGTGAATCCAGATTGCAAGAGTTACAGTCTTTCATTAATCCAGATGAAAATTATATTCTAATTGATGATGATTCTTCTCTTCATTCCTGGCGTGAATTACAACCGTGGTGGGTTAAGACCCAACCGTTGATAGGATTCAACAGTGAGAAATTAAATGAAGCAAAAGAAATTATTAAAAATTGGAAACAATGAAATATTTAATCGGCATTCAACCGACTAACAAACTTCACATAGGTAACTATCTAGGTTGTATTAAAAAAGGTCTTGAGTTACAAGAACAAGGTCATGATGTTACTTTTTTGATTGCCAATTATCATTCTTTGACAACCGATAGTTATTCAGATAAAACCGAACAAGAGCTTATTCGTTTGGGGTGCAAAAAAATTGTGCACCAAACACCTTTGTATACAGAACTTTTTTTCAAACTTTGCTGCAAGGTAAATATTGCTACACTGTTAAAGATGCCTCAGTATAAAGATAAAAAAGACAAGGTTGAGTACGACATGGGTTTGCTTTTATACCCAGTTTTAATGGCAGCTGATATTATGATGAATGATCCAGACATAATTATTGTTGGCAGGGACCAGGTTGCTCATATAGAGCTTGCAAACGATATTTGTAAGCGTGTTGGTGGTAGAGATGATTATACATATGAGTTTGGACATGTGGATAAGGTAATGTCGTTGATTGACCCTACGAAGAAAATGTCAAAATCAGATGGTGAAAAACATGTGTTATATCTTTTTGATGAAGATTATATGGGAAAGATAAAAAAAGCAAACATGAATGAAGAAGGTTTGAAAAATATACAGATGATTGCCAGGGAGTTGGGTTTGGATATTCAAGAATTTTCATTAAATTTGCAACTTAAAGAGGCAATTGCTCGTAGAATGGTGGAGTTGTTTGGTAATAAAAATTAATGAAAAAGAAAGATATTGTAATTGAAGAAAGTATAATCTTAAATGAGGTTAGTTATTGTTTTAAAAAAAATAAGGACAGTAATGGTTCTGGATATGCCTATATTCGTTTAAGAGAAGATGGGAAATATGGTTTATATTATGAGATGTTTTCTGATGAATTAGTGAAAATTGGTACATTTAAACAATGTGAAAAGTATTTTTTTGATCATTTAAAAAATGATGTAAAATATGTCTGCATTTATCGCAAAAATTATCAATAATTTTTCAATATTTATACACATGAAATTATCAATTCGATATTTGCTCAAGTAGCAAGCCAGGGGCTTTAAGCTTTAACAACCCTGGCTATGACTACATTGAAGCAAAATGGAAAATCGTAGCAGAGCGTTTAGACGCTGGAAGCAACACGTTAAGTTTTTGAGAAGACTTAAAATGTGGATTAAACCTGGTGCAACCAGGTATATTGAAAGAGACGAATTTGGTTACCCCTTGATTAAATCAAGAGCGGGTGTGATCAAAGAAGCGCTACAGGGAAAGTGTTATACCTTTTTAAGAACTACGAGTTGCCCTTGTAATTGTTGGATGTGTTCTGGGGAATATAAATACAAGCGTCCTTCGAAAAGTGAATTAAACAAACACATTTGGGATGAAATTGATTGGGAAATATTATAAAATCAAGCTAACTCTTCAGGGTGGGCAAAAAGAGGAATACAATATGCCCTATATTAACTCAGAACCATCAAAAGATGAAATAATTGGTTTTATAGATAATTTCAGACCATCATTAAAGGGGAAAGTTGTTTCTGTCGATTGGGAATACTGGAGAGATATGACAGATCGTGAGATGTAAATTTTAACAAATTGGTTTTATATTTGGAATAAAATTTGTATATTTATAAAAAATAAGTCAATAAAGTGATGAATATAAAAAATAGCGTAGGGGGCGTATGGCGATTTTGGTAAGTAAACTAAATCGTCATGAATACAAAAACAGACCTCTACAAAGAAAAACTTAAACTCGAAAGAGAAATTTATGAACTTGAAGAAATTCAACGAAAAAATACTCGTTGGGTTAAGCTTGATGTACCTTATCGTAATGGGTACTACAAAACTTATGAACTTAGACCAGACATCAAAAACCGTGATGATGCCTGGGTTTTTGAAGAAATTATCAAAATAACAGTTCAAAGAATTTTCGGTAAAAACAAACACTTCCGTGTTAAGTATAAAAAAGGACATTACGAAGTTCGTCGTCCTGATCGTCGCTATATTAGCGAAAACACCTATATTAGCCTTAAACCTCAGGTAAAGAAACATTTCAGACCTGTTGATCATTTTGACAAACACTATAACCCTTGGCGTAAAGAATATACTGCCACTGTTCCTGAGTATTATTTCGTAGAAAAAATTAAACCTCGTTGGATCACTCATGAACTTGTTTGTGATGTGGATGTTTCAAAAGAACTTGCTGAAAAAAACACTGAATTAAGAAGTCAAAAATTTCATAAACTTTATTGGAATTGGGGATCTGCTCCATCTTGGTATTGTGCAACATTTAACCGTGCTGATAGAAGACATAATAAACAAGAGATTAAAAAAATGATTGAATCTGGAGATTTTGATTCTGGAAATGAAGACCTCCGCTACAATCATCGTCATGGGGCAACTTGGATGTGGTGGTAGAATTAAGCCTTTTTCTAGATATTTATAAGAGTAGAAAATGGATAAGAAAAAGGCTATAGATACAATTCTTTCTATCATTACGCTTGAAGCTAAAAAGATAAAGAAGAAAAAAGGGGTGGTTGCAATTGCTCCACTTAGGAGACCTATGGGTTCTATATTTGCCATGGATGCAGCTGTATCGGATGTAATTTCAGAAAGTAGTGCTATTATTAAACCAATCCCAAAACAATTTGATAATTTGAAGTGGAAGCTAAATGATTATCAAAAATCTTTTTTGGGTGAGTTTGTAGACTATCCATATGAATCTTTGAGAGAAGAAGATTATGCATATGCATCAAAAGTTACTGGAATTCCACTCGCAAATATTAAATCAATCAGAAACACATATGGTAGAAAACAAGAAGAAGTAAAACTTGAGGATCTTAAAAAATATCATGACGCAACTGTTGGGGAAACTTTAAGGCAAGCCAATGCTGTTTTTACAGATGCGAATAAAATGCCAGAAAAAAGTGTTAATGGTAAGCAGTGGATGTCAAACCCAGATCCTCACTTTAGAGGAAAATCTTTTGGCGAATTAAATTTTAATGCAGGTCACACAATAACTAGAGAGCATGAAAAAGAGTTGCCAGAATATTTGTATGAATGGGCAATGTATTTTATAGAAGGCTCTGGTAGTTTTAAAATAAAAGACAGCAGTGTGGTTGAAAATTCTAGATTTGGAAGGAAAGATAAAACTATCATTGTTACAATGACATCAGAAGAAAAAATAACTGATGGGTTCTTAGATTTTGCAAGTGGAAGAAAATTAAAAGAAACAATAAAACTTGAAGAGGTATTGAAAGAATTTAATGATGGTTTTGATACTAATTTTATTATAGAAAATCAATTTACAAACAAAGACGGAAATCTTGTTTGTGTAATTGAAAATAATCAGATCACCGACGGTAGAAGAGTTAAAGAAACAAAGGTGATTGATATGACATTTACAGATGAAAAAAGGTTGGCATATGCTTTAACTCAAGCTGCTCCTCCAGGTAATATACCAATGTAAAAAATGGAAAAGATTAGAGAGATTATAAAGAGCACTTTGCTTGAAACATATGGCCCAAAAATGGTTGTTTACACAGCGGTGGTCATAGAGGATTCTGTAGAAATTCAAAAAATAGAGGAATTGTTCGCTCAATATGTGCCAAAAAACCAGGGGTGGAAAAAACCTAGAAATTATCATATGACAATTTCGTTGGGACCAATTCCGCAATCATTGGAACTTAAAGGTGATTTAAATAAAGAGGTTGAGTTAACAATTTCCTCTATTGGTATATCTAACAATGCGATTGCGCTTGGTACGTTTGGGTATTATTCTAAAAATGAAATGCCGCATATTACAATAGCTTTTTCTAAGTGGAGTGAACCAGCTGCGAGTAAGGAAATAAAAAACTGGCAACCTATTGATAAGTTGATAGTCACTGGCGTTATTAGAGAAGTTGGCGCAGGAGATAAAATATTGCATTAAAATTGAAACCTTTTTTTCGTATATTCGTATTATAAATATACGATGGGACACGATAAAAGATTTGAAAATTTCGATAAATCCAGACGCAAGAATGAGATTTATGGCAATTACTTGGTATTATCGGATACTGGGGCCGAAATGTTTAGGTGTTTAAAGAAAAAAGCGGATTGGTATTTAACAAGAAGTCTAGCCAAGATTATTTCTGAAGATCCACCCGTTATTCAACTTACATTTAAGCCAAAAAAAGAGGGGTGGAATGGAGATCCGTATTATTTATCTCAAAAAGAGAATATATGTGTCCAATGTGGTAACAAAGATGTTTCTGTTCTAACTAAGCATCACATAGTACCTTATTCGTATAGAAAATTTATGCCTATTGAAATAAAACAGTCCAGTTCGATAGATATAATGCCTTTGTGTCATGAGCATCACGCTAATTATGAAACCAAAGCTGATGAGCTCAAGCATTCAATAGCTAAACAATACAATGCCCCATTGCATAATAAAATGTCCAAGCAAAAGATTGTATTTAAAAACGCAAAGACTGCAGCTTATTTGAAATTAAATATGTGGAATTCAATTCCAGATGAAAAAAAAGAAGTGTTGAACAATAATCTTTTTTTGTATTTTGGGCACGAAAATTATACAAGTGAAGATTTGGTTAAAGCTTCTAATTTGGATTACAAGAAAGATACCAATTCAGAATATGAACACGCTCAACTTGTAATGTCACAAGTAAAGGATTTGCAGGCTTTTGTAGAAATGTGGAGAACACATTTTATAGAACATGTAAATCCGCAATTTTTACCACATGGTTGGGATTTAAAAAGAACAATTTATAGACAACAATAATATGAAACCAGATTACGAAAAAAACAAGATCGCCCTTAGGTATTGGTTGATTGGAAAAGGATTTAATCAAGCTGTGAAGGCTATGAATTTTGCAGAAATTCACCACAATGGTCTTCGCAGAGATGGTCAGCCTGAATTTTCTCATCAAGTTATGCAAGCCTTGTATTGTCGCACATTAATAGATTCTTTATTATATCCAGAGCTAACGTTTATTGTAATTTTTCTTCACGATACTGTGGAAGATATAGAAGAAGTTACAATTGAAGTTATTAATGAAATGTTTGGTAAAGTTGTTGCGGAAAAGGTTAACAAGGTAAGTAAAGTACGTGCTGGTGTAAAAATACCAAATGATATTTATTATCCAGCTATGGCAGAAGACCCAGTTGTTTCTGTTGTAAAGGCTCTTGATAGGGATCATAATATCTCTACCATGCTAAATGGTATGACAATAGAAAAACAAAAGGCGTACATTAAAGAAACAAGAGATTATGTCATTGTAATGTTGAAAAGGGCTAAAAGGGCGTTCCCTGAGCAAGAGGCCTTTTATGAAAATTTAAAATACAGTCTGTTCAAACAGGTTCAACTTTACGAGGCTATACATGAAAGCCAGGTTGTGTAAACTATTGATTATCAAATTGAATAAAATGGGCTGAAAGGCCCATTTTTTATTGGTTTTCTTGTCTTTTGATAAACTTGTAAATATTTATAAAAGACAAACAAAAGTTCTTTACTTATAATTAATTGAAGAGAATTATGAAGAAAACAACAAAAATTTTTTCTCCAGAGATGTTTAATTTTGGAGAAAATTTTAGTGATTACTACTTGGAATTGAAAAGCTTGAAAAAGGGGGATGTGTTTTACGAGTGCATTTCCAGGGATTGTGAAAATTATGAATTAAAAGCTGTTGAGGATGCTAAAAAAACAAACAACGGTGGTTGGATGTGCAAGGTCCAAAAGACAGATGGTGAAATATTGACATTTTATGTGTCGGCCACAACACATTCTGGTCCAAACTTGTATCGTGCTCCACAACATTTAACCCAGCTTGATAATGGGAAATATGTTTACGTGGTAAAATAAGTTTATACTATTTGAAATTTATTGGTTATCTTTGATGTGTTAACACGTCATAGGCATATCATGAATAAACTAAAAAAAGAGATAAAAAAATCTTTAACTAAAATTGTTGGAGAAGATCTGGGTAATAAAATATTTGAAGCTAATTTCCCAAAACCAATAGTAAATTATAAGAGCGGAAAAATATTAACTTTTAAAGAAATAAGGGAATTACCAGAGGGTACAGTTATTCACATTTATTATACTGATGAAGATGATCACCTAAGGGAAAATGGGTTCCAAAAATTGCATAAAGATAAATCTGGTGAAGAATTTTCTGCAGGTGCTTTCCCTTTTCCAATGAATAAACATGAAAGTGATGATGAGTTAATTAAAGATGCAGAAAATTCTGGGTGGCATTTTACCATAAGAGAAGCTATAAAAGTTTCTTCGTCTGAGTTTAAAAAAATAGAAAAACAAAGACAAATTAATGAGCGAGTCATGGAGTTGCTGGAAAAAATAAGAGATGGAGAAAAACTAACAAAAGAAGAAAAAAAAGAGCTAAAAAAAGCTGGAATTGGAATTGTGTAATGTAACTTTTTTGTTTTTTCCACGTATAAGCAAATGTTATGAATAATAATGTTGCTAAAAAAATGGGAGAATTACGTGGTCGTAAAAAATCTAAATCTCATATAAAGCTTTCAAAAAGAAAAGTGCGTTATCAAGCAAAAAAAGAATTAAAAATTAATTAATAGTTATGTTTGGAAAAATAAAACTTACCCCGTTTAGTCTTCGTCATTTCGACAAAAAATTTTCAGGAACCAAGATCACTGATGTGACCCCAGAGGAGTTTGAAGTTGCTTTAGAAAACTTAATTGGATCTGCTGGAAATAGTACAACTCAGCCGTTTATGGTTGGTGGTGTATTTAAAAGCGCAGATGACATGGTGAAATTAAAAATAATAGATGGTTATGCACCATTCTGCAAGCTTATTGCCATTCCTAATTTTACAAACGCCAGGGTTGGCACCATGAAAATTGACATGGCCAATTATCAATATTTGCGATCTGGTTATTCTGCAAGAACCCCAAATGAACTCCCTGTGTTTTCACGCTGGTTTGAACTACCTTTAGCTGCTCCTGTGGCAGAGTGGCTTATTGTTGTCGTTTATTCTAGAGAACAAATTAACAAAGAAAATGAAGCTACAGCTATTATTCCAGAACATATAGAACCACCATTTGAAGCTGATTGGGGTGTTGTTGCAATTCTCGCACAATCTCATCCCAATGAAGAACCTATGCCGCCAGCCACAATGCTGAGAAATGCTCTTGGTATGTCAGAGGGTGGGTCTGGTGTTCCTATTGACAGAGATGCATACGCAAAATCAGTTCAATTCTGGTCTGAACACGCAATTGTTAAATCTTAAGTTTTTTGCAACCTTTTATAAATAAAGGCGTATAACTATATAAAACAAGTTATATGAAAAATTTAGTTGTATCTTTATTTGTTGTTTTTTTGGTGTCTTGTGGTGCCAAAGAGGTATCTAACACCGTGGTTTCAGCGCCAAAGGTTGAATCTGGTGTTGAATTTGCAAACCCTGCTTTTATGTCTGGGTCTGATTTTGGTTCATTTTTCTTGTCTATGTTGAGAACTCAAAACTACGATATGGCTATGAAGTTTGTTTCCAAAGAATCAATCGACACTTATGGCAAAGAAGCTATTGAATCAGCTTTGAAGGGTTATCAATACAATTACAATTTAAAGTTGGCATCGGTAGATGCAAATACTTCTGTGTTAAAATTTACAACAAATGAATTTGCTACTGGTAAATTTAAAACCATGAGGTATGTGGTTGAGAATGATACTTGTAAAGTGGTTTTATCCAAAAAACTAGAGATCTTCGGGAACGAATAAATAAGTCTTTTTTATTATTTTTAAAAAAAGTTGCAGGATTCTGCAACTTTTCTTATTTTTGCTCGTATAACTAACACTTATATTAAAACCAAATAACAATGGCAGAGAAAAAAACAGAACCAACACCCACAAAGAAAAAGGGTTTTTGGGACAAAGTAAAATCAATTGCATTAGAAGAAGAAACAAACACTGAAGAGTCTAGTTCATCTTCACAAAATGCGTCACAAACATCAGTTGGCGAACCACAAGCCTCAAAGTTTGTGTATTCAAATGTGGCAACAAATCAAATTATGCCATCTTTTAACAAGGGGCAATTTGACGAGAAGCTTTTCGCTGGGTTTGTTGCACACATGGAAGAAAAAAACCTGGAAGGTGTAGACTACCTTGAGTTTTCTAAAGCAAAAAAAGGTCTTGACAATATCGCTGGTATGAGCGATCCGCTCAAATATCAATCAGCTTTTGCATCATTAAAAGCAAACAGTTCGATCACAAAAGAACGCCTTCTTGAAACTGCTGACTTCTATATTAAAGAGTTGGATTCTCAAAAATCTGAATTCGAAGAAGAGATGCGCAGAGAAATCGAGCATGAAGTTACTCAACGTCACAAAGAGGTTGAAAACAAAAACGCTGAGATTATTTCCAAACAAGAGCAAATTGCAAAAATTCAATCGCAGATTAATGAACTTCAAACTGGTATTGGAGAGTTAAACCAATCTGCGGCAATCGCCGAGCAAAACATTAAAGCGACTGAAAACAATTTCAATGTTACTCTTGAAGTTGTTAAGGCTCAAATCATGTTGGACAAAGAAAACATTAAAAATTACATTAACTAAAAAACAAAACGAAGATGTCAGAATCTACAATTAAATCCTTTTGGCAACGTCCAGAGGGTAAAGCGGGTAAGTGGGTTGTAATGCCTATTTTGGTTGGTCTACTTGGGTGGGCTGCTTATGCTCTATTTCCAATTTTAACAGCCATTGCATGGAATACAGTGAATTTGATTATCGCTGGAGCTGTTTTGTTTTTCTTGATCGCTTTCATTACAAATGGAAAAGTTCAAGCAACAATTTCTTACATGTTTCAAGCTTTGTGTCGTGGTTTTGCAAGTATGGCAGTTGAGTTAAATCCAATTGCAATACTGGAAGGACACATTGAAGATTTGAGAAAAAAACAAGTTAAAGTAAATGCGCAAATAAATTCTTTAAATGGACAGCGTTCTAAATTAAAACAAAAAATATCTGATCGTCAAGAAAAATATAAAACCGATCTTGAAAGAGCTAGTACTGCAAGAAAAATGGGTAAACCAGAGGTTGAGGTTAGATTGTATGCTCAAAATGCGGAAGCAGCAATGGAGTATGTAAAAAAGCTCGAAGTGTTGTTTAATAAAATCACAGTCTTGTATGAAGTTTTAAAGAAAATGGAATACTATTCTGGTATTATGATTAAGCGTACAGAGAACATTGTTGAAATTAAAAAAGACGAGCGTGAATCCATCACCAAGGGTTACTCAGCAATGAGCGCTGCTCTTGATATTATCAAAGGCGATGGAGACAAGAAGGCTTTATTTGACCAAGCTATGCAATACGTTGTAGATGACAACGCATTCAAAGTAGGGGAAATGGAAAGAATGTTGGAGGCCTCTAGTGAGTTCATTAATAGTGTGGATCTTGACAATGCTATCTTTGAAGAAAGAGGTATGAAAATGCTTGAAGAGTTCGATAAAAAAGGTCTCGATACAATTTTTGGAGAAACTCCAGCTCAAAAAAATTTAAATGCTGGTAGTGTTTACGAAAACCTTGATAAACTATCTGGAACAGCAGAACCAGAAAAACTGAAAGCTATTGTTAAACAAGGCGAAAAATCAAAAAAGTTTTTTTAAAACTGCAACCTTTTAAGTTTAAGAACGTATAACATACACTAAAATAAACAATAAACAATAAAAAAAAAGAAAAATGGCACAAGTAAAAAGATCATTCAAACTCATCATGATTGCTGTATGCGTTGCAGCCGCAATTGGTATCGTTCACTTAGTTGTGAATACAGAGTTGTTCTTCCCGAAAGAAATAAAACAAACGGTGCAAGTTGCTTCAGTGGTTCTTCCTGATGCGCCCAAAGACATTGCTGGAGGAACTGTGAAGTTTGTACCACTTCCGTCAGATCAAATTGCGACGGTAAATTCACAAAAAGTAAATATGGATATCATGGCTTGGAACTCTCAAATGGGTTTAATTTATGCCAACGGTGGTGCAAATACTACAGAAGGTAGTTTAATGCAACTCAACGGTGTAAATCTTACTATAAATCGCCAGGATGACTGTAATCAAATGGGTCAAAATTTAATTAAGTTCGCCAATGATTACAAAAACAATCCAGCCACAGCTGTTGGCACCAATTTGTTCGCTATTATGGGTGATGGTGCCCCCGCTTTACTCGCTGGTATTAATAACGAATTAAGAAAACTTGGTGATGAATACATTGCGCAAATTGTATTCTCTTGTGGTAAATCTCAAGGTGAAGATGCGTTTATGGCATCACCAGAAATTAAATCTAATCCTCAAAAAGCAAGAGGTGCAGTTTGTTCTGCAGTATTGCGTGATGGTGATTGGAATATCGTTATTAAATGGTGCGGTGACAATGGTATTCCTATCAACACTGACGAAAAAACCTACAATCCTGATGCTATGAACTTCGTTGGTTGTTCAGGTTTCTTGGAAGCTGCCGAGAAATACATCACTGGTTACTCTGAGGAAAGACCTGTTGTAAAAGTTGACCCACAAACTGGAAAGACTGTAAAAACAGGAGAAAAGAAGCGCATTACTGTAGATTGTACTACTACATGGACTCCTGGTGACGTTAACGTTGTTGAGAAAAAAGGTGGTCTTGTTCGTATAGTATCTACTGCTGAATACCGTGCTCAAATGCCTAACGTAGTGATTGGTATTAAGAAATGGTTACAAGATAATCGTAAGACTGTTGAAAACTTTATTCTTGCAGTGTCTGCAGCTGGTGATCAAGTAAAAACTTATCCTGAGGCCCTTAATAAAGCTGGCGAACTTAGCGCAAAAGTATATAACGAAGGTGATGGAAATTACTGGGTTAAATACTACAAAGGTGCTAAGCAAATTGACAACTCTAATAATAACATTGTTGACCTAGGTGGTTCACGTGTTCATAACCTTTCAGATAACCTTGAGTTGTTTGGTATTGGTCAAAGCAAAACAAATGTGTATGCATCTGTGTATAAAAAATTCGGTGATGTTGTAAGTAGTTTGTATCCTGAATATGTTGCTACATACCCAGATATTAACGAAATTCTTGATCTTAGCTATTTGCAAGGCGCAAGAAATAGAGCTACTTCGATTACTTCTGCTGATAAAATTGTGTATAACCAAACAAACGAAATCAAAGAAACTGTTGCAAAACGTGTTTGGAAGATTGAGTTTGAAACTGGTAGTGCAAGATTTACACCTGCAGCAGAAAAAACTCTTAACGATTTATTCGATGAATTGAATATTGCAAACGGTCTTCAAATTGAGATTCTTGGTTATACTGATAATACTGGTAGTGCAGATGTAAATAGTCAACTTTCACAAGATCGTGCCGATGCAGTAAAAAATTGGTTACAAAATAAATCTTCTGAAAACTATCCTAGTTCACGTTTTGCGAGAGTGTTAGGTAAGGGGCCACAAGATCCAATTGCTGACAACAACACCAACGCTGGACGTGCGAAAAACCGTCGTGTTGAGATTGTGATGGGTCGTTGATTTTAAAAAACTGAATTTAAAAGGGTTTACAAAATTGTAAACCCTTTTTTTATTGCAACCTTTTTGTCATATTTGCGTATAATATATCATGAAAGAAGTTTTTTTAATTATGAATAGCCCTTGTGATTATGAATCATCACCTAGGGCTATTGGTTTTAAAGAAACCGAGGAAGAGGCAAACAGTGTTGTACAATATCTAACGGAGCGTTACCATAGATTGCGTAACATGAGTAAAGAATTTGATGATATGTTTGCATTATACAACAAAGAGAATCCTTTTGATGTCGGAATTTTACCTGAAAGAAAGACTAGAAAACCGTGGCCATCTGGTTTGGGAAAAAACCAAATAACAGAGGAAATGCGTAAAGAAAAAGAGGAGATTCAAGAATTCAACGCATCAATTGATAAAGAGTATTCGTATAGATATAGCATTTGGCAATCCAAAAGAACAGAGGTCTTAAAGCCTCTTATAGAGGCAAAACCAAAAGAATTCCAAGAGCAGGTCGAGTTGAGATCAGGAGAATATTTTTTTAAAAATGTTCCTTGGTTAAAAAAAGAGCAACCCTATTTTGTAGAAAAATTAAACGAATTTATAATTAAATAATATGCAAACAAAATTAAAACTTAAACCAGGATTACAAGTATTTGCAGATATGTTTACACCATATCGAACAATAAGCAAACAATCAATGATCATGATGTTTGGAGCACAGCTCATTGTGGTATTATGGTATTGGATTTATATGTCAACACCTTTAATACCACGTCCAGGAGAAATACTTTCTGCTTGGGTTGATATGGTGAGAACACAAGGTTTATTACAAGATTTGTTTATAAGCGCAACGCTATGTTTTAAGGCTCTTGGAATATCAGTATTAATTTCGTTGTTGTTGTCTTATTTGAGTAGTCTTTCTTTTTTTAAGTCGTTCTCTTTTGTGACAGAAAAAACAAGGTTTTTACCAATGATCGGATTGTCATTTATATTCACACTTATGTCTACAACTGGACATGATTTGAAAATAAAGTTGCTTGTATTTGGTATGACATCTTTTATTGTTAACTCAATGACAAATGTTGTTAATAGCGTAACTAAGGTAGAATATAACCACGCAGGAACCATATTTGGTTTTGAGTGGAGAATATTTTTTGAACGTGTTGTGTTGGGTAAAGCGCACGAGATGTGGAATGCCATTAAAAACAACTTCGCTATTGTATGGACAATGCTCACATTTGTTGAGGGTCTTGTGAGATCAGAGGGTGGTATTGGAGTGATGATGTTAAATGCTAGTAAACATTTAAAACTTGATGGTTTATTTGCGGCACAATTAAGCCTATTCGCATTTGGTATTCTTATTGATTACTTATTCGGTGTGCTTGGTAACATATTTTTCCCATACAGCCAACTTCAAAACAAAAAAGCATAAACATGTATACTTACGAAAGAAAAGAAACAATACTCAAGGTAGAGAACGTATCTCTTACACTTGGTAATGAGATGGTAAAAGAAAAAGGGCAACTTGTTTCAAGGGGTGGTAATCTTATTCTAAAAGATATTAATATCGAAATTAAAGATATTGTTAGACCAGATGTTACCCAGGGTCAAATTGT
>JACCDT010662411.1_pt1 | contig 19828 bp, 17 predicted proteins | sample 7446291 | NCBI WGS metagenome assembly JACCDT01 (sample SAMN15323446, study PRJNA562643) | freshwater metagenome | isolation source: river surface water | place: USA:Blue River Watershed | collected 2017-08-17 | reverse complement strand
TACCCAAGCTCAACAAGAAGAATGTAATACAAAAGGAGGCGAGCATATCTCTCCTCAAACCCGTCTTTTGAATGTAAGAATGCATCAACTTTGTCGTAGAGATTCTTATGTGCTCCTTCCCCTCTAATAAAACGACCAAGGAGAAGCGTTGTTTCATGAACAAAAGAGCAATCTCTATTTTCTTTTTCTGCACCAACAATACGCCATACTTCACGCCCTTTTACTAAGGTAAGCGTTGTTACTGAACGAGGAAGTACATGGGGTCGTAACTTACTTTCAAGTTTTCTGATACTTTTTGCATGACATATAATAAGTCCAAAATCTCTCGTAAATGCTTTATATGCACGATCATGCTCACCTTGATCATAAACATCAAGGATAATCGCTCTTGTGACGTATTTTTCAATAGCCATTACTGGTTATATTTACTTAAGTGAAACAATTACTTTTCCAAAAGAAAGTTCAACTTCTGTTCCGTTTACAGTATTTTCAACTGAAGCTATAACTTTACACGCCGGAGCAACTTGCGGATTAAGGATAATTTCATGATCAGAAACAACGTGAACTATATCTGTGTACGCAACCCCTTTCTCTTTACGGAGATCTTGAATAGCACGCATTAAGTTACGCACATCTCCTTCTTTTTGAAGTTCTTCAGTAATGACGGTATCAAGCTTCACTTCGTCTTCTCCGAGAGTTGTATCTTCAATAACTTGTTTTACGTTTACTTCATCTGCAATAATGTCTGTATATAGTTCGTTAAATATAAATCCTGTTGTTATAGACGTAAGAGGCTGACGAACACCAATTTTTGCTTTGTTGCGCTCCATAAGTGCAAGCGAGGCAACTTTACGTGTATTCTTCATTTTTTTAAGAAGAGCGGTATCTACAGAAGATATCTCTGGCCACTTTTCAAGATGTACCGATTCTTTTTTACCATTAAGGTCCTTGTACACTCGTTCCGCAATAAATGGCATTACTGGGGCCATTACTTTAGTAAGTGTAAGGAGTACATATGAAAGAGTTTCGTATGCTTTTATTTTTTCTTCTTCGCCCATATCCCCTTTAAGACGTTCACGTGATCTGCGTGTATACCATACAGAGAGATCATCAATAATTTCCCCAATTCCACGAGTTGCATCATCAAGAAGATATGCATCATACCCTTCTGTAGAAGCGGTAATAAGCTCATGCACTCTTGAGATCATCCATTGATCAAGAACATTGTCAGATGTTGTTGAAGGAGTGACCGCTTCAGGTGCATTCATCTGATACAAGGTAAGCACATTTTCAAGACGTAAAATACATTTCTTATACACGTCAGCAATAAGTTCATCATCAAATTGAAGGTTTTCCCCTTTTACCACAGGAGAGGAGAGGAGCGCATAGCGCATAGCGTCTGCTCCATACTTTTCTACAAGAAGCATTGGGTCAGTGTAATTTTTTTCACTCTTAGAAAGTTTTACGCCAGAAGATGCGAGAACAAGGCCGTTTACAATAACATGCTCATATGGAGCTTTTCCAAAAAGACCCACACCAAGATTAATGAGGGAATAAAACCACCCTCGTGTCTGATCAAGCCCTTCAGCAATAAACTGTGCTGGGTAATTTTTATCGAAGAGTTCTTTATTTTCAAATGGATAGTGCAGCTGAGCAAATGGCATAGACCCTGACTCAAACCAACAATCAAATACGTCCACGATACGATGCATCGGTGCACCTGTGTTATCTTTAAGCACCACCTGATCAATGTACGGACGATGGAGATTAACAGCTCCAGTTTCGTCACGAGGAACAATATGAAGTGGAAGATGGCGCACTTCTGCATTTGTCGGATAAAGAGTTGCTCCATTATGAACATCATCTGTCACAACTTCTTCTTCGGTAAGAAGTGATGCGCCAGCAAATACCATACGAGCAGGTCCTCCGTGGGTAACAAGGAGTATAGTTTTACCTTCGTAGGTATTCTCAAGCTCGTGCACAAGAGCCATCATACGATGCATCATCTCTCTATGTGTCTCTCCTCCTTCTGGACGAGCATCGTATTCTACAAAAGAACTATCAAATTGAGCGAAGAATTCCTCACGAGTTTTACCATCGTAGATACCCATATCATATTCCTTGAGTCGCTCATCAAATGAAACGGAAAGACCAAGTTCTTTACTGACAATCTCTGCCGTTTCTCTTCCTCGCACAACAGGAGAAGCAAGTATCATATCAATTCCCTTGTCATGTAAATTCTTTGCTGACACTTCCACCTGCGTTACCCCCTTTTCGGTAAGATGATTATGAACATCTGTTCCTTTGTCCATTACCCCTTTTACATTACTGTGAGCCTCACCGTGACGCATCACATAGTACGTATTTTTAGGTTGTGAAAATGAATTCTCTACAAGTTCTTTAAGTGACCCAATAACCTTCACTTCAGTTCCTGAAGCATTTTTCCAAACAGGAAGTGGTGCGCCCCAATATCTTATGCGTGAAACCGCCCATTCACGAGCACCTTCTAGCCATTTACCGAAACGCCCGTCACGAGTATGAGACGGTGTCCATCCAATAGCTTTATTTTCTGAAATGAGTGTATCTTTTATAGACGGAACATCAACAAACCAACTACTTGTCGCATAGTTGAGTAACGGCGTTTTACATCGCCAACAAAGTGGGTATGAGTGAATAATTTTATGTTTCTCAAAAAGTTTACCGTTATGAGCAAGCCACTTAATGATTTCGATGTCCGCTGACTGAGTTTCATCTTTTTGTTTTACTTTCTTTCCAGCAAAATCGGTGACGGCGTCAATAAATGTTCCATCCATCTTTACATGTTTAATCACCGGGATATTGTGAAGCTTTGCGAGTTCCATATCCTCAGCACCAAATGCTGGCGCCTCGTGTGCAATACCAGTTCCCGTATCATCAGTAATAAAATCTGCATGCCAAATTTTCCAAATCTTTTCTTTATAGTCAGTGTGAGTATCTTTGAAATATGAAAATACAGGGTGATATGTTTTGCCCTCAAGTTTTTCTCCTGTAAATTCTTCTTCTATTTTAAAAATAGCAAAATCTTTTTCTGAGTGATTTTTATATTCCTCAAATTGAGTTTTTGCAAGAATGTAAAATTCAGGGTCACCATTGCCAGCATAACCGCTATTATTAACGTCAACAGCTTCCGCAAGAGGAAGCCTTTTAAAAGCTTTCACTTTCACATAGACAATCTCCCTATTAATTGCAAGCGCGGTATTTCCAGGAAGTGTCCATGGGGTAGTTGTCCAAGCAAGCACAAATGTACCAGGCTCATCCACGAGCTCAAATTTGGCCGTCACAGAGAGATCGGTAACATCATGGTATTCAAGACCAACTTCTGACTGTGCAAGCGGTGTTTCGCAACGTGGGCAGATATGCATCATTTTATTACCCTCATAGGCAAGTTTCTTTTTATACAACGTTTTCCAAGCCCACCAAATACTTTCTGTATACGTTGCATCCATTGTCTTATACGGATGATCCATATCTATCCATCTTCCTAGTCGAGGCACGATACTCTGCCACTCTTTTTCATACTGAAGCACGCTTTCATACGCATCTTTATTAAACTTATCAATACCAAAATCTTCAATGTCTTTTTTGCTTGCAAGTCCTAATTTTTTCTCAATAAGGTTTTCTATTGGAAGACCGTGACAGTCCCATCCCCATACACGACGAACACTATTACCCTTCATCGTCTGATAGCGTGGCACAGCATCTTTAATGGTACCCGCCAGAATATGACCATAGTGAGGAAGCCCTGTCGCAAAAGGAGGTCCATCATAAAAAGAAAAGTCACCTAAAGGTTTTTCACCTCCTGGATTTACTATAGACTTCTCAAAAATGTTATTTTCTTGCCAGAAGAGAAGTGTCTCTTGTTCTTTTTCGTTTACGGTTTTTTGTTGATGAGGATTTGTCATAATGTGTATAAAAATTGCAAATAAAAATCGTCCTTAGAAAATATGTAGTAGCTACATATTTTCCAAGGACGATGTATATCGTGGTACCACCTTGATTCCCCGGTCTTAGTTTTGATTTTAGAAATGTAAAACTGAGGTCGGGCTTATTTAGAATGGGTTCTACTAGTTTTTGCAAACGTTCTTCCCGAAGAAGCTCAGAGGCGATTACTCTCGTCGGCGCTTATACAGTAATATTAGCAAAATTACACACTCCTGCAAACCCTCTTAAGAGCGCAACACTTTACTCTTACTTGTTGCAACATCTTCTTTGCGTGTATCACTCACAATAAAGCCGTCTTTCATAAAAAGAACCCTGTCCACCAAGTGGCGATCACTTTCTTCGTGCGTTACCATTACAATGGTTTTACCAAAATCTTCATGTAGTTTTTTAAAGAGGGCGAGAACCATTTCAGTGCCAAGACTATCTAGGTTAGCAGTAGGTTCGTCAGCAAAAATAATTGCAGGGTCATTAATAAGAGCTCGGGCGATTGCCACACGTTGCTGCTGTCCACCAGAAAGCTCATGAGGGTAATAATGTATTCTGTCACCTAAACCAACATACCTAAGTAATTCTTCGCCACGAGAAGTTGCCTCCATGTTTCCAAGAGAAAGAGCAGGGAAGCATACATTTTCTAATGCAGAAAATTCAGGAATAAGCCCATACTCTTGAAAAACATATCCAAGCTTAGTAAGTCGAAAAAGTGTTTTTTCATCCTCGGAAAGAAGTGTGGTGTCGAAACCGTCAATAATAATAGTTCCTTCAGTTTGAGTATCGAGAAGACCTAAGTGATGAAGCAGAGTTGATTTACCTGAACCACTTCTCCCCATAAGTCCAATAAATTCTCCATCTTTAATAGTAAAAAAAACATCGTTAAGAGCTTTTACCAGAGACTCCCCCTCCTCTCCATATATTTTTTTTAGATTACGTACATGAATCATATAATTACTATTTCCAAATATTTTCAACTATTGGCTTTCTTGCAATAACTCGAGAAGAAAACATTCCCGCAAATAAAGAAGCCCCAATAAGTAAAACTGCGTAAATAATAATTTCTTGTGGAGCAACAATAAGAAGAGCGTCTCCATACGGCATCTTGATTGGATTCGCTTCCATGTAAGGACGAACAATTCCTACAAAAAATACGCTTCCGGTTATTGTGGCAAGAAGTGAAAAAAAAACAGCTTGCAACATATACGATAACTCGATACTTTCATTTTTAATACCAATCGCTTTTAAAATTCCAATATGTCTTTTCTTGCTAAGCGCATTAATATAAATCATTATAAAAATGGTAGCAGCAGAAACAAGAATGCTTACAATAACAATAATGAGCGCTATAACATTAAAAGCATCAATAAGACTACCCACTGCAGCAAGGCGGTCTTTATATATCTCTATTTTTAGTTGTGGGGCAATAGTTTGTATACGTCTTACATACGATTCAATTGGATATTTTGTAAGATCAACACGCACCAAAATTTCTGAAGATTGATCAAATACGGAAAGAATACGCTCTGCTTCTTTGTCAGAAATAAAAGCACTACTACCTGTAAAACCTATTGTTACTTCAAAAATACCTCGTACGGTATAAATTTTATTAACTCCGTTCACATAATGAACAGTAACTTTGTCACCTGCGCGCACGCCCCCCAAATCAGAACCTTGAACACTGTTTTCATAATCACCAGCCAAACTTGCACCGATTAAAATCTCGTCATCGTTAAGTATGTCAGGAAACGTGCCTGATCGTATAACTTTATGTACGCCCATAATTGTCTTTTCTTCTTTCTGATTAAAACCTAAAATTGGCGCAGAAACATACTTTACTGATCCTGTTTTATTTTTATCAAAAGAAATGGTCCCTCCGACAGAATAATGTCTTAGTGTGCCTACGACACCTGGAATTGTTTCAATTTGATTACGTAATTTTTCTTGATTTGGTATAAAACTTTTTTGAATAGGCTTCTCTTCTGGTGAAAGAATAATATGCGCAGTGCTGGTGTCTATCATCGATTGGAGAACACCTTCAGAAAAACCAGTAAGAAATGCTTTTATAAAAATAAGGTTAAAAAAAACAAGGCTGAGAACAGTAATGAGAAGAATAGTTACTGACTTGTTACCTTTTACAATTGTCTTATAAGCTATGAAAAGCGCAGCGTTAAGATCATGAAGACTCATAATGTTGGGGAAAGGGCAATTATTTCGTTTGACTGAAGACCTTCGATTATCTGCACCATTCCTTCTCTATCATAAATTCCAACAGTGACAACTCTTTCTTCTTCATCTTTGCCGCGTAATACCTTCACATACCGAACCCCTTCTCGCTCAAAAATACTCGCTGCAGGAACAGCAATAATATCTTCTAGCTGAGAAGCAACAATAAAAACATTTGCTGTCATTCCTGGGCGCAAAAATTCAACCTTCTCTTCAAGATCAATTGTTGCTTTATAATAAATGGTATTATTGATTTCTTTTTCTGCAGGATCAATTGCGATAACCTTACCTTTAAACTTTTTAGAAGGCATTGCATCAAGGGTAAAGAACACTTGCTGACCAATGCGCACTCTAACTATATTATGCTCAACAATATTTGCCTTTATTTGTAATTTTTCATATGAAAGAATCGAAACAGCAGGAACACCACCCTGTGCAACTTCACCTAGCTTTATAGGAACATCTGTAATAACCCCATCAAAAGGAGCGGTGATAACAAAGTCACTACGCAAAGTTTCTACTTTTCTTTTTGCTGCCATAGCTTGCTCAAGCTGAGCTTGGTACACAGCAACGTCAGTCCCTCGTGCAGAGGCTTTAACTTGCTCAAGCTGCCTATTAACTGTAGTGAGAGTTGTTTTTGCGGAAGCTTTAACGGATGTTGTTTGTGTAAGCGTTGCCTGAGCTTGAGTGATCTGAGAAAGAGAAGAGTTAATTGCATTTTTTGCTTGTGTGAGCTCAGCTTTCGTTACCTCAAAAGAAGTCTGAAGCAGCGCCGAAGGAAGAGTCTCAACGGAAACAGTGTATTGAGAAGTCTTTTCCAAAAAAACCTTCACAGCCTCAACCCTTTTTCTTATTGCGGTTATCTTTCCACTGAGATCTGAATCAACACTGAGACCAGAGACTTCTTTACTAAGCTCTTTTAGTTCCTTGCCCACACCAACCCTCATTGCCTCTAATTCATTTCCAAGTAGGAAATTAGAGGACTGAAATAAAAGTCGTGGATCATTTGAGTTAGGGTTAGTAAAGAGTTTGTCGGCCTTATTTTTAACCCCATCTTCAGCAATTGTATACGTACTTTTAAGAGCGTCAACAACAGCTTGTTTAGCAATCGTAAGATTTGTTTCTGCGCTCTCTAAAGCAACCCCTGCCCCTTCAACATTTGAAGAAACTATTTCAATCTCTTCTAAAGAAGACCCTGCCCGCAACTGACTAAGGCGCGCACGTTCCACTCTAATGGCTGCATCAAGTTCTGCTATCTGTGAATCAAGAGCACTTGTATCCTGAAAAAGAAGCTCTTGTCCTTTTTTAACAGTATCCCCAACGCTTACCAAAAGCGAAGTCACCTTACCTCCATTTTTAAAACCAAAAGATGCACTTGTTAAACCTTCAACTCTGCCTGTTGCAACAACCTCTTCCGTCATAGACTGAGACTTAACTAAAAAAACTTCGTTTTTATCATTCGAAAAAAACACAGCAAACGAAACAACCGCCCCAAAAAATAAAAATATAAGGGCGCCAATGACGATCTTCTTTTTTGTTAAAAATAAAGACATTTTGACATCTTCTTACTGTAATAGTACCGCGTAGCGTCGTAAAAAAGTGACCACTATCCCCATACCCCTAATAAAAATAAGGTTTTTGAATAGGATATACTCTATCTTACAAACTCTTTAAAAGATTAAAATGGAAAATATTATTTATGCTATTTTTAGCAACGAAAATTTCCTTGATGCCGTAGAGGCTTTTTTCTCTTTTTTCCACACCAATCAAACTATTGTTTATGGGCTTATTGTTCCATTTTTACTTCTTCTTTCTTCTTTGGAGAGCATAAATAAAATGATCGAAAACGGAAAACGTAATAGAAATTTAGCAAAAATTGCCACAGAAAGACCTCGAATATTAAATGAAGGGAAAGATAAAAGAATCCTCGTGTTAGGAGATAGTACAGCATACGGAACAGGGGCAGACAAACTTGAAGATACTTTAACAGGAAGATTTGCTCATGACTTTCCTCAGGTGCAGGTTGATAATTATGCAGTAAATGGCTCTGTCACCAAAGATGCGCTTAAACAAGTCGAAAAGGCAGAAATTGAGAAAGCAAAATATAACTTAGTTATTATTAGTACAGGAGGAAACGATACCTGGAAAATGACAAAAATGGATGCTATTGAAAACTCTCTTCGAGAACTACTTGCACGTGCAAAAAACATTGCAGGGAATAATGTGGTGGTTATTATTTATAACAACATTGCCTCAGGCCCAGTCTTCCCTCTCATTGTTCGACCAATTATTCTTTACAGAACAAATAAAATTAATCAAATCTTTATGAGAGTTTCAAGAGATTTTAATATTGAAGCAGTGCCAATTTTCCTAGAAGATGAAAGATGTCCAGATAATTTTTTCTCTCATGACGGACTTCACCCAAGTAGTGAGGGGTATAGGATTATGTATATACGTCTTTGGGCTGTACTTTACCGCAGAATGTATGATTTCAAGCTTCGTGACTACTAAAATGATACACTATTAAAAATGGAACAAGGATTTGTTACTGAACTTATAGAATCTCTTCGAATACTTCTTGAGCATCATGGGGTGCTTACTACTGTTGTTAGTGTTTTCTTTCTTGGGGAGAATGCTGCAATTGCAATTTTTGCACTCTCAGCTCAAGGGTTCATTCATCCTGTAACAGCTGTACTGTCTGCATTTACAGGATCCATTCTTTCTGATATTTTTTGGTTTTTTATTGCCGAACGATACTTACGCCATTCGTATGATGAACATTTAGCAAAAGCAACGGCAAAAAAATCAAGTCGTTTTTTTATTCGACTTGTTGATACCCACTTCTTCTTGGTGCTTATCTTTATTAAATTCCTAATTGGAATGCGACTTGTGCTCACCCTGTATATTGTTCTTAAAAATAAAATTCCTTTCTGGAAAAAGATCATCCTTAATGCAATAGGTACCACTTTTTTCCTTGGAGCAATCTTCCCTGTAGGTTGGTATTTAGGGAAAGGATTTTCAAATGCTCTTTCTGTGCAACATGGGATTGCTTATGTTCTTACTGTAATAGTTGCAATTATGATCACAGCAACAGTTCTTCCAAAACTAATTGAAAAAGTAATCGAACGCTTTTATAAAGAACACCACGAATAGTCTCACTATTACATTCTGTTTGGAGCATTGATTCCTAAAACACTGAGACCGTGACTAAGAACTTCTTTGGTTGCCTTAGTAAGCATGAGGTAATACATACTCTCATCTTTATTCTCTACGTTTACAATCTGCACACGTGAGTACATATTATTAAAGAGTCGTGTTACGAGAAGTAAGTGCTGCACAATGTGATGCGGACTAAGTTCTTCATATGCTTTTATGAGCACCTCTTTATATCCAATGAGAGCTTTCTCAAGCTCCTTCTCAGAAGAGGTAACAACGTAGCCGTGTTCATACGCAATACTATTTTCATTTCCTTTATCCAAAAGAGCCGAGAGGCGTGCATGTGTGTACTGAAGATACGGACCAGAATCACCTTCGAAAGAAATTGATTTCTCAAAATCAAAAGCAATATCTTTTCCTGGCGCAATTTTAAGTACAGAGAATTTAATAGCCCCTACCGCAATAGCGCTCACAAGTGAAGCTTTCTCATCATCTTCTACGCGCATTTCTTTAACCCTCTCTGTGATAGTCTCTTTAATATCATTAAGAAGATCTTCCCCTCCAATCACATTTCCGGTTCGTGAAGACATCTTCCCTGTAGGAAGACGCATCATGCCGTGACTTATGTGTACAAGTTTACCTTTGAGAGTTGGGTGTATTTTTTCGGTAACCGCATTAATTACTTTAAAGTATTCTCTTTGTTCACTTGCGGTAATAATGACGTACTTTGAAGCATTTGGAAGAAGTTCAATTTTCTTTTCATAATTTCCAAGCTCTTTTGCCTCATATGTTGGAAGCCCTTCTTTGTTCACAAACACACGAGTGTGAAGTCCGTCCTGTTCACCCTTATAAACAATAGCCCCTTCTGATTCTTCAAAGATTCCTCGCTTTAGGTATTCTTTTACAATAAAAAGTCCTGGGTCAGCAACCTCTGATTCATAAATGTAGGCATCAAATGTTGTGCCAAGCTCTTTGTAAAGTGACTCAAAGTATTCTAAAGAGAGCGCTCGCCCTTCAGCATACACTTCCATAATATGCGCATCAGTTCCTCCATAAATTGCCTTATTAACTTCAGTGATCTCTTTTTTTGCCTCGTCACTCTCTTCAAACTGCTGATTTGCGTAGGCATAACACATACCAAGAAATGTTACCTTATCTTTAAGGCTTGCATCTCTAGGAGGTTTCTCTGCATTTCTTTTCATCACTCCCCATACCCCCATCGCCACATTGCGTCCAATATCAGACGGATAACATACACGAAGCACGTCATATCCAACAGCTTCATAGAGGCGCGCAAGTGATTCACCTATAGTATTAGACATAAGGTGACCGATATGAAATACCTTAAAGCAATTTGGATCAGTGTACTCAACAAGCACCTGCTCGTCGCGAAGCGGTCGAAGTACACCATATGACGCAAGCTCTTCTACTTCATCAGTACGCACATCATTTCGCAAGAAAAAATTAAGAAACCCAGGACCAGCAACCTCCACCTTTTCTACAACTGAAGAACATTTCTCTGCTAAAACTGTAGCAAGTTCTTCAGCACACGCTTTCGGAGAAATACCCTTTTCTTTTGAAAGAGTAAAGGCAATGTTGGTAGCATAGTCGCCATGAGCAGTCTCTTCAGGTTGAGTAAGAGAAAAAGAAGCTGAAGGATTAAGTTCTTTAAGGACTGAAAAAATAGTATCGCGCGAATTCATTTCTCTATACTACCGTATTTACTAAAGAATTAAAAGACTGTTCTTGTTTAAGGCTTGCTTGGAAAGAAATTGCAAAAGACCTCTAGAAAAGGTAGAGTTCTTCATGGAAGCAATTCTGCTACCGTTCTTCTTTTTCTAATTCCAAGGAGATTTACATGAGCGACAGTTCTCAGTACGAAACATTCGCTCGGCACGTCCTTGAAGACGGCGTGCCGAAAACCGATCGCACGGGCACTGGCACCATTTCGGTGTTTGGTTACCAGATGCGTTTCAACCTTGCTGAAGGTTTTCCTTTGGTCACCACCAAGAAGGTACACCTGAAGTCCATCATCCTTGAACTGCTGTGGTTCTTGCGTGGTGATGGCAATGCTCGCTGGCTACAAGAGCGTGGGTGCACCATTTGGGATGAATGGGCGGCTGAGGACGGTGCTCTTGGTCCTGTCTACGGTGTGCAGTGGCGATCGTGGCCAACTGCCGACGGGAGGCACATTGACCAAATTGCTGAAGTGGTAAAAACTCTGAAGCAAAATCCGGACTCCCGTCGCATCATTGTTTCAGCGTGGAACGTTGGAGATCTCGACAAGATGGCGCTTATGCCGTGCCACGCACTCTTCCAGTTCTATGTTTCTGAAGGAAAGCTCAGCTGTCAGCTCTATCAGCGCAGCTGTGACACCTTCCTTGGTGTTCCCTTCAACATCGCAAGCTACGCTCTCCTCACCATGATGATGGCACAGCAATGTGATCTTGAGCTTGGTGAATTTATTTGGACTGGTGGTGATTGTCATATTTACAACAACCACCTTGAGCAAGTGAAGTTGCAGTTGTCCCGGGACCCGTACCCTTACCCAACAATGCACCTGAAACGCAAACCAGAAGACATCTTTGGTTATGAGTTCGAGGACTTTGAACTGATCGGGTACAAGCACCACCCGGCGATTACAGGAAGAGTTTCCAAATAGCTTTCTCATACCACCCCCTTTCGAGGGGGTTTTCTTTTTTATTAAACATAGTAGAGTATCCAGTAGACCTTTTCGTTATTTCCACAGAAAGGATATGTGTACCATGAACACAGCTAATCGTTCGCGAATTGTAGTCATTGGAGCATGCACCTCAGATGGCGCCTACGGCCTAGATGATGACATGCCTTGGCCAAGAGGCAAAGCCGGACTCCCTGGTGACAGGTTGCGCTTCAAATCTGTCACAGAAGAGGTCAAGCCGGACAAAGTAAACCTTCTTGTTGCAGGAAGAGTTACAGCAGAAACAATGAAAGATCTTGATCTTGGTCCAAACCGACTTCTTGTCAGTGTTTCCAGACATCACCCAGAAGCATTTCTTGCACAAAGTGAAAGTCTGTCCAGACACGACCGCATCACCTTCGCGCGATCGTTTGCTGACACCCTTAACCTTCTTCCTTCTCCGATCGTTGATAAGCTTATCTTTATTGGAGGGAGTGAGTGTTGGAAATTTGGCATGACCGTTGCCGGAAAAGCCTACATCACTCTGGCATACAAAGAATGCCCAGGTGATGAATACGCAAGACTTAATAAGCCTCTTACAGAAGAAGCAGAAGCTCAGGGTTTTGTTTTGATCAAAAAAACACCAAACAGCAACCCCGCTGCATGGTCCCCAATTTATAACTTCCTTGATTACGTAAGGGAGTAACTACAGAGCCACCCTCTTTTGGGTGGCTTTTCCTTTTTCTTTTTATTTTCCTGTACTTCCAAATCCATTCTCACCACGAGAGGAGTCACTTAACTCACTTACTTCTTCAATCTCCGGAAATTCAACTTTTTGAATAAGCATTTGAGCAACTTTTTGCCCAGATGTAAAATGATACGGTTCATGTGTGCAATTACATAGCACCACCTGCACTTCACCTCGATATCCAGCGTCCACTACACCTCCTAATGTTTTTATTCCCTTACTTCCAATAGATGATTTATCCCAGATAAGTCCAACATAGCCATGTGGAATTTCTATTGCGACACCGAGCGGCACTTTATATGGCACACCAGGTAATAACGTATAATCTTCATAACAAAAAAGATCTACCCCAGCATCATCATGATGTGCACGAACTGGAATAATTGCTTTATCGTTAAGTTTTTGTACAAACATTTTCATAGATATGTATAAGTATAACAAAAAGAAAAAGGAGGTTTCCCTCCTTTTATACCCTTTTATTTGGGTCAAACTTATAACTTGTTCGATCACCAACAGAGAGCATTGTTGCAAAAATTTCTTTCATACGTTCTTGACTTAGTTCAACGTATATGAGCGGAATACCCGCCTGTTGCAAGAGATCTTCTGTAGCTGTTTTTTCATCAAGAGTGAGGAGCGGGTTTTCCAAATACCCCTTCCAAACCTTCACTTCTTTCAGTTTTTTTGCAAGAATCTCATTTCGTGTACACGTTGGACAAGGAATATTAGTGATATACAATGTTGCCCCAATTGAGCTAATACCGTACATAGCGCACTGACTAAGCGCATTCACTTCAGCATGCACCGCAATACAAAGCGGTTTACGCATCTCCTTGAGATCCTCGTAATTGCCAAGACCTTTCTTACTGTCCTCAAAAGCAATATGCTGATAGAAACACTCTTCCATTTGAAGACAGTTTACAACTTCTGGAGGGGCACCATTATACCCCGAAGCAATGACACGGTTATTACGTACAAGAGATGCTCCAACCGCACGCACAAGACAGGAGCTACGTGTTGCAACACGAATTGCATCAAGCATATGAATCTCATCCCAGCTGGGACGACTACTGCAAGAGTTAAGCATGTTTACCTCACTTAGATAAAGAACTACCGCTACACTAGCATAAAACAGAAACTCTCGCGAATGCGAGAGTTTCTGTTTTGTTAAGTAATTGAAGTAATTTTACCTAGACTACCGCGATACCTGCAGAACGTGCAGTACCTTCAATAATCTTCATACCCTGTTCAACAGTGTGAGCAGTAAGATCTTTAAGCTTAAGCTCTGCAATTTCACGAATCTTATCCTTTGAAATTGTTCCAGCGCGGCCTTTTGAGTTACCTTTTGCTACATTAGCAGCTTTCATCACAAGAGATGTTGCTGTAGGAGTCTTGATAACGAAATCGTATGTACGGTCTTCGTACACATAGATCTTTACCGAAAGACGACCCTGCTGACCTTGTGTTGCTGCGTTAAACTTGTTAACGAAGTCACCAATCTGAACACCGGCCTGACCTAGGGCCGGACCAAGTGGTGGTGCAGGAGTAGCCTTAGCTGCTTCGATCTGAACCTTTACATATTTTGTAATTTTTTTAGCTGCCATATACGTTTTTTTAAAGTTTGCTTATTCTAACACAGTTTTTTCTCTTTTTCAAGAGGTTGTTTCTTATACAAATTAAGGAAGAAAATGAGTGTGCGTTGCTTTAGATCTTCTTAACTTGAAGGAAGTCGAGTTCAACAGGTGTCTCACGTCCAAACATATTAACGAGCACCTTAAGCTTCCCGCGAGCCTTGTCTACTTCAGATACCTTTCCTTCAAAGTCCTTAAATGGACCATCGATAATTCCCACAAGCTCCCCTTCTACAATTGAGATCTCATGTTCAACATCTCCTGTATTCATTCGACTAAAAAGGAAATCAATTTCACTTTGTGAAAGTGGCACAGGGGTAGTTCCAGCACCAACGAACCCAGTTACACGAGGAGTGTTACGAACAACATACCAGCTATTGTCATCCACGATCATATCTACAAGTACGTATCCAGGATACACTTTTTCCTCCACTTCAACACGTTTAGTTCCTTTCACTTTGATTTTCTTTTCCATTGGAACAACAATATTGAAAATCTTATCCTGCATACCAAGAGACTCAATACGCTGCTTGAGGTTACGGAGTACTGCATTTTCATATCCACTGTAGGTATGAATTGCATACCAATGACGCTCCCCTGTAAATTCTTGTTTCGCCATAAAATATATAATGAGAGGTTTAATTAATGATTAATAACTCGCTCAACAACTTCGCGGAGTGAGAAATCAACACCAGCCAAAAATGCTGCAATAAAAACAGAAACAGCGATAACGATAACCGTGAACGTAATTGTTGTTGCAGTTGTCGGGAAAACAACTTCCTTAAGTTCATTTTTGGTTTCTTTGAGGTATTGTGTAAATTTCATAGTAGCTACTAGTTAGTAAGAACAGTATACGTTCTTCTTATTCTAAAAAACACCCCGCGGGGCATCCATATGTATATAGTACCATATCTTTACTAAAAAAGCAAGATTATGGGGTTTTCTTTTTTGTTTCTAGAAACCAAAGAAAAAGCACCTTTATAAGGTGCTTTTTCTTTGGCACAGCATAGACCTAATTACTTAATGATATACGTAATAGTCACACGTGACTTAATGAGATTCTCCCCTTCTGGAAGAGACACCTGATCACGAGCTGATTCTGCCATCGCAACTCCGCCTATAGCCTTTGATACATACATCGTTGGAGGGTAGTATCCGCCATTATCTTCTGAGAAAGAAACAATTGAACCAAGAGATACTCCGAGCGCCTTAGCTTCTTCTTCCGCCTTTGCTTGAGCCTTCTTAATAGCAATCACCTTAGCGTTTGCTTTAAGGTTATCCATATCATCTACAGTGAAGTCAGGGCCAGAAATTTCTGTAATTTCAGCTTTTCCGAGCATGCCAAGCACTTCTCCTGCTTGATCAACTTTACGTACTTTTACTGAAACAGACTGACTTACTTCGTAGCCGTTAATAACTGTCTTCATTGGAGGACATGCGTATGCGCCAGGAGCACAATATCCACCTTGGGTTTCATACTTAGGATTAACATTATAAGAGAGAGTCTTCACGTCTTTCTTTTCTACGCCAATAACCTCAAGCTCTTTAAGACCTTTAGCAATTTTTGCTTCAACGAGTTTCTGTGCCTCAGGAACAGTTTTTGCAGATTCACGAACAGTAAAGCTTACTGTTGCTATATCAGGAACTGCAGTAACTTCCCCTTCCCCTGAAACAGAAATCATAGCAACCTGTCCATTTGGATGTTTGATGCTGTCGAGATTTTGAATTCCAAATGCAAGTGAAGCAAATGAAATACACACAAGAGCAACTGTTCCCGCAATCCAGATATGTTTTTTATAAGTAAGTGACTCCATATATAACTATAAGTTTAAAAAATTTATAAACGCCCGTTACTGTACATATATCCCAGTATTAAGATTATAACAAGAAGCATAACCCCGGCCATAAAAACAAGTGACTCATCTCCTCTTGTAAGCGGAACACTTTCAAGGACAATGTCTTCTTCACCGTTATCCTCTATAACAGCTGGCGCAGAACTTTGTGACACAGGTTCCTCTTTTTTCTGCTCAACTTCCTTTTCTTTGTGGAAAGTTTCCTTATAATCTTTAAGCGCCCACACGTGATTTGAAGATTCGAAAGGAACAATAGGAAGATTATGAGGAAGTTCCCCTTGTTTTTTTTCAGGCAAACTAACTGTAGTTTCAATAAGTGAGGTGGTGACTTTTTCTTCTTTTACAGGAGGTTGCTCTACAGGCGCAGGAAGTATATCAAGTACAGGTGCCTGCCCAACATCATCAACCGCAACATTATCCATAGCACTAATAGCAATCCCTTCTGTAGCATACTCTCTTTGAAGTGCTGACCTTGATTCGGTGAGATTATTTTTCTGAACAGACTCAGAAACGATGCGTTGCTCAGGCAAAACAAAAGGAGGAGGTGTGACCTCTTGAGGACGAACTTCTTGATGTTCTTCCTTTTTAGGAGGAGCAGGTAGCGGTACTTCTTTTTTTACATCTGCGGTAATTTCTTTTTTATCCAACACCCTTCCTTCACCCCTTTCGCCTGGTTCTCCAAAAAATGCACGAAACAGTGCTGATAAAAATGAAGGAGTTTCACTTTTCTGTACTGACGATTTTTCTATAACCTGCTTTGTAAGATTTTTTTCCTCAATCACTTCTTTTTTAGGAGGTGACACTGGTACAACTTGTGGAGAGGAAACAGGTGGAGGCACTATAACAGGCTGAACTGGGGGTATAAAAACTTTTTCCTCTTTCTTAGAGAGAACAGGAGTAGCCACAACATGCACCTCTTCTTTTTGCTGTATCACCTGAGGTGTTACATCAGGCTGAGTATTCACCTTACTTTCTTTAGGTGGTTCAACTTTTTTCACCTCCTCTTTAGGAGGAAGTGGGACCTGAATAGTTGCTGGCGCTGTTTTAGGAGAAGAGTTACCACCAAAAAAAGCTTGAAACAGTGCTTCAAAAAAACCAATATTCTGCTGTTGCCTTACAACAGGACGCGAAGTGGGAGCAGGTGGAACAGAAATAGTTTCTTGTTTACGCACAGAAGGAATCCCTTCACTAGATTTTTTTTCTTGAGAAACAGGTTTTTCTTTTGCTTTTTCTGGATACTTTTGTTTAAACAAAAGCGTAGCATCTTTAAGTTGTGCCTTTTCCCATCCGGACGCAGTAAGTAACGTTGTTAGTAACTCCGTATCAATATCCGGATGTCTTTTTACTAGCTGGTCAAGAGCGGTCTCAATTTCTTTTAAGGTTAAAGTCATTCCGTTATAGTACTACGAACGATGCTGAGGAGAGACGCTGCCCTCTACCTCAAAAAACTATCGCGTCTTTGCAGCAGGAGCTTTCTCTTCTTTTGCTGGGGTAAGAGATTTTAAAAATTGTTCAATTTCAGTATTACCCTGATTTCTACGAAGAAGTTCTTCCGCAATAGGGAGCGCAAGGTCAGGGCGACCACCATCTCTAAGAGAGAGCGCAAGGAAGTATGCGATGTTTGGATTGTTCTGATCTTTTTCAAGCGCAGTACGGAGCGCGAGCACAGCATTCTCATAATCCCTCTTTCCGTAAAAGAGAAGCCCAGCCTGAACATATGTTGCAGGGTCATTTGGTGCACTCTTAATTGCCTCAATTGCGTATGCAAGAGCTTCTTCAATTTTACTTTCTGAAGCTTCAAGCTGACTCATAAGATAAAGAGCGTCTGCAAAGTTTTGTTTTGTTTTAAGAGCGCCAGTTAAGTGCTCACGAACCCCTTCCCTTGTTCCAGCAGATGTCTCAAGACGCGCTGCCATCAAGTAGAGGTAAGGGTTTTCTGGGTAAAGTTTAATTGCTTCGTTGTATGCATTTTCTGCATTCTTAAACGCATTATCCTTATCAAAAGGAACAGCAAGCTCATATGCACGACCAAGACTTACATAGTTCTGATAGTTATGAGGATTGAGATCGCGTGCAAGCAAAGCATAGTCTACAGTAACTTGAGCTTTCTTAAGATAAGCATTCTTAAGAGCTTCTTGATCTTCTGTTGGGGTGCTAAGGAGGTTTCGGTTTGCAGTAATACCATACTCAACAAGAACTCTATAGAAACCGTCGAACTTATAAAGCTGTGTCGCTTTAAGAACAGAAGCTTCAGCCTCTTCAACAGTCTTTGCTGTCTGAGCACTGTTGAAGTAATTAAAAGCACGAGCTTTATTAACTGTCATAAATGCATTCACAACAAGGATCGCCATAACAGGAATAACGATATATCCAACCTTTTTACTTGGATGAAATTCTGTGAGCGGTGTCTTTGCTATACCAAGCCCTGCAACCACCATCCACATTACAAGCATTGAATACGTAAGAGGAACGAGGAATGAAACACCAAGGAAATAAATCAGGGTGAAGGAAAGGATACCGAGCACCATATGCTCTTCCCCTTCTTTAGTTGCTCGGTAATTACGAATAGTGTTATAGAGTGCAGACAACACAAGCATCATAAAGCCAACAAGCCCAACAATACCAACAGTAACAAAAAACGTAGTCATGGTATCTGAACCAACACTAAAGTCATAACTAAAGTACTGTGAATTTACTACATCTTGTGGCTTGTACAACTGCCAAGCACGTGCAAAGTTCCCTGCACCGATACCAAAAACACCCTCATTTAAAAGTACTTGCTTACCTGCAAGAAGGGTGCTACTTAAGTTGGGACGAATACTATTTTGAGAAGAAATAGTTACTGTCCAAGCAATAAAAAGAAGCGCCATTGTAAGTACAACTGACTTATATCGCTTCTTAATGCCTCCCTTTTTCACATAAAAAAGAGCGATAACAGAGAAGAGCCCGAGGTACACAGAAAGTGACATTGAGCTTGAAAAACCAGAGAAAAGGAATTTTGTTGCAGAGAGAGCGTGGCCACCAAAGATAAGAGCACTCACAAAAACAAACGATGCGACACCAAGTACTCCAACAATGGCAAACTTTAGTTTACGTCTTACGTTTTCTGGAAGAGTACGCACAAGGTACATAACCACAGGAAGAGAGAGGAGCGCCACCCCTGAGAATTGATTAAATGCTTCACCAAAAAGAATAAGCCCCGGTGTTTTAGAAAAAAGAACCGAAAGGAGCGCTGCAACAGAGAAGACAGTGTATGCAGCAAACTCAAAACGAGAAACCGTATGCCATGTTCTTGTAATAAGAGCAACCAAAACATATGAGAAGAGAGCAACAGCAACGAGGAGCATCATTGCGATGTGGTACGTCACGTCTCCTGAAAATCCAATACGAGGAATAAAGAAAAGTGGTGCCCCTACCGCAATAAAAATAGTTGCGTATTGATAAAGTTTTGTAAAAAATAGTGTAATTCCTTTCATAAAAATGTACTTAGTAATAAAAACGCTGTATACCGTAAGTATATCCTGTTTTTATCGCTCTTCTCTGTGGACAGGATACTCTAAAAAAAGCATAGAAAACAAAGTATACTGTA
>JACCDT010225301.1_pt1 | contig 19856 bp, 14 predicted proteins | sample 7446291 | NCBI WGS metagenome assembly JACCDT01 (sample SAMN15323446, study PRJNA562643) | freshwater metagenome | isolation source: river surface water | place: USA:Blue River Watershed | collected 2017-08-17 | reverse complement strand
GCCCGTATCTTGCAGATCTACAAGCAGGACCGGCCCCATCCGGGAATCGAGAACGACTTCTCCGACGATCCCCCCCGCCGCGTCTCTCCCCCTTCCGGCGTGGGCGCAACGACGCCTCCCCCGGCCGGCTAGCATTCAGCCGCGACGCGCCGATCCGTTTGAAACCGGGACGTGACACCGACCGACCCGCCGTCGCCATCCCTTCCGGACGCGACACCCCTCGGCCTGAGCAAAACGCCCTATGCCCGCGCACCTCCTCGGCCTTCCGCTCCAGCGGCAATCCGGATCCGCACGGACTTCGCCCCTCGGCCCCAGCCGCCTTGTCGCGGCTTATGGGTCGTAGAACTTGGCTTTGAGGCCTCCCGAACGCGCCGTTTTCGTCGTGCCTTGGCCCGGGGGTGCTGGCAACCTGCAGACTTCTTTTCACCCTATGTCCGCGACTCCGACCATCATCTACACGCAGACCGACGAAGCGCCGGCCCTCGCCACGTATTCGCTGCTTCCCATCGTCCAGGCGTTCACCCAGCGCGCCGGCATCGCCGTCGAAACGCGCGACATCTCCCTCTCCGGCCGCATCATCGCGGCCTTTGCTGACGTGCTCCCGCCCGCCCAGCGCACGTCCGACGCACTCGCCGAGCTCGGCGCCCTGACGCTCAAGCCCGAGGCCAATATCATCAAGCTGCCCAATATCAGCGCCTCCGTGCCGCAGATGAAGGCCGCCATCGCCGAACTGCAGGCCCTCGGCTACGCACTGCCCGCGTTCCCCGACACGCCGACCACGCCCGCCGAGAAGGATGCCCGCGCGCGCTACGGCAAGGTCATGGGCTCCGCCGTCAACCCGGTCCTCCGCGAGGGTAACTCCGACCGCCGCGCGCCCAAGGCCGTGAAGGACTACGCACGCAAGCACCCGCACTCGATGGGCGCGTGGTCGAAGGCGTCGCGCACCAACGTGGCTTCGATGGCCAGCGATGATTTCTTCGGCAACGAGAAGTCCGTCACCGTCGCCAAGGCCGTCGCCGTGCGGATCGAGTTCGTCCCGGCCGGAAACGGCACGCCGGTCGTGCTCAAGGACAAGACGTCCCTCAAGGCCGGCGAAATCCTCGACGCCACCGTCATGCGCCGCCGCGCCCTGCTCGCCTTCTACGAAGCGCAGGTCGACCGCGCCCGCCGCGAGGGGCTGCTGCTGTCGCTCCATCTCAAGGCGACGATGATGAAGGTCTCCGACCCCATCCTCTTCGGCCATGCCGTCCGCACGTATTTCAAGGATGTGCTCGCCAAGCACGCCGCCACCCTCGCGCCGCTCAACGTCGACCTGAACAATGGCCTCGGCGATCTCATCGCCAAGATCCAAGCCCTCCCGGCCGAGACGCGCGCCGCGATCGAGGCCGACCTCCAGGCCACCCAGGCGAAGGGCCCCGCCCTCGCGATGGTCAACTCCGACAAGGGCATCACGAATCTGCACGTACCGAGCGACGTGATCGTCGACGCGTCCATGCCGGCGATGATCCGTTCCTCCGGCCAGATGTGGAACGCCGCCGGCAAGCTCGAGGACACGCTCGCCCTCATCCCCGACCGCAGCTACGCGGGCGTCTACCAGACGGTCATCGATTTCTGCCGCGAGCACGGCGCCTTCGATCCGCGTACGATGGGCACGGTCCCGAACGTGGGTCTCATGGCCCAGGCCGCCGAGGAATACGGCTCCCACAACAAGACGTTCACCGCCCCGGGCGACGGCACCATTCGCGTCGTCACGCTGCCCGCCGACGAGGCCAACGCCGCCGGCTTCCAGCCCGAGGTGCTGCTCTCCCACTCCGTCGAGTCCGGCGATATCTGGCGCGCCTGCCAGACGAAGGACGCCCCGATCCAGGACTGGGTGAAGCTGGCCGTGAACCGCGCCCGTCTCTCGCAGACGCCGGCCGTGTTCTGGCTCGACGCCGCGCGCGCCCACGACGCGCAGGTGATCGCCAAGATCAACACGTACCTGAAGCAGCACGACACCACGGGTCTCGATCTGCGCATCCTCCCGCCCGCCGCCGCCTGCCGCCACACGCTGGAGCGTCTGCGCGCCGGGCAGGATACCATCTCCGTCACGGGCAATGTGCTCCGCGATTACCTCACCGACTTGTTCCCGATCCTCGAGGTCGGCACGAGCGCCAAGATGCTGTCCATCGTCCCATTGATGAACGGCGGCGGCCTCTTCGAGACGGGCGCCGGCGGCTCCGCCCCGAAGCACGTCCAGCAGTTCACCGAGGATAACTTCCTCCGCTGGGATAGCCTCGGCGAATTCTTCGCGCTGGCCGCGTCGTTCGAGCATCTCGCCATCACGCAGAAGCACGGCGCCGCCCGGGTGCTCGCCGACACGCTCGATCAGGCGAACGGTCGCTTCCTGGAAAACGACAAGTCACCCGCCCGCAAGGTCGGCGCCGGCATCGATAATCGCGGCAGCCACTTCTACCTCGCGCTCTACTGGGCCGAGGCCCTCGCCGCTCAGAACGCCGACGCGACGCTGAAGGCCGCCTTCACGCCGGTCGCCGCCGCCCTCGCCGCCGCCGAGAAGCAGATCGTCGCCGAGCTCATCGCCGTCCAAGGCAAGCCCGTCGACCTCGGCGGCTACTACCGGCCCAACGATGCCAAGGCATCCGCCGCCCTCCGCCCAAGCGCGACGTTCAACCGCATCCTCGCGCAATTCTGAGGCACTCCGGCTGGGTCAGGCTCACCCACGTGAGCCTGACCGGGTCCGGTTAGATCGTGCTCGGCGGTGAGTGACCAGCCACGTCTCCCCCACGCCCGCCGATGAATCACTCCGAAGCCGGCGCCTTCTGGGAGCGCAACGCCGAGGCGTGGACGCAGCTCGCCCGCGCCGGGCACGACGTGTTCCGCGATCAGGTCAACACGCCGGCTTTCTTCACGCTGCTCCCACCCGTCGCCGGTCTCGCCGGTCTCGATCTCGGCTGCGGCGAGGGACACCACACGCGCCTGCTTGCACGACAGGGTGCCCTCATGACCGGCCTCGACATCGCGCCAACGTTCATCCGGCACGCCGAGGCCGAGGAGGCGCGCGCCCCGCTGGGCATCAGCTACGTCACCGCCAGCGCGGTCCATCTGCCGTTCCCCGATCGGATCTTCGATTTCGTCACGGGGTTCATGAGCCTGCACGACATCCCTGAGCTGGAGGTCGTGCTGCGGGAGGTCGTGCGGGTCCTCCGGCCGGGTGGTTTCCTCCAGTTCTCGATCCTGCACCCGTGCTTCAATCCACCCCACCGGCGGGTCGTGCGCGACGAAGCCGGTGATGCCACGGCGATTGAGGTCAGCGACTACTTTCTCGATGCCGATGGACGGGTCGATACGTGGACATTCGGGAGCGTACCGGAGTCGCTCCGGCGCGCCTACGCGGACTTTCAGGTCCCGCGCTTCCACCGCCCACTCGCGGAGTGGCTGAACCTGCTGGTCGACGCAGGTCTCGTGATCGAGCGCTGCGCCGAGCCGCGCCCGTCCGCCGCCGCCGTCGCCGAGCGTCCGACGCTCCGCGACGGCGAGGTCGCGCCCTACTTCCTGCTCGTGCGCGCGCGGCGTCCCGCGTCGCGCGCCGCGTGAACCGAAGCGCCGCTCATCGCGGCACCCGTCATCGAAGCGCCATTCCTGCCCGCGGGTCGATGAATGCGATCGCGGACCATCTCGCCAGGCGGCTCACTTGAGCCACTGCGCCAGCCAGCCCTGCACCTCGCGGTACCAGAAACGGTTGTTCTCGCCCTTGAGGATCCAGTGATTCTCGTCGGGAAAGACGATCAGGCGGCTCGGAATCTGCAGGCGCTGGTGGAAGCTCCAATTCTCCAGCGTGTTGTTCAGCGGAACTCGGAAGTCATTTTCACCGATGGTCAGCAGCATCGGAGTCCGCCAGCCCGTACCTTTGGCGTGATTGCCCGCCAGGCGCACCGGATTCTGCTCCCGCCAGACCGGCCCCTGCTCCCACACGGGACCGCCACTGCCGACTTCTCGATGGTAGATGACGTCGCTCGTCGCCCACTGCGACTCCAAGTTCACGAGGCCAGCATGCGACACGAACGCGCGGTAGCGGGTCGTCGTCGCCTGCAGCCAGTTCACCAGGTGCCCGCCGTAGCTCGCGCCCGCCGCCGCGACGCGGTCGCCGTCGAGGAAGGGATAGCGACGTAGCGCCTCGTCGAGGCCTTGATTGATTTCGTCCGCAGGCGTCTTGAGGGGATCGCCTTGGATCGCCTGACCGAAGGCCTCGGTGTAGCCGCGTGAGCCGGAGTAGTTCGTCATCACGAGTACGTACCCGGGCGCCGCGAGGAGTTGGTAATTCCAGCGCACGCTCCAGGCGTCGCGAAACTGCGGCGCCGGGCCACCGTGGATCACCACGAGAACGGGATAACGCCGCGCGGGATCAAACCCCGCCGGTCGTAGCACCAGGGTCTCGACCGGACGTCCCAAGGCACTCGTCACCGTGAAGGATTCCAGCGGACGCAGGTCCAGCGGGGCGAGGCGTTCCGCATTGAAGCGGGTCAGCGGCTTGCGCGCGCCGGTTGCGAGCTCGAGCTCGACCAACTCCGGCGGGCTCAGAGCACTTTCGGAGGAAGCGACGATCCGCCCGGCCTCCGCCGCCAGCGATGAGAGCACGCCGGCACCCTGCAGGGGACGCGGGGTCACCGGGCCACCGGTCACCGGTACGCTGAAGAGGCGCGTCTGCGCGCCTTCCTCCGCCGCCAGCAGGACGGTCCGCCCGTCCGCAAGCAGCGCGAAATCCGCGATCGACAGGTCCAGCGACGCCGTGAGGTCAACGCGCGTCGCCCCTTGCATCGGCCACGGGAACGACACCACGCGGCTGTGATGATAGACCTTGCCATCACCGCCCGGACTGAAGCTCAGGAGCAAGTGACGACCGTCGGGCGTGAAGACCGGTCCACCGAAATCATCCGAGCCCGCCGTCAGGACCTGCGGCTCACCTCCCTTGAGTCCGACCAGATAGAGCTGCGTGCTGGTGTCCGCGTACGCCGCGCGATCGCGCTCGGTCGTCGCGACGAAGACCACGCCCTCACCATCCGGCGTCCACGCGGCCGAAAGGCTCTGCCCAGCATCCGAGAGCCGTCCCGCAAAGCCGCGTTTCGCGACGAGTTGCGACCCAGCAAGAATATCCCGCGCCACTGCTCCCGCGCGCGCCTCCTGGACGAAGAGCGAGGGCCGGCGATCATCCAGCCACTGATCCCAATAGCGAATCGGGAAACCGTCGTACACGCGCGCGGTCCACGGACGATCCTTGCGCTCCTTTGCGGCACGCTTATTCGCCGCGTCATCCTTCGCGCCCGGGTAGACGTCGCTGGAAAAGAGGATGCGCTGTCCATCCGGGCTCCACTGCGGCCCACGCGCTCCGGTGGAGAGTTGCGTGATACGCTCTGCTTCACCGCCGGTCTCCAGATTCAACACATAGACCTGTGTCGCCTCATCGCCGTCTCGCCTCGCCGAGAAGGCCAGTCGGCTCCCGTCCGGACTCCACGTGGCTCCCGACTCCGCGCCGCGACTGTGCGTCAGCCGATGCGGCGGCGACGTACCGTCCGTCGCAACCAGCCAGAGGTCACTCGCCTGCTCCTTCAGGTCGTACGCCGGATCCGTCACCGAAAACACCACGCGGCTGCCATCCGGGCTCAACACTGGCGCCCCCACGCGCTTCATCAGCCACACGTCCTCGTGCGTGATCCCGCGAGGCGAAGCCACCGGAGCAGCCGAGGCGGGATGATCGGCGGGAGTCTGGCGCGCGACCGCTTGGGCACCGCCAGAGCCCACCGCTGATGCCTCGGCCGCGGCGGACACCGCCGGCACCGGGTGCACCGCGAGGAACGCGAGGAAGCCAATCCCGACGAGCCTGACACACAGGATTAAACGATTCATGCGGAGCAGCCTACGCAACCCATGCCGTTTCGCCATCCCCGTTCTCACTTATCACCAGCCCCGCGATTTCTCCTCGTGGCGACCGTCCGTCCGCTTCACCAAGCAGCCCCTCAGCTCCAGGCGCAGAATCACCGCCATCGCACGCTTTGCCGACCAGCCCAACCCAAGCGCCACGTCCTCGGTCGCGAGAATCGCACCGCCGCGAAAGAGTTCCAGCACGGTCGCCTCGGCCGGGGAGGCCTCCGGCGCCAGCGCCCCGCCGGCGCCGGGGTCGCGGGAGCCATCACGTTGACCGTGGCCGGGGGCGTGCCTGCGGCGGTGCTCGGCGTGAGGCCCGTGCTCTTCGCCATGGCTGGCCTCGTGGTCGCGCTCGTGCGGTGTATCGACCAAGCGACCTTCGGCGCGCCGGTCGTGGTCCGCGCGCGGCTGGCCTGCGTCGTGCGGATGACCTTGGTCGTACGGGGTGTGTTCGATGCTTCGGGGGTCATCGTGCGAGGCGGCGCCCGCCGGTGCCGACTCAGTCGGTTCCACGCCTACGGCCGTGAAGATCGTATCGCACGATTCCACCTCCTCGCCACGCACCACGCCGCGCGCGGCGTTGTCGGGAATCCGGCCGGGCCGCAGGCCGCTCAGGTAGCTCAATTCGTCGACCACATCCTCCACCGAGGTCAAGAGCACCGCGCCGTCCCGAATGAGCTGGTGGCATCCGGCACTGGTCGGCTGATCGATCCGCCCCGGCACCGCGAGCACCACGCGACCCTGCTCGGCGGCAAAGCGCGCAGTGATCATCGACCCACCATCAATGTCACTCTCCACCACCACAATCGCCGCGCTCATGCCGGCCACGATCCGGTTGCGCATCGCGAAGGACTGCCGGTCCGCTGGACGCCCCAAGCGAAACTCCGACAGCAACGCCCCTTCGCGCGCGATCCGCTCCGTCAGGGCTCGGTTCTCCGGCGGATAGACCAGGTCGATGCCCGTCCCGAGCACCGCCGCAGTGCGGCCACCAGCCTCCAGCGCACCCTCATGCGCAGCCGTGTCGATCCCCCGCGCCAAGCCGCTGACCACGCAGAAGCCTCGCCGCGCCAGTTCCCCACCCAGCCTCCGCGCCGTCGCCAACCCGTACTGCGTGGTGCGCCGCGATCCAACAATCGCCACGCAGGTCGTGGCCGGGGCGAACCGGCCCCGGCAGTACAGCCCAATCGGTGGGTCGTGGATCTCCCGAAGGAGCGGCGGATAGCTGACGTCTTCCGCGGGAAGAAACGCCGCCCCGCGCTCCCGGAGTCCGCGCTCCTCCGCCGCCAGGTCGACATGGGTTTTCCAGGCCGCGAGGGTATCCGCAATCACAGGCCCAACTCCGCGCACGGCGCGCAACGCCGCCGGGTCCGCCAGCAGCACCGCCACCGGATCACCCCCGCACGCTTCGAGCAGCCGATTCGCCGTGATCGGACCAAGGTGCGGGAGTGCATTCAGCACCAACAGAGCCTGCGAACGCGACAGCACGGTTTCCATCCGCAACCCCTGCGTGGACCCGTCGCGCCGGGCAATCGCAGACCCGTCGATTCGACCGCCCAAATTAGGGACGCACCAACGCTCGCACTCCCCTCAATACACCGCGCGGCCGCCCGTCAGGTCGAAGGTGAATCCGGTCGTGAAGCTGTTCTCCGGCGACACAATGAACGCCGCCATCGCCGCGACCTCGTCGAGCGTGCCGCAGCGTTTCATCGGAATGCGGTCGGTCATGTACTTCACCTGCGCTTCGGGCATCGCGTCCACCAGCGGGGTGCGGACCACCGCGGGGGCGAGCGCGTTCACGGTCACACCGGTCTCCGCGTAATCCTTGCCCTGCGTCTTGGTCATGCCGATGACCGCCGCCTTCGACGCCGAATACGCCACCATGCCGGCGTTGCCTTCCTTGCCTGCGATCGAGGCAATGTGCAGCACGCGACCGTAGTTGCGCGCGAGCATCGCGGGAATCACGTGCCGCGACAGAATGAAGGGGCCGCGGAGGTTCGTGCGCACCACGAAATCGAAATCCGTCGGCTCGACGTCATGCGCCTTGAGCGCCGTCTTGCCCGTGACGCCCGCGCTGTTCACCAGCACGTCGATGCGGCCACGCCGCGCGAGGATCGCTGCCACGGCCGCCGCTACCGCGGCATCATTCGTGACATCGACTTGGAGGCAGAGTCCCTGCGCCCCGAGCCAACGCTCGGTCTCGGGAAATCCCTTCGGATTGAAATCCAGCACCGCAACGAACGCGCCCTCCTCGTGGAGGCGCCGCGCGATCGCGAGGCCGAGGCCGGAGGTGCCGCCAGTGACCACGGCGGTCTGACCGGAAAAACGGGCGGGAGTGGAGGCAGAGGGAAGGCTCATAGCTGAGGCGGGGCCGCAGCGATGCGGCACCGACCGATTCCGGCAGTCGGGGTCGACGAAGTCCAGCCCCGCCTAGACGCGCTCCCAGCGACTCGGCGCAATGCCGGGCGCATCGCCGCGCATGTTCTTCGGCTTGTTCGGATGATTGAAGTCGAAGCCGCGGCGCACGTTCGGATTCTCAAAGTAGCGCGCCAGATGGGGCGGGACCTGCGCCAGCTTGTCGGCCGGCCACGCAGGAATCTTCTCCTCCGCCGGGCCCGCCCAGGCCGGACGGTACAGGTACGCGAGCATGCCGCGTTCGCGCGTGCCGACGTTCGGGCAATTCCCGTGAAACACTTTGTGATTGAGCAGCACCGCCGACCCGGCCTTCGCCGGCACCGCCACTTCCTCCGGGTGACCGGTATAGCGGGTGTAGGGGTTCGCGTCCGCGTGCATCGAGAGATGCGAACGCGGCACGACAAGGAAGGGCGACACGTCCGCCGTCAGGTCGTCGAGGTAGTAGAGCACGCGCACCTGCACCGGGCACGAGCCCGACCAGCCGAAGATCTGCGAGCCGTAGGGCTGGCCGTCCGTGTGCAGGCTGATGCCCGGATGCCCGGGGAGCGAAAGGGCGTACACGCCGCCGAGGAAAAGGATGTCCGGACCGAGCAAGGCTTCGAGGAACGCGATCGTCGGCGCATGACCGACGAGGTTGATGAAGTCCGGGCCCTCCCACTGGATGCCGCGGCGCCCGCGCTGCTTGTCGCTGTAGTCCGCCGGGATCGTCTCGAGCGGAGCGAGTTGGCGCTTGAAGTTCGCCACCTGCTCGGGCGAAAGGAGGTCCGGGAGGACGACGTAGCCTTCGAGTTCGAGGTGGCGGATGCGCTGGCCAAGGGTCAGCGAGGCCCAGTCAGTGGTGTCGAGGCGCCGGGGACCGGCAGCAACGGGAGCGGAGGAATCCATGGCGAGGGATGGGATGGGGTGGAAAAGAGGAGCGATCGTGCCGGGCAGTGGGAACCGTTCCGTCAGCGGCTGAAGGCCCGGCGGATCCGAGAGGCCTCCGAGGGCCGGTCCGGGCGTGGGGCGCACGGACCCGCCCTCGGGTGCACGGGGCCATCGAGCGAGCGATCGCGGGCCGCGGCAAGCGCACCCCAGTTGTCTTTTCCTCAGACAACTTGCCGGACCGGGATTGACCGCCCCACGGGCCGGCGTCAAAACGCCCCCATGCCGCTTGCGCTCCGCCGACTGAGCCTGGTTGACCAGGTCGCGGACGCCCTGCGCCACGAACTGGACCGGGCGCAGTGGTCAACTCAACTGCCGGGCGAGCACCAGCTCGCCGCCACGCTGCAGGTCAGCCGCTCGACCGTCCGGCAGGCGCTGCAGCTGCTGCACCGGGAGGGTCGCTTGGCGGTGAAGCGCGGGAGTCGCTGGCGGCCGGTCCGTCCGGCCCTCGTGCGCCGCACCGCCGGGGGGCCGAAGGTGCCGGGGACTGCAGCCGGCGGGGCGAAGGTCGTTGCAATGATCTCGTCGCTGCCATCCGCGGAGCAGGCGTGGTCCTCGATCCTGATCCGCGACGAACTGCGCGCCCAGCTGCAGCGCGCCGGGCTGGAGTTGCAGACCCACGTGCTGGCCCAGCGTTCACCCAGGAGCGGGGGCGCGGCGTTGCGTCGCCTGCTCGCCCACACAAGCGCAGCGGCGTGGGTGCTGGCGTCGTGTTCCGAGGCGGTGCAGCGGCACTTCGAGCGCGTCGCGCTTCCGGCATTAGTTCTGGGTTCCGCCCACCCCGGCATCGGGCTCCCGGCTTTCCGCATCGATCTCGGTGCGGCACTGCGCCACGCGCTCGGCACCCTGCACCGGCACGGCCACCGGCAGATCGCCCTCCTGCTGCCCCGCTCGCCGTTTGCCGGCACCCGCGAGGTCGCCGCCAGCCTCGCCGAGGCCGCACCCTGGCTGCGCGCGCATGGCATCGGCGTCGCGGTCCGCGAGCACGAGAGCGCGACCAGCGGGGTCGGCTCGGCGATCGGCAGTTTGCTCGCGTCGCAGGTCCGGCCGACCGCCGTGATCGTGATGCTGCCCGGCGACGCCCTCAGCGCGCTGGGGCATCTGCACGCGCGCGGGGTCCGCGTGCCCGAGACGCTGTCGCTGGTTTGCCTCTTCGACGATCCCTACCTCGCGCGGCTGACCCCAGCGCTCGCGCGCTACGCGTGCGACCCGGCCGTCTTCGTGCGCCGCCTCGCCCGGCCGCTGATCCGACTGGTCCACTCCGGGGTGCGCCCCAGCTCGGTGGCGGTGGTGCCGGAGTTCATTCGCGGGGGTACCCTCCACCTGCGCGACGCACCGGACCCGCACTGACGGCTTGATCCCGGGGGAAAGGCGGGGTTGGCTTCCGGTTCCATGAGCACTGCACCCGCGAAAGAAAACGCCGTCATCAGCACCTCCTACGGTGACCTCACGATCGCCTTCTGGCCCGAGGTGGCCCCGAAGACGGTTGAGAACTTCAAGAAGCTCGCCCGTGAGGGTTTCTACGATGGCACCGCGTTTCACCGGATCATCAAGGGTTTCATGATCCAGGGCGGCTGTCCGAACACGCGCGCCGGCGCCCGCGGGATGCCCGGCACCGGCGACCCGGGCTACAAGCTCAAGGCGGAATTCAACGCCAAGTCCCACCAGCGGGGCGTCATCTCCATGGCGCGCGCCGCCGATCCGGATTCGGCCGGCTGCCAGTTCTTCATCTGCCACGGCAACGCCTCGTTCCTCGACCGCCAGTACACCGCGTTCGGCCAGCTGGTCGGCGGTGACGACGTCCTCGAGCGCATCGCGTCCGTCCCGACCCGCGCGGGCGGCGGCGGCGAACGCAGCACGCCGGTCGACCGCATCGAGGTCACGAAGGTGACGATCGTGCCGGCCGCCAGCTGATCCGCTGAACCTTCCTCCACCGCGCGCCACCCGCGTCGCGGTGGTTCTACCGACTCCCGCCCTTCCGTGAGCACCGCTCCCTCCGCACCGTCTCCCACGCTTTCCTGGCGGGAGGTGTCGTTTCTGCCGGTGAATGCGGACGAGATCCCCTCGCCCGCGCTGATCCTGCGCTGGGAAGCGGTCGAGGAGAACCTGCGGCGCATGATCGAGCGCGTCGGTTCGCCCGCGCGGCTGCGCCCCCACCTCAAGACGCACAAGCTGCCGCAAATCATCGCCCGACTCGCGGAGCTCGGCGTCACCAAGGCCAAGACCGCGACCATCGCCGAGGCGGAGATGGCAGCAACCGCCGGCGCCCGCGATGTGCTCCTCGCCTTCCCCGCGATTGGGCCGACCGTCCCGCGGCTCGTCGAACTGGTCCGCGCGTTTCCCACGGTACAATTTTCCGCGCTGGTCGACGACCCCGCAGCGCTCGACGCACTCGGTGCGGCCTTCCAGCGCGCGGGCCTCGAACTCCCGGTCTTCGTCGACCTCGACGTCGGCATGCACCGCACCGGCATCGCGCCGGACGATGCCGCCGCCGCGCTGTACGCGCGCCTCGCGCGCACGCCCGGGCTGCGACCTGCCGGGTTGCACGCGTATGACGGCCACCTCAGCCAATCGGATCTCGCCGAGCGCACCGCCGCCTGCGACGCAGGGTTCGCCACCGTCGTCGCGCTGCGCGACCGCCTGCGCGCGGCCGGCTTGCCCGTGCCAGTGATCGTCGCTGGCGGCACGCCGACCTTCCCCATTCACGCGCGACGTTCCGACGTGGAGTGCAGCCCTGGCACATGCGTGCTCTGGGACGCCGGCTACGCGCGCAAAGTGCCGGATCTCGATTTCGTGCCCGCGGCGATCCTGCTCACCCGCGTGATCAGCCGGCCCGGCCCGAACCGCCTCTGCCTCGACCTCGGCCACAAGGCAGTCGCGAGCGAAATGCCCCACCCGCGGGCGATCTTCCCCGCCCTGCCAGACGCGAAACCGGTCGTGCACAGCGAGGAGCACCTTGTCCTGGAGACTCCGCACGCCGCCGACTTCCCAGTCGGCACGGTACTGGGCGCGATCCCGTGGCACATCTGTCCAACGGTGGCGTTGCAGAGCTTCGTGCACGTCTCCCACGCCAACCGCGTGGACGCCGTCTGGCCCGTCGTCGCACGCACCCGCCGCCTGAGCGCGTAATCCATCGCGACGCGATCAAGCCTCGCTGCCGACGCGCGCAGAGCACCGAAACTCGGCGGCGAGCCCAGCAAGCACCCCTTTCGCGCTCCCGAGCCCGACCGACCCGTCACGCGGCGACCCTCCTCAAAAGGGGTCAGGCTTTGCCCTTTGCCGCGCTGCACTTAACCTCCGGCGCAGTCGCTTGTTACGAGACGTCCGATCGAGCCGCTCAGGCGTGCATCACTTGGCCGCCGTCCACGTTCAGGGTCTGGCCGGTGATGCTCCGGGCGTGGTCTGACGCGATGAAGGCCGCGAGCGCGGCACATTCTTCCGCGGTCTGCCAGCGCCCCAGCGGGGAGATGCGCCGGATCTTATCCTCCGCCCAGGTGGCGTAATCGCTCCGCTGGGCCGGAGGCAGGGTGCGCTGGACCGCTTCCCAGACCGACTGGTTGAGGTCGGTCTTCACCATGCCGGGCGAGAGCGCGTTCACCCGTACGCCGTACGGCGCAAAATCGCGTGCGGCGCAGTGCACGAAGTTGATCAATCCCGCCTTCGCCGCGCTGTACGGGGGATCGGTCGGCGACCCGGTCTGCCCCGCCACCGAGACGAGAAACAGCAGCGATCCGCGCCGGCGTCGCACGAAGTTCGGAGCGAAGGCATGCGCCGCATTGACCGCCGACACCAGATTGAGCTCGAGCACCCGCGGCCAATCCGTCGGCGAAAGGTTCCAGAACGGAAACCCCGCCTTGCCCGACCCCGCGCCGATGCAGAAGACCAAGTGATCGGTCTCACCGCAGGCCTCCGCGAAGCGCACCACGTCGTCCGACTTGGTCGCGTCACCGCGAACGAAGACCGCATCGGCCGGCCACAGCGATTCGGGCTCCGCGCGATCGAAGCCGCAGACGCGGCAGCCTTCGCCGTGGAACGCCGCGACCATCGCTCGCCCGCTCCCCCGCGCCGCACCCATCACCGCCACCGTCTGCCCCGCAAGTTGGAGATTCATGGTTGTAAAGTGTGGCTCAGCCGGCCCTCAACCCTACGCGGTCGCCGGTCCAACGCGAGCCTGCAACCGCCCGAATGCAGGTCGGCATACTCAGTCCACCGACTTGCTCCGACCGACCTTCTCAAGCGCCGCGGGCACCGACGGCCCAGTCGAGCCGACGGCCGATCCGTGGGTCGCTGTTTACAGAATGGATCGGTTCTGTTCTGCATGATCCATGACGGATCGCACGGCACACCGCCCGGGCGCGTTCATCGCCACGCTGGCGATCGCGACTTGGCTTGCCGCGTTTGCTCCCACGACCCGCGCTGAAGTAGGCACTACGACGCCGACTCCGGAGACAGCGCTGCACGCGAAGACCTTACCAGACGCGATACCCCCTTCGCATCTCGCGCCTCTCCCGCCCACGCGTCAGGCGCCGCCACCGCTCGTCATTCGCGGCGCCGCGGTGTTCCGCGATGGCGCCTTCAGTCCCAGCGCCGCCGTCGTGACGGAAAACGGCCGCATCGTCGCCGTCGTCCCGCCCGGCGACGCGATTCCGGTCCCCGCGGGCGCGATCGAAATCGATGGCACCGGCCGCTTCCTCCTCCCGGGCTTCATCGACGGCCACTCCCACGTCTCGCACCTGTTCCCGCAGGCCGGGGTACCGGTCGAGGACATCCTGCCGGACTACCTTCGAAACGGCATCACGACGCTCCGGGCCACCGGCGACACGATCGATGTGCAGCTCCGCGTCCGCGCCTACAGCGAGGCGCACCCCGACCTCGCCCCGCGGCTGGTCATGGCCAGCCCGCTCTTCGACAAGTCTCCGCCTTACCACGCCGGCGTGAGCCTCGCGATCACCGACCCCGAGCAGGTGCCGCCGTTCGTCGCCTCGATGTCCGAACTCGGCGTGCAGACATTCAAGATCTACGTCGGCATGGATCGCCGGATCGGCTCCGCGATCATTCACGAGGCCCACCGCCACGGCCGCTGGGCAAGTGCCCACCTCCGGAAGTATCACCCGCTCGAGGCCATCGAGGACGGGATCGACAGCGTCGAGCACATCGAGTCCGTCTTCAACTTTCTCACGCCACCCGAGGTCCCCGAGTGGCTCCTGCGCGACGAGCGCATGCACCTGTCGGCGATGGCGGTGGAGAGTTTGCGGCGAAAGATCCTCGAGGAGCAGGTGAAGACCGACTACTCGCACCCGCGGGCGACGGGACTGATCAGCGCCTTTGCCCGCAATGGGGTCATGGTCAATCCGACCCTCATCGTCTACCGCAGCTGGATGCTGCTCAGCGACACGCCCGAAACCCGCGAACACCCGGACCTCCAGCGCACGCCGCGCCGCCTCGTCGACTACTGGGATTCCCTCGCCCACCACGCGGGCGCGAGCCCGGAGACGCAGGCGTTGCGCCGGCGGCAGTTCGCGAAGCTGCAGGAACTCACCGGCCTGCTCCACCGCTCCGGCGTCGAGCTGCTCGTCGGCACCGATGCACCGTTCCCGTACGTCCCGCCCGGGTATTCCTTCCATCAAGAACTCGAATTAATGGTCGAATCCGGCGTGCCACCGGCGGCAGTGCTCATGGCCGCGACGCGCAACAACGCCCGCGCCATCAACCTGTCCTCCGAGCTCGGCGAAATCGCCCCGGGCCGCCTCGCCGACCTCGTGCTGCTCGACGCCAATCCCCTCGACGACATCCGCAACTCCCGACGGATCGCCGCCGTGGTGCGCAGCGGGATTCTGCTCAACCTCCCGGCCCGGCCAGCCGAGGCCCGGTCCGCCGACGTGCCCGCCGGCCCGCAAGCCAAGGGTTGAGCCGGCCCGCCAGCGCGCGATCACGCGCGCCTGGGGCCAAGCCAACTCGCCAGAGCATAGGCACGCGCGCCTGGGGCCAGGACATTCAGCCAGAGCATGAGCAAGCGCGCGAGAGCCTGAACCCCGCGCACGAGGGGCGGCGTCCCCGCTACGGCAGGTCGTAGATCTCCACCAACGCCACGCCCGTGGTGCCGTTCTTGCCCGACACCGTCGCCGTGTAGGATCCGGGGGGCACGTCCACGATCACCACCGCATCGGCACTGGCGTCACCCGCGAGGGCGAAGGCGCCGACCGACGCAAACGTCGTCTTCAGCGCCGCCGTCCCGCCCCAGTTGTCGTTCGCCGCCGTCACCGCGTTCGCCCCCAGGGCCCTCACTTCCACCACCGGGTCCGCCAGCGTGCCCGTCACGCCGAACGCACCCAGCGACGGCCCCACCGCCCGGATCAGGAGGCGCTTCGAGGCGGTGCCGACGACCGAAAAGCCCGCCACGAGCACGTCCGCGCCCGTGCCGACCTGCGCGCGGGTGGAGACGTTGACCAGCCGCCCGCGGCCAGAGCCGAGGTCGTACAGTTCCACCAGGGCGATCCCCGAGCCGCCGTCGGCTCCGGCCACCTGAATCGTCCGCCCTCCTCTGACCGCCAGCCGCAGCGCCGCGTCACGCGTGCCCACCGCGAGGGGAAAGGCCCCTGCGTTCGTAAAATCTCGCCCAAGGACGCCGCTCGCGCCCCAGTCGTCATTCGCCGCGATCCGGCCGGCGTCCTGGTAGACGTCCAGCTTGGGATCCGCAATCGTCCCGGGTACGCCGAACTGCGCGAGGCTGGGCCCGATGCCGCGCATCAGCACGTCACGCGACCCGCCGGCCACCACAAAGCCGACGATCAGGCCGGAACCCGTCCCAGTCCGGATGGAGAGATTGTACAGCGCGCTCGCCGGGCGCGCGGGCTCGGCTTCCTTGGAAAGGATCGAATACAGCGTCGCCTCCGTAGGTTCGACCTGCGGCCATTGGGTGAAGGGCGTGTCGACCCACGCCACGAAGTCGAGTTGCCCCGTGCCGTCGATGTCCATCGGGAGCGCCACCGAGAGTGCCCGATCAACGAATCCCTTGGTCATGGCGTAGCCCGTGAGTTGCCACGGTTGCACCCAAGGCAGGACCGCCCAGTCCTGCGCGCGTAACACGCCATCGGCACCGCCCAGGTACACCGTCGTGGAATTCTTGGCCTTGTCGTCGAGCACCCGGCCGCCGGTCTGCGCGACGTCGAGGATGCCGTCGCGGTTCACATCGACCACCGCCATGATGGACTGGCCGAACTCTTGGTCGAGCGCCGCAGGTGCCACCACCCGCACGGAGGTTTCGTCGACGAAGGTCTCGCCGCCTTGGTTCACCAGCACCTGCAGCGTGCGCCCCCGGTAATACGGCGTGGCGCGGGTCACCGCGAAGACGATGTCGGGACGTCCATCGCCCGTCACATCGACCAGGCGGCACTCGTTGAACTTGGTCGTACCGGCGCCATAGCGCCCGGCCGGCAACCGCACGAGCTTGCGCCCAGCCAGGCTTTTCGCGCCGTTCTGGCTGAGCCAGACGTAGCCGGATTCGCCGTTGGGGGCGCCGTCAAAATAGGCCGCGACCAAGTCGCCGATGCCGTCGCCATTGAGGTCCGCGATGGCCGACGACATGATCCCGGCGCGAAAATTGCGCACGTCGTCGGGCATCTGGAAGGAGCCGTTGGTGAACTTGCCCGTGCCGTCGTTCAGGAGCAGGGTGCCGCCGGTGTAGATGTCGGGGGCGCCATCGCCGTTGACGTCGCCCGCACAGATTTCGTGGCCCACGAAGAGCCCCGGGATGGTCCCGCCATTCTCCTGCCCGGCGATGTTGGCCGTGCCGTCGGTCAACTTGCCGTCCGGGCCGGAGAGCGCGAGGACGATCGGGTCGAAGCGCTGGGTGAGCGTCCCGTCCGGGTTGCGCTGGTTCAGGCCTTCGCACGCGACCACGAAGTCGGACCGACCATCGCGGTTGAAATCGGCCACCGTGAGGCGGACTTGGTGGTAGCGGCGGATCGGCGGCGCGCCGGTCGCCCAGATTTCAGGCGCGGCGCGAAAGCCTCCCTTGCCGTCGTTGAGGAAGACGACGATGGGCTGCTGCGACTGTCGCGGGACGGTATGCGGAAACAACGGGAACGTCGCGACCCAGTCTTCGCGGCCGTCGCCATTGAAGTCCCCGCGGGCCACATCGCCCAGATCCGTGGCCAGCACACCGGCCGGGTGGTAGTCCGTGCTCGTCGGGTAGTAGAATTCCCCGTGCCGCTCCGTGATGGAGATACCAAACCAGCCGAAGCTCCCGACCCGGTAGGTGCTGGTTTCGTGGTTGGTGCGATCCGGACCGAGTGTGCGCGCCGACGGCCCCATCGTCAGGAACTGGCCGAAGCTGAGGCTCGGGAGCAGCGCGACGAGGAACGCTGCCCGACGGATCCGCGCGCCGAAGAAAAAGCCGCGGACCCGGCTCGCCAACCGTTGCGCCACGCGGCGCGCCGGGGTGCCGTTGACCGGGCGCATCGAAACGCAGGGCAACTCCCACCGCTCCGCACGCGCCGCGCTGTGCTGCGGTAAGCGGTTCACTGGGCGTTCGCTGAGTCCACCTCGCAGGTACGGCAACATGTGTATCCACATTGCGGTGTACGCAGTGCGCTTCCAGCAAAAGTTTCGCCCTCCGCCGGGCGCCGATCCGACGCCGCCGGCCCGTAACGGGACGCCCGCAACCAAGAAAACAGGCCGCTGCACGCTCGCTCAGCCTGTTTCGACGCTCCCTCGCGAGCTGCGCGACGGCCTCACGAGCAACGATGCAGCGGCCGGCCCCCCCCTCAAGTCCCTTTCGAGGCGGCGACAAATGACAGAATCCCCGCGTCCATTCGAACGCATTGGGTCGTCGACGTGAAAGCACACGCGTGGCCTCGTGGCGCGACTCCGTCGCGCGGTGGATTCGTCGATTTCACATCCGGCGGTCGCGTTCGTGTTACCCCACCGCCCGCCTCAGGCATCGCGATGCAACCAGCCTGACGTGGATTCGTCGGAAAACTGGCGGAGAGGGAGGGATTCGAACCCTCGGTACCCTTGCGGGCACGCCTGATTTCGAGTCAGGTACAATCGACCACTCTGCCACCTCTCCAGGTACAGAAGGGAAAACCGTACCGTCGACCGCCGAAAACGGAAGTCGAAAATGCGTGCTCCCTACCCGCCCTTCCCCAACCCGCTCTCAGGTATTCTCGTCGTCGCGCGCCGAGCGGCGCGCTTCCTGGTTCGCCGGGAGGTGGTGCGGGAGCACGAGGTAGTAGTTCATCAGCCACCAGCTCCGCGAGAAGCGGTACAGCACCAGCGGCACCGCCACCGCCCCCACCCCAGCCACGATCGAGGCCGTCCGCCCCGAAAGCACGTCGGTCAGGTACAGCACCAGCACCGGCACGAGGAAGCCCACCACGGTCACGCCGTAGTTCAGCGACATCGCCCCAAGAAACCCACCTTCATCCCGCTCCAGCCGCAGGCCGCACTCGGGGCATTCCCGGTTCAGCACGAAGAACTGGTCGTCGCGGAACAGCGACCGCGCCCCGCAATTCGGGCAGCACAGGGTCATGCCCCGAGCCACGATCTGCGCACGCGTTACTTGCATGGTGGTGAGGGGGGAAGGAAGAGGAAGACGTTGAAGAGAAGATCCGGTCACCCGCGCCGCAGTCCCGACCGCAGCCGACGCCGCCGTCAGGGCCGCGCTCAGGACCCAAGCTCACGCCATAGCCAAGGCCATCGCCCGCACCACCGCAAGAGCCGTAGCCGAAGCCACAGCCCAACCCGCGACCGCTCCCCCAGCCTACCGCCGCCGTCGCGCCCCACCTCAAGCATCCCGGCTCGCACTCCGGCACAAAAAAGACGCTCCCCCGCAGCGGGAGAGCGTCTTTCGTTGAAACGGTTTCGCGCGGGCGATTAGCCGCCGAGCTGGAAGCGGACGAAGCGGCGGATCTGGATGTTCTCGCCGGTCTTGGCGATCTTCTCCGTGATCAGCTCCTTCACCGTCTTCTCGGGGATCTTCACGAACGGCTGGTCCAGGAGGGCCACCGTCGAGTAGAACTTCTCGAGCTTGCCCTCGACGATCTTCTGGACCGCCGCGGGGGGCTTGCCGGCGACCTGCGCCGCCGCGATGTCGCGCTCGGCCGCGAGGTCAGCCTCCGGCACCTGGTCGCGCGACACGTACAGCGGGCTGGCGGCGGCGATGTGCAGGCAGAGGTCCTTCACGAAGGAGCGGAATTCATCGTTGCGGGCGACGAAGTCGGTCTCGCAGTTGACCTCGATCATCACGCCGACCTTTCCACCGAGGTGGATGTAGCTTTCGATGAGGCCTTCCTTGGCGAGGCGATCGGCCTTCTTGGCGGCGGAGGCGGCGCCCTTCTTGCGGAGCAGCGTGATCGCTTCCTCGACGTTGCCGTTAGTTTCGACGAGCGCGCGCTTGCAGTCCATCAAACCCGCGCCGGTCTGGGCGCGGAGGTCATTGACCATCTGGGCGGTAATGGGAGTGCTCATGGCGATAATTCAGGTAAGGGTTGCAGGGTGCACGGCCCGCCGGGAGGGGCGCCACGGCGGCGCGTCGCGGGAGGGCGACGGCCGGCGCGGGGCGCACCGGGAGGGCCGCGCGGTGGGCTTACTCGCTCTTC
>JACCDT011626140.1_pt1 | contig 19890 bp, 21 predicted proteins | sample 7446291 | NCBI WGS metagenome assembly JACCDT01 (sample SAMN15323446, study PRJNA562643) | freshwater metagenome | isolation source: river surface water | place: USA:Blue River Watershed | collected 2017-08-17 | reverse complement strand
TTTAAAAAATGGAGAGTAATAATGAAAAAAATATACGCAGGATTAGTAAGTGTAATCTTTTTTAATGTCTTTGCAATGCACGAAGGAATGCGGCCAATAGATTTTGGTAATGGCGGCATTGATGGCGGTAGAACTTCTAAGCCAGAACCAATTGATCATAATGGAAGTAGAGATAGGCATCAAGATGATCCGAATGGCGCAACAACTTTTAGTGACAGGTTTCATTCAGGTGATCAAGGTGGTCAGCATGGAAATTCAGGCACTCCTCGTGAAGAGCCGCCTTCAGTAATTATTCATAGTGATCCTACCGTTTCGATTGCGCATGAATCTGGTTCAGGAGATAACGGAACTGATACCGGACAACAAAGAGCTCTTGCAGAAAGTGTAATTGCAAGTACTGATGCACCAGGAATCGGTGAGCAAGCTGATGCTAATCGCGCTCAATCTACAACTTCATCTGTACCTGCAAAGCAGGTTAAACCAAGAACATTAAAAGAAAAGATTAATTATTTTTTGCAAGAAGTATTGCATATAGGAAGTGATAAAGATCGACTTTTGCATAGAGAAAGAAATCTTGAATTAGCAACAACACCAGAAGCTAGAGCTGCTGCGTTAAAATCAATTGATGCTATTTATGATAATGTTAAGAATGATGTGCAAGCAAATAATAAAATTTTATTAGATAGATTAAAAACTTTGGATGGTCCTGTTTTAGCTAAATTTACAACTTCTTACGATGCATTTTTACAAAATGCGATAAGCAGAAAAGATGGATTTGTTCAAAAACAAATTACTAATTTTCAAGCAGTTAAGCCGATTGGTGATTTTAATGCTGACCTTGCACAACTTCATCAAATAGGAATAGAAGCTTACAATGTGCAAGACTATATTGTTTCTGCGTCTGATAGATACAGAGATATGATTGATTGGTCTATAAACCTTACTCGAAATGCTAAGTATGGAGAAGCTGCAGTAGTGCATGAATTAATAAGTTATTTTCTTCAAAAAAATACTAAAAAATTAAACGCAAAGATAGCGCAAATGAATGAATCAGCTTCAGGAGCAGGTGACAGATATCTAGCAGAAGCTAAAGCATTAATTAAAAGACGTTTTACAATATTAGAAAACTCTGAACATGAATATGTTAGAAATGGTGTTAATGAATTATCTGCATTTTATTTTCCACCGACAGCGAGTACATAAAAAAATATAAAATTAAAAAAAGGAGTAATAATGAAGAAGATTTTTATAGGAATGTTGTGCGCAGGTATTGCAAATCTGCAGGCAATGGAAGTTGAACATGGAATGCATAAACTTGTTCCTGTTAATACTGGAGCAACTGGTCATGCTGTAGATGGCACACGAGAAGTAGCTCATCGTGATGTTCAGCCTGGCGATGGTTCTCGACCTAAAACAATAGATAAAGATGGTGCTACTCGCACTTTGGGTATAACTGGTAAGCCAGATCCAAAAACTGATGTACCAAAAGCTCCTCAACCAGTTGCAAAACCAGGAACAGGAGAGTCTGGTGTTGCGCGTTCAGGTGTCGATGCTGGCTCAGTTGCTGGTTCTAAAGATTCTGGCGTTGCAAGAGATGTTATTGATGATGCTGGTGGCGCTCGTACCATTGGTGGTAGCGCAAATCCTCAGCCAAAACCAAGAACAGCAATCGAAAGCGTTAAAGCTTTTTTTGGTAAAATGTTTGGAAGTTATGAAACTCAAGTTAACCACTTGTCACTCGATGTTCAGTTAGCAAAAACACCAGAAGCAAAGCAGCAATATGTTGATAAAATTAATGCTATTTATAAAAAAATGTATCGACAATTAAATACAAGATCTATTTATATGGTGAGTGATGAAATAAATTTAATAAGTCATAGGGGATTATTGTTTAACATAAATCCTCAAAATTTAGAAAAAAATTGTGATTATTTCTGTGAAGGTCTGGATAAGCTTTCAACAGCTAAAATAAGGCTTTTGATAAATGTAATTTCTGATAAAAACGCTGAATTGTTTAATGCAACGATTGATACTACTCCTGAACAAAATATTGCACAATTAGAAGAAATAAGTGCTATGTCGCAGCGTATAGAAGTTTTGATTAAAAACATTGATGAAAATTTTGATGCAATTGCTCTAGAAATAGGCAAACAAATGCCATATTGGGGACTTGATATTTTAAGCTTAAATATAAATAGTATAAAATCTAAAGTTGCTAACATTAATAAAAACAGTGAAGTACAGCTCAAAGGTCAGATAACATTTAAAGACGCATTGAAAAATTTATTGACTATGTTAGATAATGTTTATGAAGCAACTCAAGATCCACTACCTCAAGCAATAGCAAATTTTGTTAGAGCATCTTTTGAAGGTCTAAATACAGATCATATAACACCAGAAAAATTAGAACCAAAAAAAGTCCATCCCGTAATATCTGCGATTAAAGAATTTTCTATTAGTCAAGAGAAGAAGCAATGAAAAAAATATACGCAGGATTAGTAAGTGTAATTTTTTTTAATGTCTTTGCAATGCACGAAGGAATGCATGATGAAGATGTTGATGTTTTTTATGATGCTGTTGCGTATCAAAAGTCTTTAGACATAACTTCATCTCATGATGCGCATGATGATATGCCTAAATCTGCAAAAAGCTTTCAAGAACCTTTTGTAGGCAAAAGCACAGAAGCGACTCAGCGTATTCCAACACCTGAACACGTTCAGCAAGTCAAGACTGAAAGTGTTGATGCATCTAGTCAACAAAAAGCGCAAGCTATTGTACGCGATACAGCTCAAACAATAGCAAAATCAGAACAACCAAAACTGAAGCCAAAACAAAGAACATTAATGCAACGAGTAAGACGTTTTTTTGAATTAACGTTAGGACGCGGAACCGTTGAGTAAAAAATTAAGCATTTAGCAGATGATGCGAAAATGGCAACAACGCAAAAAGCTCAACAAGCAGCTCTTGATGCTATTAATAACATGTATAAACAGATGAGAAGCGATGCTAAAAAACAGTATCAAATTTTTATAAAAACATTAACTGAATTTGATCCTGTGTATAAAACATATATGACAAAAATATTGAATAATGATACTGGAGTTGTAAAGCAAGCTTTTAAAGCAGCAAAAGCTATAAAAGCAACTATAGAAACTGATCCTGTAGCACAATATAAAGCATTAATGGATACTTTAAATACGATACAACCGTATATTTTAAAAAAGACAGCAGACTATTCGACAGGGAGTCTGATAGTAACAAGAAGACTTAATGAAAAAATGAATAAGTGGTTAAATAAAAGTCAAGAGCAAGAGCAAATGTATGATTATATGATGAGTCATTCTGCGCAAAAATTAGATGCTTTGGTTAAAAAAATGAATACGAATAATCCTGAATCAGGAGATAAGGCATTATCGGATGTGCAAAATTTTATCAAACATAGTTTAAATGATATCAAAAATCAAACAGCTGATGATAATTTAAGAATGATTGCGCAAAGCATGTCGGATACTTTTTTTAAAAAGGAGAAAAAATGAAGAAACTTTTTATAGGATTCCTGTGCGCAGGTATTGCAAATTTGCAGGCAATGCATGAAGTTGGACGTGGAATGCATGATATAAATGACCCATTTTCAACACTGCCGTCACATTTTTCAGATCAAGGCTCTCGTTCTTTTCATGAAATTGCTAGAGATCAAGGTTCTCGACCTAAAACAATAGATAAAGATGGCACTACTCGCACTTCGGGTACAACTGGTAAGCCAGATCCAAAAACTGATGCACCAAAAGCTCCTCAACCAAGCGTTAAACCAGTAGCAGGAGAGCCAGGTGTTGCGCGTTCAGGTGGCGATGGTGCTGTAGTTGCTGGCTCTGGAGATGGTTCAAGAGTTGCAAAAAGCGTTATTGATGCTGCTGATGGCGATCGCACCATTGGTGGTAGCGCAAAGTCTCAACCAAAACCAAGAACACTTTTACAAAGCTTTAAAAGATTTTTAGATGTAACCTGTGGATTTGGATCTGATGCGGCTAAAGTTGAACATTTATCACTCGATGCTCGATTAGCAGAAACACCAGAAGCAAAGCAACAATATGTTAATAAAATTAATGCTATTTTTGACAATATTAAAGAAAAATTTAATAGAAATATTCTTGTTGCTGTCAAAAATGCTGGTAAAGTTTCGCAAGGTTGTATTGATGTTATGACCTATATGAATGATCATCAATATGGAGAATTAAGAGACATACGAGAGACCGTTCAAGAAATAAAGGTGAGCATTGACAGTGATCCTATGGAACAATTGCAAGAATTAAAAACTAAAATGACCGAATATCAGACTTGTTTTGAAAACATTCAAACAACTTATGAAAAAATAATTAGTATTTTAAAAACTGATGCAAATTTTCAAAGAACTTTAAAACATAATACAAGAATATATGATTCTCAAGTTGTTGATCAGATGTTTCTAAAAATATTGAGTGGTCAAAAGCTTTCAATGGCAAAAATGGCAAGAGATTTGAATATTGTAGATGTTAATGCAAATGCGCTCATGGAATTAATTAGAAATACAATTAAAGAAGCTTTAGAAACTAATCCTTTAATACAAGAACTAAAAGCAGCTGATACTACTGCAAATAAACAAAAAATTACAAAATTAATTAATCTTTTAAAAGAAAATGAATCTTTTAATCAAAAAGAATATGGTGTAGGAGATATCGAAGCAATAATTTTAGCAATGCAAAGTGGTCAAGAAAAAGAATTAGAAAACTTATATAAAACTATTGGCGAAAAAATTAAAAGTTCGGGACAAACAGTAGTAGCATTTAGAAGCTCAGCAATAAATTTAGGAAGAACAAGAGTGGAATCAATACAAACAGAAATCGATGCTGCTTTAGCTCATAATTCTCAAGCACAAACATTACTTACTCAAATTTTTACAGAAGATCCTTTGATGACGCAACATGTCTGTGATGGTCTTTTAGAGCAAGTTGTAAAATTTGGTAAAGAATAAATAACTTTTTTACAAAAAAATATTTAAAAGCTAGAATTAGAAAATTGGTATGTTTTTTAATTCTAGCGGATATTTTTTATGTTTTTACCACTTTTGTTAGATGCAATTTTTGCAGCGACTTTTATTTTAGGCGGAAAAGCGACTTCGTTTGTTCCACCACTTTTTTACGTTGGTCTTCGGATGATCATTTCCGGAACCTTATTACTTGCCTACCTTGCGTGCTTTACTAAAGAAAAACTGACGATAGCTAAAAAGCATGTAGGATGGTTTTTAGGGATTATTGTTTTTCATATTTATTTTGCTTTTGTGCTTGAATATATCTGTTATGATTATTTACCAGCGAGTTATGTCGCGCTTGTTTACAACATTTCGCCCTTTATCACGGCGCTTTTTGCGTATCTTTGCCTTTCTGAGCGCATTACCAAAAAACAATGGCTTGGCATTTTAATCGGCGTTGGCGCAATGTTACCCTTTGCGCTTTTGCAGGGCGCACCAACAACAGCGCGTATTCAAGTTGGCCTGCTAGGCAGCATTCTTGCGCAATGTACGGCAATTATGTCGGTGGTTGCAACGTGCGGCGGTTGGGTCTTTTTTAAAAAAGTTACGGTTGATCTCAAGTATTCATGCCTTTTTGCAAATGGCGTAGGCATGATTTTTGGTGGCATTTTATCCTACATTTCTTCGCTGTGTATCGAAACACAACCAGCACTTTCTACGGTTTTGAATCCTTATTTTTTGATACTGTTAGGATTGAGTATTTTGATCGGCAATGTCATCGTTTATAATATGTATGGATTGCTTTTAAAGCGTTATTCAACGACACTTATGTCGCTTTCTAGTTGCACAATACCGTTGTTTGCGGCTTTGTATGATTGGGCCTGGTTGGGAACGCCGATTGGACCGCTTTTTATTGTTACAGCATTGATAACTTCGGTAGGAATTTATATTTTTTATAAAGATGAATTGCGAACAAAAAAATCATCGTCTTGCGATTATCTAGAAGAAGGGCGATAAAAAAACATAAAAAAAGGGGAATGATACTATGGTTTTGCTCTGTCTGTTGTATATATTATTTGCAAGTACGTTTATTTTTGCGCGTCAGGCTGTGCTTATTGCCCCCCCTGTTTTTTTTATAGCCCTGCGCATGATGATTGCAGGAGTCATTCTTTTATTAGCTTCTAAATTTCAAAAACAAGTTTTTTGTATTAAAAAAAAGGAACTTGTCTGGTTTACAGGGATTGTTTTTTTCCATGTTTATTGCGCGTATGTTTTAGAATTTATCAGTCTGCAATATCTGACTGCTGCAAAAGTTTCGCTCCTTTATAACTTAACGCCCTTTATCACAGCATTTTTTGCGTATATCTTTTTTAAAGAGAAGCTTTCTGTGCGTAAATGGATTGGGCTCATCATTGGGTTTTGTGCTTTTATGCCGGTCTTATTAACAGAATCAACGCAACAAAGCTCATTTGCTGATACTTTGATCGCAGAAATACTTTTATTAATCGCGATTGCTTCTTCGTGTATTGGTTGGATTTTTATGAAAAAATTAATCACCACATTTGAGCATTCCTATTTTTTTGTAAATGGTGTCGGCATGTTTTTTGGTGGTCTTTTGGCAGGCGTGCATGCTTATTTTTTTGAAACCTTGCCAGCACTATCTTGTTTGCTGCACAATCATACTTTTTTGTTTTCTCTCTTTTATTTAATTTTTGTTGGCAATATAATTTGTTATAATCTGTACGGAAATTTATTAAAAAAATACTCTCCGACAACACTTTCGTTTTTTGGTATTACGACGCCTTTATTTGCGGCATTATTTGAATGGATATTTTTTTCAGAATCTGTAAAATTATCTTTTTTTATTACCGTGATATGCGCATTTTTAGGATTATATATTTTTTATAAAGATGAATTAAAGGAAGAATCATATGCTCAAGAATAACGTATTTTTTATAGGTTTTTTGTTACTTTTTGTAGGCACCATGTTTTGTGGTTGCCAAGAAACAGAACAAGCAAGAAGAGAACGAGAACGCGTAGCGCAACGCCTAGCGCAAGAAGAAAATGATCATTTTTTAGCAGCACGTATGCAAGTTGATGAGCATGAACAGGCAGAGGAAGAAGCTGCACGGCGGCAGGAGGCACTTCGTCAGATGACGCTTGCCCAAGCAGAGCGCGAAAGTTTTATTAGTACTCAAAGACGATATGTTCAGGATAATCAATTGTATGATGTTAGTATTATGAATCGTCAAGGTCGTATAGGATATGCTGGTCTTGAAGATGCTTTAACTACAGATCTAAGTGCTTTAATGCGCGAAATACAAAGACGTATAACAGTAAGATCTATTAATAGTCGTATTCGAAGAGAAGGGCTACCTCGTGCGACTACACCTGGTTTGCACGGCGATGCAAAAGATGGAGAACTTTGTCGTTGCGAAGAATGTGATGCAAGATCAGCTTCTTGGCGTTATAGGAATATGGGATTAAGTTCTCGTTAAGTATTTTTTAATACACAAGTCGACCTGTAAGAATATTTTTAATATCTTGTAAACTGAATGCTCGTGGCAATCCGTTGATAAAACATACAGAACAAGCAGCATTCCCTTCTTTTAAAAATATTTCTAAACAACCTTTATGGAAATAATGACCGCAAGGCAATTTAAAGCGTTCCATAACTTTGCCATCTCTATGAATCGTTGAATATCCACAGCGTGGACATTTTGCACCCTTATCCTGCTGCTGTTGCTGCGCCTGTATTTCTCTGTTTGCTTGTTCGTTTTTATTATCTTCAAATGCTGGTGCTGATGGAACTGGCGCTGGTCTTCCAGCAGCAGCATCACGACGCTGTCTTTCTTCTAGAGCTAATTGAGCTTCTCGTCGTTGTTCTTCTTGAGCTCGTAATTGTCTATTGCGTTCATCAGCGATACTTTCTCGTTGAGCGCGTTCAATATTTGCTTGTTCTTGTTTTTTTGCGATTTCTAATTGACGTTTTTGTTCTAAATCGCGCTGTCTTTGTTGTTCTGCTTGTTCTTGTTCTTTACGTACTCGTTCTTTGCGTCTATTTTCGCTCTCTATGCTTTCGCGTTGCGCTTGAGCAATATTAGCCTGTTCTTCTGCTTGTGCTTCTGCTCTTCGTGCTTTAGCTTCGCGTTTTGTTTGCGCTCTGTTTTGAGCTTCTAGATCTAATCGTCTTTGGCGTTCAATTTGCGCTTGATATTCTGCGTCTGCTCGTTTTTGACGTTCATAGGCAAGATTTTCTTGAGTATCTCGTTCTGCTCGTCTATTGTTATCTTCGATAGTTCTTGCAGCAGCCTCCGTACGAGCAAGTCTTATCTCTTCGCATCCTCTGCAGGGATAATAAGGATTGTAGCAGGCTGTATGGAACACGTGGCCGCACAATACTCTCGCGCCACCAATAAAATTGCCATTGGGATCTTTTTCTACTTGCGCACAACAATTTGGGCAATATTCAGAAATATACGGGCTCAAATAAATTACACCAACAATAATACCTGCAATAGCTAATGTTGCACCAAAAAAAAGACCTATTGGATGGTCCTGTGTTTTTTGTTGTTGTGGCATTACTAATAAAAATGTTAAAAGTAACCAGCTTTTTTTCATAAAACCCTTTGTTTTACAGTGTTTTTTATACTATATATTGTAAAATTTTTCAGTAATATTATAATTTACTTTATGTTTTTTTCAAAATAATGAAAGGTAAAAGATATTATGATACTGTTTTTTTTAATTATGATATTAAATGCAGGAACTATTTTTGGAGCAGATTTTGATTTTCTTGTTCAAAATGCTAAGAAAGCAATGAGCGGGGCATTAAAAAAATTACCGCAAAAAGATGGTGCTTGCGAAGCAAGCAGAGTATTAGCCGCAGGATTGAGTAAAGATGCTCAAGTAGAGGATCCTTTGAAAGAATTAGAAAGGCTTGCAGCATTAACAGACACAGTTCTGGAATTACGCAAAGGCCAACAAAGTGGTAAGCAAGATAAAAGAGGAGCTTCAGCTGCTGATAGATTGCGTGTAAAGCTAGAAGCTAAGAAACATGGAAAATAATATGAACAAAATATCGTTAATAATTACGTTGGCTATGATATTTAATGCAGGAACTATTTTTGGAGCAGAAAAAGTTGGTATAGGTGGCAGAAAAGCCTGTAAGCGTGGTTTTAATAAAATGGCAAGTTTAGGATATGGAGCTGAAGTTGCAGAAGCTGTGAATCCAGGAGGAAGAGTTGACAGCCAATGCACACCAAGTGAATTAGCAGCTTTGCAAAAACTTACTGAAGTTAAAAATGGCCAACAAGGTGGTAAGCAAGATAAAAAGGGAGCTTTAGCTGCAGCAAAAATGCGTGCAAAGCTAGCAGCAAGAGCTGGAAAATAACATGAAAAGAATATCGTTAATAATTGTGTTGGCGATGATAATTAATGCTGGCAGTGTTTTTGGCGGTAAAAAAGGCAATCCTTTTGTAGTTGTTTCCGTACTGCAAGCTGATGCTGAAGAAAGTGATGCAGATGTTAATCCAGGTGAATAAATTTGCTATACTACGCTAGTAATTATTTAATTTTGTAAAAAGAAAGAAGAGCATAATGAGCAATAGGTTGCCGGATCCAAAAGTAAATCTTGCTGAATGGTATCAAGAAGTTATTTATAAAGCTGAGCTTGCTGATGGCTCGCCAACGCGTGGTTGCATTGTTATTCGTCCTTACGGCTACGAAATTTGGGAAATGATAAAAAATCGTCTCGATACTCGTATTAAAGCCACTGGACATAAAAATGCATTGTTTCCGTTGCTGATACCATTATCATTTTTGAAAAAAGAAGCGGATCATGTTGAAGGGTTTGCTCCAGAAATTGCTGTAGTAACGCATGCTGGTGGCAAAGAATTGGCTGAGCCGTACGTGGTGCGGCCAACATCAGAAACTATTATTCATCATATGTTTGCTTCGTGGATTAAGTCGTATCGCGATCTGCCTTTGCTCATTAATCAATGGGCGAACGTGGTTCGTTGGGAAATGCGTCCGCGTGCTTTTTTGCGCACAACTGAATTCTTTTGGCAAGAAGGTCATACAGCTCACGCAACAGAAAAAGAAGCATTAGATGAAGTGCTTTTGATGTTGCATGAATATAAAGATTTGGCGCAAAACTATCTTGCTATTCCAGTGATTACGGGCAAAAAATCTGAAGGTGAAAAATTTCCTGGCGCTGTTACGACCTATACATTTGAAGGCTTTATGCCTGATGGGAAGGCTTTACAGATGGGAACTTCGCACTTATTATCGCAATCTTTTGCAAAAGCTTTTGATATGAAATTTCAATCAAAAGATGGTGTTGTTGAGTATCCTTGGCTTACCAGTTGGGGCGCTACAACGCGTCTGGTTGGTGCTCTTGTGATGATGCACGGTGACGAAAAAGGTCTTGTGTTGCCTCCTCGTGTTGCGCCTATTCAGATTGTTATCATTCCTATTTATAAGAATGATGCAGAGCGGGAATCTATTTTTATTGTTGCGCAAAAGATTAAAAATCAACTTGGTGAGCATGTTCGTGTTTTGATTGACGAGGATCCGCATAAAACTCCTGGCAATAAATTTTATCACTGGGAATTAAAAGGCGTTCCAATTCGTATAGAAATTGGCCCGCGCGATCTGGCGCAAAATCAAGCAGTAGTGATTGATCGATTAGGCATGGAAAAAGTTGCGCATTCTTTAGATACGATAGCTTCTTTTTTAGTTAAAAAATTAGATGATTTGCAAAAAGAACTCTTTGATCGAGCTACAAAAAAATTACAATCAATGTGGATTGTTCAGGAAAATTTTGAAGCACTTTTAACGGCAAGCGAATGGAACTTTGTGCAGACAGGTTTTTGTGGCAGTCGTGAATGTGAAGCAAAATTTAAGCCTCATAAACTCTCTGTGCGCGTGATACTCGATGTTTCGGAGTGCGCGCGTTGCTGTGTCTGCTTGCAGCCTAGCAAAAATGATTGTATCGTTGCTCGTTCGTATTAAAAAAAGTAAAACTATTTTTAACTCAACAATAAAAAAAGAGAGTAGGAATGAATAAAATCAAAACAATTATTGTTCTGCTTGTAGCTTTAAATACACATTTTTTATTTTGTGCTGTAGCGTATCATAATCTTACGGACGAAGAACAAAAAAGTCGTCAAGCTGTGTTGGCACAACAACTTGCAGCTATTCAAGCATTGCAAAATGGAGATCCAGAAACAGAAAGATGTTTTTTAGAATCTACAAAGTTTCTTCCTGCAGATAAAAAAAGTAAAGAAAAAAAAGGAGAGCGCCATGAAAGAGAATGTTGCGTATGCAGCTGATTTTGAGCGTTATTTATTGACTGAGCGACGAGTTTTGCATAACACGTTTGTTGCCTATAAAAAAGATTTAGAGCAACTTGTTGCGTATTGCAATGAACAAGGCTTTTTATTTTCCACATTATCGTATGAACACATAAAAGTTTTTTTAAAATCTTTAAAAAATCAAGGCTTGACTGCTCGTACAATGGCGCGCAAAGTTTCTTGCTTTAAAACATTTTTTAATTATATGCATAGTGTCTATGGTTTTGAAAATGTAAGCGCATCGTTATCTATTCCAAAGACCGAAAAAACATTACCGTATTATTTGCAAGAAGATGCTATAGAAAAGCTTTTATGTGCTGCTGATCAGGAAATAACTGATCCTAGTGTTCGCAATAAAGTTATGCTCTATCTTTTATATGCTTCTGGAATGCGCATCAGCGAACTTGTTTATGCAAAAATTTCGCATCTTGATTTTACGAACAATACGCTTTTGATAACAGGCAAAGGTAATAAGCAACGAATTGTGCCTTTAACTGAATCAATTGTGATACTTATACAAGAGTATTTAGAAACGGTTTTTGTACGTTTAACGATCAAGCAAGGAACGCGTTACGAAACTGATTACCTTTTTCCAACATTTTATGGCGGTGTTTTGCGCGCAGTGACACGACAATCTTTTTGGCTTTACATCAAAACTATTGCTCGCAAGGCTGGGCTCTCTTCTTTTTTTACGCCACATCATTTACGTCATTCACTTGCAACGCATCTTTTAAAACGAGGCATGAATATTCGTTCATTGCAAATGCTGTTAGGGCACGAAAAAATTGATACGGTTGAAGTTTATACGCATCTAGAAACAAGCCATTTGCGTAGCATGTATGACAAAAAACATCCACGATCATGATAATTTTATGGTTTTTCTTTTTTCTTGTTGTGCAGTGTGCAGTCGCAACGCCGCCTGTGATTACTGTTCCTAATCTGTTGCCAGAAACATTAGCCAAGGTACAGGTATTTTCAGAATTGCATAATGCGCCTTTTTTGGTGCATGTTGTTCCGGCGACGTATTCAAAATCACTTCTTGAGTATATGTTTACTCCAGCTATCAAATTGCATGAATCTTTTAATGGTTATGCATTTGTGAAAAATGTTTTTTCTTTTGCGATGAGCTTTGGCCCTTTATCGTATCTATTGTGTGCATACATTCTCTATCGCGGGTATGCTTTTTTGCGCAAAAGTTCTGAAAAACATTCATTCTTTAAAAATGATCATGAATATTTGATGTATCTTTTACAAAAACATAAGAAAAAAGTGATAAAAAAAGATTTGATTTTGCTAAAAAAATAAGTCTCTTTTATACTTTATAAAAGTGTTTTTTATTTTTATTTTTCTAAGGGCTGATCATGACCGAAAAATTTGTCGTTGAGCAGAAATCTTTTTTATTGATGCTTTCTTCTATGCAACCTATTTGTTCAAAACGAACAACAGTAGAAACAACTGCTTCCATTTTATGCAGCGTTGGGCCTAAAGAGTTAATTTTAAAAAGCACTGATTTAGAATTAAGTTTGCAAGCAAGTTATACCTTAAAAGAAAGTTCTTTGTCTGATTCAAAGCTATTTTTAGTAAATGGAAAACGAATTTTTGATATTGTAAAAGAACTCGATGGACTGATTACTTTTACGCTTTCGAATAATCAACTTTTGTTAACTTCTGGTTCTGTGCAATTATCTTTGAATATTAAAGATGCTCAAGAATTTCCTCCATTTCCCGAACGTATAGAAAATTTAATGCAGCTTGATGCAACTTTTTTTGCAGATCTTCTTGAAAAAGTAAGTTTTTTAATACCGCAAAATAACGTTAATTCTGCGTTGAATGGTTTGTATTGTGAGCTCACTCCAGAGTCATTAACGCTTACAACGACTGATGGTCATTGCCTTGCGCAGGTACAAACGAATCGTTATCATCTTGCGGAACCGCGCAATTGGTTATTGCCACGCAGAGCTGTATTAGAATTAAAAAAAATTATTGAAGATTTTAAAGAAGAAAAAGTTTTTCTTGGAACCTGCGGCAATCAATTAGTTTTTTCCGGTGAAAGTTTTAATTTTTTTACTAAATTATTGTCAGCTGCTTTTCCTGAATATAAAGCAATTTTAGGTAAAAAAGGATTTATTCCAGCAACATTAGATCGATCAAGTTTAATAAAAACATTGCGTCGCTCAACATGTTTATTGTCTGGTCAATTTATAGCGACATCATTCGGTTTTGAAACTGATGCACTCGATGTTTCGTTGCATAATAAAGAAGTTGGTAAGATGGATGAACGTTTGCCAATGACCGCTTTTGAAGGTGAAAAATTACAGATTAAATTTTATGCGCCGTATCTTTTAAGTGGTCTTTCTGTTTTTCCTGAAGAAAAAGTTACGTGTTTTGTGAGCAATTCTGCAAAGCCGATTATTTTTGAAACGGGAACCGAAGATTCATATAATTTAACGTATTTAGTGATGCCAGTTTCGACGCAAACTGCAGGATGATAAAATCAAATGCTGTCAGCTTAGAAACAAAAAAGTTAATAATTTTTAAAAAAATTCTTGAACTCTCGTCATCCTCAGGGAGCAACGCGACCGCAAGGATCCAGACTTCGAAGTTTAAAGCTTTTTTTATTAACGGAAAACAACATGCCTCTTAAAGAATTATCGCTCAAAAACTTTCGTTGTTTTACGCAAAAAAAAATAACTTTTACTGCGCCAGTAGTTCTTATAGAAGGAGCGAATGGCTCAGGTAAGACAACGCTTTTAGAGGCTATTCATTATTTTTGTTACGTACGATCATTCAGAACCCCGACGCCGCGCGATTTGATCATGTTTAATCAAGATGCTTTTTTTATCAGCGCTTTATTTGATACTGATCAGATTACGATTGGATCATCAGGTTCAAAAAGGCATGTTAAAATTAATCAAAAAGCAATCACGTCGCACAAAGAATTGCGCGCTCTTTGTCAGATTGTAACAGTAACGCAAGAAGATATGGATATCGTAAAAGAGAGTCCAGAGGCGCGGCGCAATTTTATTGATCATGCGTTGATGTTGTATAATCCCGAAGCTGTCGATCTTATCAAAGCATTCAAGTATTTGCTTGATACCAGAAATGCATTCTTGGCGCAACAATCTGTCTATGCTTTGAATCAAGAATACCTGTTGTGGACTCAAAAATTATGGACTGTTGCGCATGCTTTGCAGCAAGCACGCATAGAATTTTTAGATACGTTATTACGTCAGTCTTTTGAAATTAACGTTCTTTTTTTTGAAGAGAAAGTCTGTTCATTTACTTATCAAAAAAAATATGGCGCAGAATTTTGTGATTGGAAAAGTTTTTACGAAGGCTCACAAAAACTTTTTGAACGTGAATTTTTTTATAAAAGAACTTTGTTTGGGCCACACTTAGATGATATTGCTATTATTTTTAATGATAAACCGGCTCGTATCTTTTCTTCTCGTGGGCAACAAAAATTATTAAGCTTATTTTTAAAAATTCTTCAGGTAAAAGCGCTTAGTGTTCAAGATAAAGGTACACTTCATGCACCTTTAATTTTTTTAATTGATGATTTTCTTTCAGACTTTGATGCAAAAACATTAGAAAAAGTACTTAAAGTCTGTATTTCTTTACCTGTTCAACTTATTTTAACAACACCATTAACCGCCGGTCCTGAGCTTAAAGCTTTGCATACTCTTGGTTCTAGCCCACAAATAATTTCTCTTTGAAAAGAAGTGCTTATAGTACGATGTTTTTTTGTTGGGGGGTATTTGACAATGATGCATGAAAGCTTTACATTAGAAGAAGTAATTAACGATTCCAGCATGACTTTATGAGCTTATTTGAAATTAAAAAATTATAAAGTAATTAAAATAAATTAATTACTTTTAAAAGGCTTCATTACTACTCTCCTTTTTTCCATCGCATTGATCTTTGGTCAGTGCGATGGATTTTTTTATACTTTTATATAAAAAAATCATTTTATAATTAAAAATTTTTAGCTTAGAAATAACGATTCATCTTCTCGATCGTCGTCCTGAGGCGCTATCTAAGCGCCGTGAGGATCCAGGTTCTATAAAGCATATTTTAAAATTAATTTATTTTTTAGTTTGCGTTGAAATAGTAAACATTATAAATTTGTATGCTAAAAATATAATTTTGATTGCTAGCTTTTTAATTTCAGTAAATCCTGGATCCTCACGGCGCTTAGATCGCGCCTCAGGATGACGAGTATTGTGACATATTTTAAAATTCAATATTTTTTAAGTTGAAAGCTCACGTAATGAAAAACATTTTTTTTTTATTTTTTTTAATCGCACTACCTTCGTATAGTTTTTATACTTTTAAAGATCTTGCAGCATTACAAAAAGAATATCAGTCTAGCGTGCTTTCGTTATTTGAAAAAGTTCAATCTAAAAAAAAACAGATTAAAAAGCTTTTATACCAAGAAGCTTTTTGGTGGCAACACGCGCCTTCAGTCGGTCTTTACGCATCTTTAGATGCAAAAGATACCTATATACCGCATATGTTTAGTTTATGGGATTTAGCACCACACAAAGGCAAAGGTGTTTCTGTAGCTGTCTTTGATACAGAAGTTTCGCCGAACCATTCATTAATTCGATGTTCTGGAGATTTTTTTAAACATACTACACATAAACACGCACCATTTTTTGATCATGGAACGCATACGGTTGGACTTATTGGTGCGCGTACAACAACGCATCAAGATTATGTTTTTGGCCTTGCGCCAGAAGCATCGATTATGGTCTTTAAAACTTTAGATATGTTTGGAAAGCCAACATCTTTATCGGTGTTGTTAGATGCGGTAAAGCAGGCTTTGAAGCATGCTGTAGCGATTGCAAATATAAGTTTTACCTTTGATTGTTATGATGATAAAAATAATAAAAAACGCGCAGAATTAGAAAGATTGTTATCATCGATTCCGTACGTTATGTGTGCTGCTGGCAATGATGGCATTGAACAAACAAAACATCATAAACATAGAATTGCTTATCCAGCCCGCATTTTTAATAACATAATTTCTGTCGGGTCTTTTGGTTCAACATATTGCGCAAAAACAAATAGTTATCATTATTTTGTAAGTCCTTTTAGTCAATATGAACCTGGTAAAGGTCCTTATTTTCTTGCTCCTGGACAGATGATTTTAAGTTGCTCAGCCTCACCTGTAACGCAAGAAGATCTCTATGCATTTCATGCAGGGACGTCTTGCTCGGCTGCAATTATGTCCGGTTTTTTTGCCTTACTTATTGGTGAGTTTGGCTCATTGTTTTCGCATGATCAAGTTATGGTTGTTTGCAAGGAATCAGCATCAGGACTAACGATGCACAAAGAATGGAAAGAAAAAAGTTTGTATGGTGTTATTGATATGCGCACTGCATTATGTATGTTGCATGTTTTAAAACATGCATATGCAGAACACGACCTTAAAACTATGCCCTTACATCGTTATGTTTGTAGCGTATTAAAAATTAAAACTATTTTTAATACAACAAAAAATATTTCTAAACCTTTAACGATGCAAGCAGCCATTGAGTTTGTAAAAATAAAACTTCTTGAATCAAAATAATAATAAAGCTATCTTAAACAGACTTGTTTACCAGAAAAAAGGAATAAATAATGAAACTTATGAGATATTCTGTTTTGATGATGTTTTTTCAAACTATGCTCTATGCTCATTATTCTGAATTTTTATATCCAGTCGGTACGGTTATTTTTGAACAAGTTGAAAAAGTATGCGTCTTGCATCAAAAAGGTCTCGTACTTGAATTATTTTTATGGGACCCAGTTACTAAACTTGCCATCAAAGGCCTTTCTCATCAAACGCCCGCAGGGTTTACTGTTTTGCCTTCGCGCGAAGCTTTTAGCTTTATTGATCATGAACAGGTTCGTATAAAAGCGCTTTCTAAAAAATCTTCCAAATCTTTAGATCTGTATCCTTTGCATGATTTTAATCTTCTGCATTGGATAGATAATGAAAATTTTTATTGCGCAGCCAAAGAGAAAAAAAATTATGCTCTTTTTCATATCGATAGTTCAGGAGATTTTTATACGTTACTGAATGACCCCTTTTTTGATTTTACTTATCCACAAAAAATAGGCGATCAGTTATTTTACCTTAAAAAAGATGTAAAAAAAGAAATATACGCTATCGAAAAAACACGTTACCCGGCACACGAAATTAAACAGATCCAGGAACGTTTTTTGGCACAGGACAATAAAAATATATTTGAAGAACTAGAAGAGCAGAATAAAATCTGTTTAATACAAGCATCAGAAACGTTACTAACTTTTAATGATAAAGATTTTAGCCTATCTTTTTTGACGATGAAATCAGAAGAAGAAGGATTTTTTTTAAGACATAAAACCTATCCTTTTGCAGATCGAGTAGCACAAACTATAGAATTTGAGTGTTGCCATTTTGTGTATAAAAATCATGCGTGGAAGAGTGCATCATTATTTAGTTTTTCGTTGCCTTTAACATTTTTATATGGTCAAGAACGATTAGCTGAGTCAATTTTGCGATTAGTTCCTCAGTATCAAGAGAATAATATTGTATACGTGCATACAGATAAGCTTGGAAATCTTGATGCCTATCGGTATGATTTAGAAATGCAACAAAGCAAATGCTTTACCAATGATGCATATCCTCATTATTTTTTTAGACCGTTTTTTTATAAAGATAATGGTTTGTTAGGTGGCATGATCGTAAGTGATGATCCAGAAAAAAGCCCTACCATAAACATTGATATGTACGGCAATCATTATATAACTTTTCCGCTTATACAGTAAAAATCTTTAAAAATTTTGTTTGTCTATGTTATAAAAATAAAGAGTTATCTATTATTATTTTTACATAATACGCATTATCAGACACGAATTTTCATATAAAAAAAGGAGATTTTTATGAAAAAATTTTTACCACTTTCGCTTTTCTTACTTTGTTTTGCATTTCATTTTCTACAAGCATCAATTGCTAACGTTAGTTTTTCTAGTCTTGATTATGCCTTGAATCCACGCATTTTAGAGAATCAAATTTCTCAAGCATCCAATTCGCAAGGTTTGATAAATCAATCATTTGGACCCTTGTTACGTACAGACTTATTTAATCCTCCTGTTGGAACAACATACGTAAATCCTCGAATTGGATCTTTTGATTCAGAACCTGTAGGAATAACTTTGCAACCTGATGGTAAAATAATACTTGCAGGATCATCTGCTATAGGAGGAATTTTTAGATTTTCTGCTGTACGATTTCTTGAAAATAGCTCTACTTTAGATTTTTCGTTTGGAACAAATGGAAAATTTTATGGTCCTGTTATAGGAGCAAACGCAACAAGCAATGAGTGTCGTTGTTTAGCCTTACAATCTGATGGAAAAATTATTCTTGCAGGAACAACAACTATTGGCGGGCCAACGTATTTTGCACTTATGCGCTTAACAACTTCTGGAACACTTGATACAACCTTTGCTAATGGAGTTGGCTATACATACATATCTTCCACCATTGCAGGAGGAGCAAATGATACAATCAATTGCATTGTTATTCAATCTGATAATAAAATTATCGTTGCTGGTAGAAGCAATAATAATTTTGCTCTTGCTCGCTATACAGAAAATGGAATATTAGATACAACTTTTGGTAATAATGGAACTACCTATATTACTCCAAGAATTATTACTGGCGGAATACGTGATATTGTCCATGCTATTGGACTACAATCTGACGATAAAATTATTGTTGCTGGTCAAAGTCTTAGTAATAATTTTTATTTTTCTTGTGCACGCTTTACCACTGCTGGTCTACTAGACGCTACTTTTGCAAATAATGGATCAACTTTTTTAACTCCTACAATCGGTGGCGGAACTATTAATATATGTCGATCTCTATATATCAATTCTGATGATAGTTTTATTTTAGGAGGGTATGCAGATAATGGCATTGCAACACGTTTTGCTCTTGCTGGATACACAAAAAATGGAATTTTGAATCCTAATTTTGGAACAAATGGTACAGTCTTTTTATCTTTTAATATTGCAGGTGGAGTTGATGATAACATTTTTGCGCTGCAACCTCAATCTGATGGCAAACTTATTGCCAGTGGTTATAGTAGTAATGGTGTTAATGCTCGTTTTGCTTTTGCTCGATTTACTACAAATGGCTTTCTCGATACAACTTTTGGCAGCAGCAAAAATGGAACAGTTTTTTTATCAAATTCAATTGCTGGTGGAAGCGATATTTGTTATGGACTAGCGCCAACTGTAAATACTTTTACTGCTGGCGGTGGTAGTAATAATTATTTTGCCCTTGCTCAATACAGCAATATTCCGACACAACAAGAATTCCAAAGTATTTATTATGGACAAGCTGGATTAGTTGCTTAAACAATTTACAAACGAATTTTATTTTGAGTTGACCATACGCCGCACAATGTAATTGCAAGCGCATCAGTAATATCCAATCTAGATTGCACCGGCAATTTTGGGAACAACCGACCAATAACAAGCGCAACTTGTTCCTTG